>Ga0214163_1000381_pt1 | contig 20959 bp, 27 predicted proteins | sample LakMenepilimnion_2_FD_153001 | JGI IMG/M metagenome (GOLD analysis project Ga0214163, IMG submission 153001) | Freshwater microbial communities from Lake Mendota, WI - Practice 15JUN2010 epilimnion v4 | ecosystem: Environmental > Aquatic > Freshwater > Lake > Epilimnion/Euphotic zone | place... | reverse complement strand
CTGCGCCTATTCAGGCGCACAGAGTGCCTCCCAGAAGCCTTTGGAAGCGATTTGCGGGCCTTTGGCCCTGTCCACGTCTGTCCGTGTGGGTCGCAGGTCTTTAACGTTATGGCGTCCTTTGAGGACTACGAACTATCCTGGTATTTCCTAGACGCAACCTGTGTTAGTTGCGGCAATCTAGTAACCGTACCCTGTCCGGTGGACAAAGAGGCATAAAAAAAGAAGCCCCCCACCCCGAAGGGTGGAGGGCTATTGCCTCGCGTTTATGGGTTACTTAGACCCACGACCAAACTCTTTTGCCTTTGGGTCAAGTGACTTCCAAAGTGGTGCAATGAAGGCTGATGCGAAAGCGTAGGCTAATGTCTTTGGATCTGTGATTCCTGCTGCATATAGCGCTACCACTGCTGGTACTGCTGCACGAGCATAGGTTGTTGCGATAGCAACTAACTTAGTTGTGTTCATTGTTTCTCCTTATGACTTAAAGACTGGCTTACCAAAACCAACGATGTACACAGGTAGTGACTTCTTGATCTTGGAACCATTCTTTGCTGTATACGCACGGCGCTTGAGGCATACCTCACCACCGTTGCGCTGGTCGCCCTTCTTATCTGGGCTAGTGTTACCTTCGATAACATTGATGGTTCCATCTCCGTTGTTCTTGGTAACAATTCCTACGTGGCTGATGCGGTTTAACGCATCTCCGGGGAAATCAAAGAACACGATATAACCTGGCAGTGGTTCTGCATCGGCTACATCTTCCCATTGGTTGTTCTTCATAAACGCTTTAGCGCCTACAACTGTTGATACACAGTTAGGAATCTTTAGGTTTACTTGGTTGGCACACCAGTTAACGAAACTTCCGCACCAAGGCAAGAAGTTAGACTTGGTAAATGCGCCATACTTTGTCTCGTTTTCTTTAGGTCCTTCAACAGTTCCGACCTCTGCCTTAGCAGTGTCAATAAAATCTTTACGCTGGCCCATTGTCATCCTTACTCTTGTCTTTAAGTCCGTTGCTTGCAAGTACTGCTCCTAGACTTCCTGTAAGGAATACAGTCAGAGTAGTAAGTAATTCAATAAAGGCTCTGTCGTTAGGAGCTTGTTCACCTAGCGGTTGAGTTACAAATATCAAAGCCCAAAGGATTCCAAAGACTGAGCCTAGGAATACCAGAGCTAGGATCACTCCGATAAATACAATCAGTCGAGCCTTTAACTGCTCGTTAGTAAACCTTTGTCTAGCCATTGAAGGTATCCTCCGGAAGAATGTCTTTTGTACAAGTTCCTGTTGAAACACATTGAGGCGGATTACATTCTGGGTTATCCCAGTTCTCGTATACTTGGCACGGATATCTAACCCATCCTTGATATTGAGCACATCCGCTAAGACTTGTTGCCAGTAAGAAGAATACGATAAATTTCTTCAACTTGTCTTTCCAATCTTGAGACGGAATCTTTGAGACTGCTGCCAGAATTGGGTTTAAGTTCATTTAGGTAATGCTTAACCATCCATCTAATTCCAGTAGCAAAGCCACCAACTATTGTTATTACTGCTACTGCTAATGTTGCATAATCTTGGAGCTGCATTAGACCGTCCTTATAGTTACTAGGAGCGTTCCACCAAAGCCAGAGAAGCGCTTATCTTCTGGGGTCTTGTTGATGAAGTCCATCTCTTCGATGATACCAAGGTATGACTCACCTGTTCTAAAGTCTTGAACGCGGATGGTGTCACCCACGTTTTCAATCTGCTCTAGCTGAGACATACGTGCGTAGGCTGATCCTTCGTAGCCCACTTCGTTGCTGAACTTGTCACTCTCGTGGTCATAGCAAAATACTGGGTACTGAATCAGGCGCTGACGTGGTACCGCAGGCAATGACTTCAACTGGTAGCCAGTAAACAATGGCCCCTTGGTAGAGTCGCTAGTTGACCTAGAGATAGTAAACTTAAAGCCAAGGTACTCTTGTGAAGTAGTTGGGTAGTTCACGTTAATCTCAGGTACTGTCTCTCCTTGCGAGAATACACCGATAGAGTACTCAGTATCTGTTGAGTCAATAGACTGGATGCTAATGCCACCATTGGTCGTATCAATACGAGCCTGTAGCAGTTTGTAAATCTTAGTTTCAAGTGTGTTGTATCGGATATAACCGGTACGCAGGTAGCCTGTTGCTACTAAAGTTGTAGCCTCAGCCCATACGTTATTACCTGTAGTAAATGCTGCTCTGTCTGAGTTACCAAAGAAGGCAACCTGAGATGCAGTTGCACTGGTGCCAGTTGCAATAAGGTCCCAAGCCCAAGGGAAATACAGAGCGCTGGCGATGACAGTTGTCGATAGGTCAGTACGAACTAACCCTGCCTCACCGTCTACCTTTGTTGCAAGATAGGCATAGCTGTCCTTGAAGGCAATAGAAGTACAGGCAGCATCTCTATAGAGCAGTGGCCCATACTGGACATCTCCTGTTGCGTCAGCAACGCCAACTCTAAAGCCAGCACTGGTTGCAAGTACTGCATATGTACCAAGGTATACATCAAAGTCATTGATGCGTTCACCACTTGGCATATCAATAATGACAGTAGGTGTCTCCAACGTTGGGAAACCTAGAGCGTTAGAAGTTGTAGCATCTAGGCCAATCTTAAATACAGATGATGAAGTTCCATTAGGATCATAGCCAGAGATGTAGATAGCCTGTGGTCCTTCTGAGATACTTGACCATACCCAGTTAGCGTTAGGATGGGTGTATAGAGCAGTAGGTAATCCCGTAGAAGAAGTTCTTGTAGCATCTAATTCATAGATAACGTTGCCAATAGCAGCAATGAGGCGCTGCTTTACATAACGGATAGTGGCACGAGTGGTGCTAGAAGCATTATAGATTTCAGTATCGGCAGGTGTAGCACCGACTGAACCCTTGTGAACGTGGGTACCGTTGATAAAGTAATAACTGGTACCGTTAGTAGTAAGGCTGTAGATAGTTGAGGCTGTGCCTGCTTGAGCAATAGTGGTAGGTGAGCCAGCAGATGTTGCTTGTTTCTTTAGATCAGTTCCATCTGTAAAAAAGATGCAGTCATTGGTGCCATCATTGACACCAATTAACTGAGCAGGTGCTGCGCCTGCATAGAAGCTGGCTGTATCGTTAAGCAGTGTTGCCTGTCCTCTAGTCCAGACATCTATACCTTTAGATTCTGTGTACTGAAAGCGCAGTGACTCTTCCTGGATAGGCTCGAAATACTTAATCCCCGCTCCTAAGTGGAACGAGGATTGACTTCTAACCCACCAACCGGTGAGCGTCTGCTCACCAGGTTCACGAGTCTGGTCAATCTGTTGCTTGCGATACTGAGCAGTTACACGACGATAAGGTTGTTCATCGGATGCAGCAAGAAAGAATGGCAGCGCTGCGAAGGCTACCTCGTATGCTGGTCCAGTTGGAGTGTAAGAAGTAGATCCCGCAGGGTTGGAAAGAACATACGGAATTGCTTCCGTCACATCTGAGCCATAGGGCATTATCTACTCCTTAGTATATTTGTAATTCCGACTGGTCTACCGCATCATCAATATCCCGCGCTAGCGGGAACAGGTCTTCAGTTAGACAGTGCTGCAATTTCGTCAGCAGTTAAGCCGAGTGCTGCGAGCTTTGCTTGACCTGATGCCTTGGCTGCTGCTGCTGCTTCTGCGGCTGCATCTTCTTCTGCCTTGCGTGCTTCTGCTGCTTGAGCATCTGCTTGCATCTGCGCTACTTCTGCGTCTGTCAATTCAATGATTGACTCCACGCCTGTTTCGCAGTTGATTTCGATTCGTGTTGGATTAGGCATTTTTGACTCCATATAGGTAGGCGGTTGAGTATTGCGTAAAGTTTCCACTGGAAGGTGCAATTTTTATTGATGTAATGGCAGCAGTATTTGACCATAAAGCGGCTGTTAAAATTGCATTTGCTGCGGTTGCATTGGTTTCTTGAACCGAATCTAAACTAACCGATTTGTATGTGCTTCCTGCATAGTTAGGAATGTAAAATTCAGAACTTGTAAATGTGTTCGATGTAAAGGTGCTTGGGTTTACTAAAGGGTTAATTAAAGAATCGTTAAACGAGTAAGTGCTTGAGCCGTTGCCGCCTATTGCTCGCTCTGAAAGATTTGTAGATACTCCATTAAATTCTATTTTAGCGTCATTAGTTGAAATACTGGAGCGTAAAGAAATTTTAACGCACAAATCAGTATATGTTGCAGGGATAGAAGTAAAGGTAAAGTCTGCAACTCCACCGCTACCGGCTGTGCTTGAGGCAATTAGTTCAAATGTATTAGGCATTATGCCAACCTTTCAGGTGCGTAGCGTTCTAGGATTTCTATAGCGTGTGCCACTTTGTCCTCTACTCTCTGCCCGTATGGTTGGGCTTCTGACCAGAGTTCTAAATTCTCTGGGCGGTTGTCATTTCTAATACCGTTCTTGTGATGAACTGTCTCGCCTTTTACTAGCGGTCTACCAATCATCTCTTGCATTACTAGGCGATGCTCATAAGTGTATCTACCCTTAGCGCCATTGCCTGCAAGTGTTCTTACTTGCACATAACCAACCTTGTCCAGCTTGATACCAGTATTAACTTTGATTGATGGATCACCATAAAGGTAGTTTCTGCGGTAGTGCATTTGGCACATACCTTTAGCACGATGCTCTTTTGTGCAGTCACCGATTGTGCAGTGTGCGTACTTACTGAACTGTCCACGAGGCATAAGGTCAGGCGCTCGCGATTCCGTATAGGGTAAAGGTTGAGCCAGCCACAAAAGTAGTAGCGCCATTGTTTTGTAAAAGGATTGAAGTTATGGCAGAAGTATTACGCCATAAACTAACAATAGCCCTAACCCTGTCACTTGCTATGTTTGATCTACATAGTGTTGTTTTGTATGTTGTTGCATTTGAGTAATTTTGTAATTGTATAATGGATGTTGCAAACTCATTTGCTGTATCTATTGCTAATCCAAATGATGCTGATGTTGCACTGGTGTCACTAAAAGAAGATGCAGTTGAACCATTGCCGCTTAATACTGTTGATGAATAATTAGAACCCGAGTCTGAATTAAACTGGGCTTGTATTGCGGATGCACCACCACCACCTGTAAATCTTGTACTTATGACTAAAACTAAATCGGTATAACTACCGCTAATTGATGACAATGTAACTGTTGCCTGTGCGCTTCCCAGAGTTGTAGTCTGTATCGGTGTGTAGGTTGATCCGGCTGGCATTGTTTACCCCTTAATCCCGTAGAGTGCAAATGATGAGTATTGAACAAAATTTGGACCGGCAGAAGGTCTTAAAGTAATTGAAGTAATTGCAGAAGTATTTAACCATAATGAACTTGCAAGCACTATACCCCCATCAGTATCATTATTTTCTCTACCACTTAGTGAACGTAAAGTTGTATTTTTATTAGTGTTTTCATAATCTAATACATCAACTACAAAAGATGAAAAAGCATTAGCAATACCACCGCCACCCATTGTTGCTCCAGCATATCCTGAAGTTTGGCTTGTAGAAGCATCTGATGTTACAGTTCCACTAGCGCCAAATAATCTGTGATAAACATAGTTTGAGCCAGTATCAGAGTTTAATCTTATAAGAGTTGCATCAAATTGGTTTGCTGAACGATCTGTCCTAGCATTAGCCCTAATTTGCAAATGCTTAAAAGTTCCAGGAATAGAACTAAAAGTAATTGAAGATACTGCCGTGCTTACTGTTACAGTCGCAATAGACTCATAAGAGCTAGTAACCTTTGGGATTGACGATGCAATAATTCCTAGAATTGGCATTAGGACAAATCACCAACAATCGTAAAGGTATCAGCAGCAGTACAGACAACTGTGGCTGCAGAGAACTGCGCCCGTAGTTTAGGAGCTGCAGATGTTGCACCGGTTGAGGTAATGGTAACACCAGATCCTGCTGCAAAGGTTACTTGACCTGCGCCAATTTGTTGTAGGTTAATAGTATCACCTGTGGTAAATACGCTAGGTGGAACTGTTAAGGTAATTGCTGCAGCATTAGAAAGAGTAACTAATTTATATGTAGCATCTGCTACTACCAAGGAGTAGGTAGTCCCAGTTTGTGCATTAAGAGTAAGTCTCTGTGTTGGAGTTGTAATAGTTGGGCTAGTTAAAGTCTTGTTAGTTAAAGTATCTGTAGTTGCCTTACCTACCAAGGTATCGTTATTCGTAGCAGGCAGGGTTAGCGTATTAGTACCAGCAACTGCAGTTGCCTGCACTGTGGTAGTTCCAGAGGTTGATCCGCTAAATCCAAATGATGCTACAGGTGATGCGTTGTTACGGAAGAAGATTAAGTCAGATGATGTCAATACGTGCTTGACAGATGCACCGGCAGTATGCGATAGGCCAGATACTCCAGCAGTTCCTGTACCTGCCTGACCACGACTGATGGTTAGTGTGTCACCAGATACCTGAGTAACGAATACAATTTCTTCGTTAACCGTATCTGCATCTAGCGCAACGGTGAAAATGTCTACGTTACCTGCAGCTAGTGAGATGCCACCCATTAGAGCCGTAGCGGTACCAGTTGCCACTGTCATAGTAGTAGCAGTTGTGTTGATGCTACTAGCCAGCGTTGTCTCAACGCTAATAGAAGAATACTGTCTAGTCATTGGTCTGCCTTACTTTGTGTAGTGGATACGGATTGGGTACTTGTCTTGCAGCTTGAGTGCTTCTTCATTGAGTCTCTGCTGATAGAGAGCAAAGATGTAACGTGATGATGCAACGCCTGCTGTGCTTGGAATCTTGGTATCGTTCAAGTCTGCCTCTGCAGAACTTAGGTTGATACGACCAGCATCTACATATGAGAGCAACTTGTATGATGCGCCAAGGATTACTACTTCAACTGCTGATGCAGGTAGCCCTGTGACATCTGCAAAGTCATCTGTGTTGTTATCTAAAGTGTTTGGAGTAGTTGTGTAGTACACCTGTACTGTTCTACCAGGCTGGATGTTCTCATAGATATTTACTGTGTTTGTTGTATTAAAGGTTGCAATGTTTGCCATTGGGTCTGCACGCCAACGGTTGATAGGTAGCCATTCAAGGCTTGATCCTGTTGTCTGCCAAGACATATACAAGATTGATTCAACGTCATCTGGCAGGGCATAGGTTGTCTGGCTTGCGTTAAAGGTAAAGGTAGTTGAGGCAACAGCCCAGAGTTTAGGATAGAGGCTATTGATAACATCATTGATAGCCTTCTTAATCATTACTCGTGGAAAGGTTGGAGTAAGAGTTATCGGTGCATACTGTGCGTGTGGTGAGGCATTAGTGTTCTGATAGCCACGACCAAAGCCTGGAGCTGCGTTAAGCGTGCTGCTTGCCTGTGAAAAGTTATCTACCCAGATAAGTTCATCATCAATTTCAATGATGCCTTTTGCAAGGTTAGAACTTGAACCAATTACCATAGCGGTATCAGTAGATGATATAGCACTATTTAGATAGGTTATTCTATCTTGGCGCAGGGTGTAGCCTGCTAGAGATGAGCGAACCTCATCTACCATATCGCTAAGTGTTGGCATTATTTCCTTTCGTACCAGCCATCTCCCCATAGAGTTAGCAGTCGTGCAAAGTATTGTTCGTATTGTGGTGCAATAGCATCTAGGGAATACAGCCCTACAGCTCTCTTATGTATTGCTACTGGGTCTAAGTTCTTAACCCACTCTGTTGCTACTGCAAACTCCATTGCATTTCTGCAACGGTATCCAGTAACTCCATTAGGATTAGTTTCTGTAAACGCTCCCCAGTCTGTAGTAATCGTTGGAGTACCACAGGCTTGTGCTTCAATAACTACATTTCCAAAAGGTTCTATGTACAGCGTTGGAGCAAACAGGGCAATAGCACCACCCATTAACTTTGCTCGTTCTTCAGGCCCTACCGGTCCTACCCATTCACCATATTCAAGTTTAGGTTTACCAGGACCAGCTAAGATAAGTTTAAGACCTAGCTCTTTGCAGACGTGTTGTGCAATGATGATGCCCTTGCGGTCTACCATACGACCTACGTAGAGGTAGTAATCTTCTTTCTTCTCCTGCAACGGGAACATCTCTGGTTCTAGGTAACCAGGTATTACCGCATCGTAGAAGTTGCCATCTACTAGAGTCGGATCCTTATACATTGCATAGATGCTGTGCATCCAAGCGTAGGACTCAAATACTCTATACTTGCTAAATACTCCGCCGTACCCAACACCAAACTCTACGCTCATATACTCTGGGTAAGCATCTGCAATAGGCTTCTGTGAAGCACCACCAATAAGACAGATAAAGTCTTTATGTTGCAAGCGCTTACCTAGTTCGGTAATAGCCTTGCCGTTAAATATCTGCCAGTGCGGTAGCGTATTATCAAATGCAGCTTCGGTGTAGTGCTTACCGTCTAGCGCTTCGTCTTGCTGTTCTTTAGTGATGCAAGTTATTAACTCATCAACCGGTGCTTCGTTATCTTCACCAGCGTAGAGGTAGACCGTATGGCCTAGACTCTTCATCATTATGCAAAAACGTCTAACCTTTTCAGTATAGGCGCAGTTGACGTAATCTTTAGTTGTCTGTGTATGGGGCAGGCTGATAACGTGGAATCTCATAGTGCGAGATTATACTATGTCCCCAACGATTAAGAACGTGTTACTTGCCGTACAGATCACCGTGGCGGCAGACTTGTTGGTCCTCAACTTGGGCGCAGTAGTTGTTGCACCAGTTGAAAGAATAGTTACTCCAGCACCCTGAGCAAAGCTCACCTGACCTGCTCCATATTGGACTACGTGTACTTGGTCATTAGCGCTAAAGACTGATGGTGGCACTGTGAGGGTAATAGCAGCAGCGTTATTAAGAGTAACAATATCGCTAAGATCGCCAATAACAAGTGTATAAGAAGTACCAGTCTGGGTATTAAATCCTGCAATGTTGCCAACGCCTGTAGCGCCTGTTGGTCCAGTTGGTCCAGTTAACCCTGTTGGTCCGGTTGCACCGGTTGGTCCAGTTGCACCCGCAGGTCCGGTAGCACCTGTTGGTCCGATATCACCAGTAGCACCGATTGGGCCAGAGGCTCCAATAACACCAGTAGGTCCGACATCTCCTGTAACACCTTGTGGCCCAGTTGCTCCTGTAGGACCCGTAGGGCCAGTAGCTCCGATTGGACCAGTAGGTCCGACGATACCAGTTGAAATAATTGCCACGATAAGTGCGTGGTTATTTGCAAAGTTAGTTGTACCAGTACCAGCAGATGATGTAAGCGTTACGGGTACTTCGACATAATTTGTCTGCATTGTTGGGGTTGCAGATACTGTCCACTTTTGGAAGTTATTGGAGTTATTTGCATCCTGAACAATGATTACATCGTTTGTCTTAATTAAACCTAAGAAGATATCAACATCTATGCCATCTGAATTGATGTGGTTGATGTTGATCTGTGTTGCAGAAATCTGTGTAGCATTGTTCCAGAGTAAATCGCCAGTACCAGGATCGCCTGTTGTTGCTGAAGTATCTGCCTTGTAGTCGTAGTAGTTAGCAGATCCACCATCTGCGCCAGTGGCACCTGTAGCACCTGTGGCACCGGCAGGACCGGTTGCACCTGTTACGCCAACACCTGTAGCACCTGTTGGTCCTGGAACTGTACTTGCAGCACCGGTAGGACCTGTAGGTCCTGTGGCCCCTGTAGGGCCTGTAGCGCCCGTAGGACCGGCAACTGTGCTATCAGCACCAGTTGGTCCTGTAGCGCCTGTAACGCCTGTAGGACCTGTTGCGCCGGTAGCACCTACGCCTGTAGGTCCGGTTGCTCCAGTGGCTCCATCGGGGCCTGTAGCCCCAGTTACACCAGTGGCACCAGATGCACCTGTTGGGCCAGTAGCACCGACAGGACCTGATGGACCAGTTGGGCCTGTTGCCCCGCCGATACCTTGTGGACCTTGCTGTGCTGAGAATACTAAGGATTGGTTAGGAGTAATGGATTCAATAACTACATAAGTTGTCACAGTGTTACAGCCCCCGTTACGATAAATAAACCTTCAAGATATCTGGTGATAGTTGATCCGCTATCTAGTACCAAGTCGTATGAGTAGCGACCAGGAACGATTGGCTCTGTAAGAGCTGCAGACAGGGTTACTGTCACAGTCCCTGTACCGCCAGTAATAACCATACGACCATTGGCAGTAGTTGCTACCACTGTTGTAGTAGTAGAACCTACGAATGGGCGCACTGTCATTGTTCCCGTATAACCAGTTAGGTCAATCGGAACAGCGTCGTTGTTGATAGAGAACTGAAAATTAAATGTTGTTGCTTGCTCGCAGATTAGGTTAAACTTAGCACTCACGTAGAGACTCCTCTGAGAGCCTGCGCTGCAGGTAGTTGAAAAGTACCAGCGATGAGGTTACATACGCCGCTATAGTCAAGACGATTACTACTTGTCGTCCCCGCAATCGCATTTAATACTCCTACTGTGTCTGTTAAGTTTGTACTTACTGAACGTGCTACCGCCCATTGACGGGCAGCGAGTGCTTCACCTACCATTGCACCTGGTTCTCTATAGGTGCCACCATTAGCGAGACGATTGAGTTCATCTAATAGCGTTGTGCCGTATGTTCCTAGTGCCACCTATATCTCCTTACTTCTTTTTAGATTTTTTAGCTGCAGCGTTATCTACCAGATTTGGATATGGTCGCCCTGCTGCTTTAGCCTTTGCCTTTGCTGATGCCTTCTGAGCAGGTGTCAAAGGTGTTGACTTTTTATTGGGATTTTTTTTATCCCAGAATGCTACTTTCTTTTTCATTTGCAACTACAATCCCAAGCACGAAGTGACTTGTTTATTCTTGAGTTCGGATCTTTAGCAGTTTTGCTAGAAGTATTCTTTGCCTTCATTCCACACATACGACCACAGAAAGACTTGCGTCGTCCTGCAGCCTTGGGTGACTTGGCAGCCTCAGCCTTTTTAACTGGAGGCTTAAGGTTCATCCCCTGCGCTTTAGCAGAGGCACGACCCTTTGCATTGAGGCCACCCTTTGGGTTCTTGCCCTCTGCTCTTTGCCACGCTGGAGACTTAGCCATTTACTTAGCAGACTTTCCCATTGCACCAGTCTGGATTGATTCATAAGTTTCGTACTTCTTAGCACCGTCGTATTGCTTATCAGGTGTTGGGTACTTTGTAATCTCTTCTTCTTTGTAGTTTTCCATTACTTCTTCTTCCCCATCTTCTTCATAACTTTTTTAGCTACCATCTTCTTGCCAGTCTTCTTGGCTTCCATCTTAGCCATTGCCATACCTTTTGCTGTGTATGGGAATTCTTTTCCGTTTACTTTTGGCATTCTATTCTCCTTAGTTTTTGAAGGTCATTGCGATCCCATCGAAAGCCTTGCCAGCCTCGTTGGAAAGTTGAACTGCTGCATCTATATCTTTTTGCTTGGTAGAACGTGGTTCAATACCTTGACGTGTAGCATCATAGTAAGAACCTAGTTCTCTATCGTGCTGCTTAGCGGTAGGGATACCGTTACCTCGTAGAGATACTTCGTTAACCTGTAGTCCTAGAACCTTGCATCCAAAGCAACTGTCTACTGGTTCTGGATGATCTTCCCAATGCTTCATACTTGAGTTAACCAACTTCCATATCCGGCATCAATAAGTACCTGTGCTTGGTAGTCACTGAGTGTGTACTCGTGTCCACCAAGGAAGTAGTAACTAGCTGCTGCCAAGTCATCTTGGCTAGGAGTCAAGGTTGCTACGACGTTAGTACCGTTAACAATAAGTGTCTGACCGCGTGGGATATCTGTCAGGCTAGGAGCGATAGCTCCATCAATAGTTCCACCGTTGAGACGGCGACCTGCAAGGCGTGAGTACGGAGTGAACTGGTCATAGCCTGCTCCCCAAGTTTGCCACTGGTAGGGAGTTGTCAATGTGTATGTCATATCCAACCTTTCATAAGTAGCAGAGGTGGGTTTGACCCCACCCCTGCCGTTGCACTAGCGGAATTATCCGTTTGTTGCTGCAGACTCAATGCGATAGAGCGCTGCTTCACGAAGGCGTGCAAAGCCTCCGAAGTAGTACCAACCGATTGTGCGGAAACGACGGAGTGCGTCAATCTCTGGACCGATAACGGTTGAGATGTCTGCAGCCTGTGCTTCAGCCAATGCTTCACGACCTGCGACGATTGCGCGGTAGTTGTTAGTGAATGTAACAGTACCTGTGTCAGCAACTGATGTGATGTTAGATGCTGTGAGTGCATAGGTAAATGTTGTTGATGTTACACCTGTGATGGTGTATGTGCCGTTGACTCCTGTGTTTGTTACAGCAGCAACTGTTACAACCTGACCTGTTCCGAGGCCGTGAGCAACTGCAGTAGTAATTGTTACTACGTTAGATGTCAAAGCAACGTTGGTGATAGTTGTGCTTGTAGTGATACCAGCAGCTAACTTAAGACCGTTAAGAACACGTGGTGTCTCAACGACAAAAGCGCCTTCGATTACGCCTACTGCACCAGCAACGAACGGAGTACGATCTACGTACTTCGAGAGTTCCTGGAATCCGCCTGTACCAGTCTCAGCGCGGAGGTCTGCTGACTGACGTGGGTGGAGGTATGCTGCATAGAGTTCACCCATACGAGGCAATGCCTTGTTTGTGCGTAGTGATACAACAGCGTTGCGGATATCCGCTACTGACATTGTGTCTACTGGTAGAACTGTTGCAGATGAAGTTGGAGCAGTACCTGATGGACCGTTTGCGTAGATTGCGTTAGTTCCTGCTGAGAGGACCTGTCCTACTACGTTGTCGATTGAGTCTGCTGCGTTGTACGCGATGATGTCAGCAAGTGCTGAATCAACGTCGTTGAAAGAAGTTAGGTTTAGCTTCTTTGTTGTTGTAACTGCTGAACCGTATTCGTTCAGTGTTACTGTAACCTGTGAAGGGTTACCGAGTGCGATGCTTGATACATCTGAAGATTCTGTCAATGTAGATGTAGCTTGTGCTAAATCTGAATAGATTGAGAATACAACTGATGATCCTGGCATTGCCTGCTGTACTGGCTTAACATCTGCAAGTGAGCGCATAACAGGAATGGAGCGAAGCGCCATTCTAACATACTGGTCGTATGCTGCTTGTACTAGGTTGCTGATGCTAGACGTAGTAGTGGGGGTACCTGTTGGAATTGCCATTAGGGTCTAGCCTTTCTTGTTTAGGATCGGATTAGAGTCCAGACATCCTGATAACTTCGTCTAGCTCTTCGCGGCTATTTGTATTAAGAAGTTTTTGCATAATATCTGCATTGTGTTCTGGAGCTGTACCAGAATCTGCAGTATTAGTCATTCTCTTATACGCTGCCGCTTGAGCAGGGTCTACGTTAGGTGATGCCTGGGTTTGACCAGACTCATAGCCGAATACATCGGCGTAGTCGTCTAGCCATTTAGACAAAGACTCTTCAGTTGGGTCAATGTCCTGCGGAATAAATGAAGCAATCTTGCCGTTTATCCCGCGAGTTGCGAGGACATCCTTAATTGCTCGTTCGCGCTGGCCTTTGCTTAGGTTTTCAAACTGAGAGCGAAGCTCCTGTAGTTCTTTATCCTTTTGCTTTGCAGCCTTGCGTAGTTGCTTTACAAGGTCATTAGACTGTGGCGATTCTGTTGTGATATCGTCGTCGTCATCCTCGTACTCGTAATTGGACATATGTCCTTCTCCCTATCATTAGTTGATTACGCCAGCCTCATACTCGAATGGGGATTCGGTATGGCTCTGACTCCTGGTATTAGTTTCACTCCACTAGGCCAGTAGTTCTAGTGGCAGGTCTGTTTAGTATCCGCCTGCGCGGTCTCTTGCTAGCGCTCCGCTAGTTAATCCGGTTTGACCGCCAAAGGCAGCCTTCTCAAGTCCGGTAATCTTCTTGCGTTGCTTCTCTGCTTCAGTTTGTCCTGAAAGTTTGAATACTTCTTCTTCTGCAGTGGTCTGTGTATAAGGACCCTGACCATAGATTGCAGCAAGTTCTGAGCCACGCTGTAAACCGCTACCAATAGCGCTGTAGCCCTGTGTTGCTTGTGCTTTATCAACGCCATAACCAGCAAGCTGCATTGCACGTGCTTCTGAGGTAGTAAGTATCTGTTGACCTGCAGCATTCTTAGGAGTCATAGCAGCTCCACCAATTTCAGCAGCAGTTACCTTACGCTTGATATTCTCAAGTCCCTTTGAAGGATCAAGAACATAAGCCAAGATGTCACCATTTTGAATATCTGGATAAAATGCTTTAAGTGCCGAGCTTACTTCTGGGTTAGCATTGATAACACGCTTCTGTGCTGTAGAGATACGATCTTCTAACTCTGTAGCAGATACATCTCCAGCAATAAACTTCTCAAATCCTACCTGCTTACCAGTAGAATCTTTTGTATAGTAAGTAGCAGGAAGCCCATAGTTACGCATTACATTCTGGTATTGGTCTTCAAGGGCTACATACTCAGCAGGGCTGAGTGCTGAAAGGCCTGCGGCAATACGTGCCTCGTTAGCCTTAAAGCGTGTTTTGTAAGCGTCTGTGCCACGAAGACGTAATCCAAACTCTGAAGTTGGAGTATCATTAATAAGCAAGTCTCTAATATCAGTAACCAATGAACCTAGGCCATACTGGTCAAATTCCATACGAAGAATGTTGTAAGCGCTAAGGCGCTCTGCTGTCTTTTCTTCTTGGCTCATCTTATTTAAGGCTTCTGATGTATATTTTTTAATAGCATCTTCAATATTTATGCTAGGTGTTGTTGCAAACTTCTTAGCAACAGCAGCTTCGTCAATAATAATTTGTCCAGTTTTAGGATCAATTTTTTGTCCAGTAGCTTTTGCAATATCTGCTGCTGTTTTTTTAGCAGCAATTACGTCAGCGCTATCTTGAGCAGCAGTGGTTTTTTTGGGCGCAGAAGGCGCTGGAGTAGGAGCTGCTGTTCCTATATTAAGGATTGCCTTTTCAGCTGTTGTAAGGGTCTGCCCCGATTGGAGTTTTCTTAACGCTTCTCTTGCATCAGCCATCATTTACCCCATAAATCCGAAGTCTCGGAGCACTGTGGTAGCAACAGATGCTGCTTGTTCACGTGCTTTGTTTGTGTACTGCCAACGATCATCTTTGCGTAGTTCTTTTTCAAAGTTATAGATTGACTTAGTTCCAACTTTTCCATCTGGCAATGTATAAGCCATAGCGCTACGAATCTGTGAATCAAACAAGTCAATAGCAGTATTTGGAATCTCAAGGATATCACTCATTGATTGAATATAAGGACTAGCAAGTGTCTTCAAATCAATACCTGCTTTAATCTTATCTGCAAGAGATGGAAATGCTGAGGCTGCACTTTCACGTATTGTGTTATAGACAGTATCTTCATCAAGTTGACCAGCAACAATCTTATTTGCATAGGTTGTTGCATCATCATCGGCTAGTTTAATCCCATTATTGAAGGCAAGATTTTTTATTTCTACAAAGTACTTACCGGAAGGTCCTTCTGGAATATCAAGTTCGTTTAATTCCTGTACTCCAGCAGCAAGTTGTGCTTTAATTGTATCTTCAAGGAATATACTTGGGTCTTCATTATCAGCAGTAAGATATTGTGTATCAGTAAGGACACCGTTTTTATAGGTTTCCTTTACTACGCTTTTAGAAGCACCAGACTTTGACTTATACTTATTCTGAAGTTGCGGTGTGTAAGTTGCAAGCTCTGTCTGTGAGGCATCTCGACCATAGTACTTTTGGAATACTTTGTTAATAGTATCCTTGAGAGTGCTATCAGCAGGAATGTTATTGCTTGTGTAGTTACGTGTAAATACGCCAGACTTTGGTGGCTTCTTTGCAGCAGTAGTACTGGTGACTCTTGCAGCACGTGCAGCATCAGCTTGTTCTTTGGTAATTAAACCTGATGCTACAAGACCATCATAAAAATCTGCCATTATTTAACCGCCTTTGGTGTCAACTGCTTATCTACGGTTAGGTCTTGTGATAAGAACCTATCATAGATATAGGTAAATCCTAGTTTGTCATCTTGCTTTAATTTGTTAATTATTGCATCAAAAACAATTCTTAAGTCAGCATTTGATTTAGCATTAAGTGATTTTACTTCTCGTGATAAAAGTTCCTGAGCAATAGATTTTCTAAACTCAAGGTATCTATTAACAGATTTCCAAGTTGTGTTATTTTTATTATTCTTTACAAACTCTTCGTTATTAAGAATCTTACCCAATCCTGCAATAACTCTATTTGTTTTAGATCCATCATCATCTAAGTAATCATCATACCAGGCAGTACGAGCATACTCGCCTGTCTTCTTATCAAATACTGGCTTTCCTTCAACATCTGTCTGTACAGCCAGCTTGTTGATAAAAGCATCTTTAATAATTGCAAGGTCTTCTGCGCCAGTTTGTTGTATAGAGGTAAGACCACGAGCGGAAAGTTCAGTATCCAATATATCCATAAACTTGTTGTATTGAACCCATCCCTTTTCGGCATCTGTTTTTCTTTGTGACTCAGCAGGACTCTGTGAAGAAAGGAATCTATCAGGAGCATCTGCAGATACGCGCTTCTTGTATAGATAGTCATAGGCAGACTGTGAAAACTCATAGCCAGATGGGTCATTTACAATTAAGCCAACTAGCTTAGAATCAATCTTGACTACCTCGCCAATGAGTTCTTCATACTTTTTAATATTCTTAGTAGCCGCTATTGAAGACTGTACTCCAGTTGGGTTCTTTGAAAGACTTGCTGAGAACTCAAAGTACTCTGGGAAGTCTTCAAGAAACTTAGCACCAGAGTTGACACCGTAAATGCGATCATACTCACGAGACTTATCAAGATAGAACTTGTAAGGTGTTTCAAAACGTGGAGCAAATGGCATAATAAGCGCTGCAGAAGTACGCAAGTTCCAGTAATCCTTAGTCATTCTAAGAATCTTCTCTGGCTTTGGCATAGGGATTCCTTGCTCGGCTGCCTTTTGGCGTTCAGTATTGTAAATTAACAGATATGACTTAGCGAATTGTGGGTCATCTTGACCCGCAAAACGAGTGCTTAATCTCTTTGTCCACGTTGGCAGGAAGCCCCCTGCTACATCTTTAGGATATCCGTATGGGAATAAGAATTTGAGTGTTTCTCTTACATCAGGTTTATTCTTTGTAATCTCAGCAATAGGCACCGCAACGTAAGGACCTGTTGGGAAGATATCACTGAACAAGTTAGGATTACCTTGGCTATACAAAGCATCCATACCGCCTTGAAATATAATATCCAAAGATGCTTTAGGAATACCAAACTCGCTAAGAGAAGCCATTCCTGGAATTACTCGTGTTATACCTTCCGGTACTGAAAAGTACATAATATCGCTACCAGAGGTTTGACCTTCTGGAACTATATTTCCGTCTTGATCTGTTACAAGACCAGCCTTGTTTGGCGATTGCCACAACAGGTATCCACGATTGATAATGGCTGGATTAGAAACAGCAAACTTCATCCAAGTCTTGTATGCGTTTTCCTGTGCTGAAAAGAATGGGTTAATGTACTTCATCAGGGTAGCAAAATTTGTCTTGCGCTCAATATTAAAAAGCACACCCTTCATTTCACGAAGAGCTATCTTACGAGCTACAGACATAATCTTTTGCTGGTCTTCTACTGAGATTCTATCTCCCTTGAGTCCAGCTACAACATCAACTCTGCGTTTTACTTCTTGACGATAAAAATAAGTGTATAAAGGATTTCGAGCTAGAGCGTCTTCAGGAAGAGTTGCAAGTAACTTAAAGGCGCTATTGACAAATCTTGTTCCTATGTTTTGTGTTTTGTTAAAAAACGTTTCTTCAAGAAGATGACCGTGAATAATAGGCAAATCTGTTGGGTCCTTAAAGGTTGTTCTTAAATCATCTGCAGTTATATCGTTTAACTTGCTACGAAGGTTTGAAGATACCGGAAGGTAGGTGTCAAAGAAGTTGCTAATACGAGTTACATATTCTACAGAATCACTTGAATCAATAGATAAACGACGACGTAAATCGCGTCCTTCGGGAGATGATTTTAACCACTTGGCAATATCATCAATAGTTTCACCTTTAGCAAGTTTTCTTACTACTGCTGAGTTACCAAACTGTTGACGCAGAGTTTGTGACCATTGTTCAAAGTAACCTGGATTCGTAGGGCGAATAGCTGCTATGCCTTTTGAGGAAAGTTTTTTGGCATACATATCTGTATTGCTATCTACCATACGTTCAAATGAATTGGCAGAAGATGCAATCTTGCGGTACATATCTGCAAGAGGTCCACCAAGTGAGTCATCAAGAATATACTCTTGACCATCAGAAGTAGTTACCGTAAAAGAGCCACTGCCAATACGATCTTTAGGTTTTGCCTTCTTTGAACTACTAAGAGTTTGTGCGTAGCTATTATAGACTGCAAGTTTTTCTTCTTGTAATAACTTAAGAGTATTTACCTCACCCATTAAATCAACGTCATCTGGAAAAAGAGATAGTCTAGCTTCTCCTGCACCAATCTTAGACTTAAGTTCTTCAAGCTCACGAATAACACCAATACTTGACCTCTGAACATCAGCAAAATTTAGTCTTTCACCAAGAGGGTTAATTCTATCTACAAGTCTAGAAAGGTTACTGTTTGTATTATTTACAATGTTTTTAATTCCAGGACCTAGGTGACGAAGAGATGCCATAGCACCAACAGATGCAGCAATACGAAGCTGAGAATCTATGGTGTTACGCTGGGTATAACCAAGGCGAAGCAAAGCTCCTGCCTTAAACAAGTCTTGAACGATATCGGCAGTATTAAACAAACCATCTTTTTTTCTACCAAGGAAAGCATTAATACCTGCAGCGTTGCGCCCAATAATTCTATCTGCTAAATCAAAATCCATTAACGGTAAGAAGTTTGCGCTTTGAGATTCTAACTGCTGAACCTTGATAATGCCACCATCAGTATCTACCATAAAGCCACGATCTTGCATTGACTTAAGAGCAGATGTTCGAGCACCCTTGTAATCATTGTAAAGAGTATTGATTGCTTCTTCTTCAATGCCGTGCTTTGCAGCAAGTGAGCGCAATACAGTTTCTTCAAGATTCTGGGTTGCAATAAAGCGAGCTTCTGGTGTAGCGGCACCAATGTAGTTGTTAAGTAAATTGTTTGACTGTTCTTGAGTTAAAAGGCCTAAGCGTCTTACCTTTGCAGGTGTTCCTGCTATAGCATCGCTTGGACCAACGCGACCAAGGGTTGCTACAATCTCACGATATGAGTCAGGGTCGTTAAAGTCAACAAGTCCAGCAGGGCGTTCTCCGCCTAGCCAAGAAACCTTTTGGTATAGTCTGTGAAATGGTGTTGGCTGGTAGACTTCTACCTTAGAGGCACCCACTGCTTGGTCATAAAATTTAATTGCACGTGCTTTAGCTACAAAATCTTCTGCGCCTTGTAGAGCCTTACCAGTTGTGCGTGTAAGTGTACCGCCACCTTCACCGATTTGCATAAACTTGGCGAAGTATTTATCAGATGCAATCAAAGATGAGTAATTATCTTGCGCTGCCTTGATAACTGCAGGGTCATCGTTCAAAAATGGAAGCATACCGCTACCATCTGGAGCTGCAAAGAGCTTAAACTCTGTGACTGTATCTAAATCGGCACGAGCTGCTTCTAAAGCATCTGTGATATATGCGCGTTGTAGGCGCAATTCATCCATTGCTGCAGGATCACCCAGAGCAGAACGTAGAATCATTGCTGTTTCATCACGATCTACAGAGTCACCTAGCAAATGTGCTAGTAACGCTGGTTCAGATGAAGACTTAACCATTGGATGGCTTAGTGCGTAGGTAGAATCGTTAGCTGTAAAGTCATCTATCACTTTAGTAAAGCGATTGTTAACGCCATACTGGGCCTTGGTAATATCTTCTGCTGCTTTTGCTACAGCATTAGCGTTAGTTAACTTACCAACGCCTAGTTTGCTAGCCTTAAGTGCCATACCAGCTTTAGCACCAACAACAGTAACGTCACCAAAAAACTGAAGTACTAAGTCAGTTCCACCAGATGCAACTTTACCCCAAGCGCTTTTCTTAAAAGCTGCATCACGTTGAGCTGGATCGTAGATATTAAACTTTGGGTCATATACAGAACGTGCATTTCCTACGATTGCCTGACCAAATGAAATCTCTTGTGCGCCTTTGTAAGCCTTGCGCCATAGGTTAGGGTCAAAATAACCAAGTTCTGCAATGAGTGGACCTTCGCCTGTAACGCTTCGCTTATTGACTTCACCAACAGCAAGTGCAACAGTGGAAAGAGGTTGACGAATATACTCTTGGTTAATATTATTGATACGCTCAAGCGCTGGTTGGACAAGAGGTACTTTCATTATTGCGCCAGCAGCAGATGCTAAAGGCTTGATTATATCTTTAGCTTCTGGTTCTGATGCAGTCTTAAATGATTGAACAAAGCCATTGTATTCATCAGCAGAGTTCCAAGGTGCAGTTCCAAAATCCCAAGCAAAACGCGCTGCACTTCCAACACCGCCTGCAACTTCTCCGCCCCATTTAGCGAGGTTGGTTACAGGGCTTGCTACGGTCTTGCCTACTGTTGTGGCTACATCACCAATTCTGTTCCATACGCTCACAGATTGTCCATTAGTTTCTTGATAGCGGCACGAGTTTCAGGTGACGTGTTTGGTTGATCTGATATAAAGTTTAATACAGGCATATACTCTGAGATAGCAGTACGAAAGTTTGTGTCATCTTCTTGGCGCATCATAAGCGCTTCAGATCCTGCACCTGGTCCCATATCAATGCCTTCTTGAATAGGTGTATCTGGGCGCTCTGTTGGAGCATAAAGCGGTGTAATTGCTGCTTCACGTACAGCAGATGCTGGTGTTCCTTTTACATTTCCAGTCTTACCAAGCGGAGCGGCTGACTTAATGTCTTTTGTTTCTTTACCTTCTCCGTATGCGATTGAACCCATATCAAGGTTATCTGTGCGTACTGAGTATTTTC
>Ga0214163_1000379_pt1 | contig 20984 bp, 48 predicted proteins | sample LakMenepilimnion_2_FD_153001 | JGI IMG/M metagenome (GOLD analysis project Ga0214163, IMG submission 153001) | Freshwater microbial communities from Lake Mendota, WI - Practice 15JUN2010 epilimnion v4 | ecosystem: Environmental > Aquatic > Freshwater > Lake > Epilimnion/Euphotic zone | place... | reverse complement strand
CTGTCATGCAAATAGTGATGCGCTCCTAGGCAATAAGTTATTGCGCTGTGCCTCAGCTTCAAGTTTTTCTTTTAGACTGCCGACAACAAGTTTTGAAATGTCGTCAGGATCTATTGTATGGTCATCGCAATAGTCAATGATTGCTTCAAGATATCCTATAGATTTGAGACGAACCCGGCGCTCAATTTCAAGAGCAAACTCCTGTTTTGTTAAAATTTTTATTGGTAATTCTTCAGACATATTATATTTTGTGTTCAACTACTTTTAAGATTATTGTTTGTTCATTTATACGGCCATTTGCTGGTTTTTTCTTAACTGTTAAGTTTACAAACAATTTGTCAAGTTGTTTTGGTGTAGAACTTAAAATGTTATTTAGAGTCTCTTTGGGTTTACGAAGAGTTGCAATAAAGCTGCTTGACGTGTCATAGCCTTTTAATGAAGTTCCTTTTACTTCAAAGCCAGCCGCCCCAGATGCAACATAGACACTCAGCGCCCGCGTTTTTGTATTAAAGAGATAGAGTCTCTGAGAAGTTGGAATGCGAGTCGGAGAAACAGAGTCTAGGCTCCAGTCTGATGAATGTTGTTGATACTTTAATTTTGAAACCTGTTTGCTAGCATCCTTAACCTTTTTCTTACGAGGCTTGCGAGTAGAATTTTTAATTTTTGCATGGTTACGAACGTCACTAATCATGCTTTCAAGCGACTTTACAATCTTACGAAGTTCTGCCTTTGGTAAGTGCGAATAACCTTCAACAAGTTGTTCATCCTCACGCTGAAGCGCTCCGTTATACTCAGTATGGTTCTTTTCTAACCAATCAAGTATAGTCTTACAGCCTTGTGCAGGAATCTTAGAGTCTCGTAAAGCGGCAGACATATTAAAAGAAGCATTTCCAGAACGTGTGGTTGCCCATTGATCGGTGCAATCCTCAAGTTGCACAACAATCTCCTTGTGCACTCTCTCGCGTATACGATCAAGTGGACTTGGAGTTGCAACTTTAACCTTTGTGTCATCATTATTATCTGACGATGAGTTTGCTCGTAAAAGCGTAATTGCTCGTTTTAACTCATGATGCACAACTGACGCATCATCCCTTGGAACTGGCGGCTCATCATGAAAAGGAAGTGTTGCAAAATATTCTGTTGCTTGTGGGTGTATACTTGGCATTCCGCGCGTCAAGCATCGCACAAGTTTGCCAACAGTGCTTGGTAAAACGTTTGGGTTTGCCTCTTTGATTGCAGAGACATCATCCTTGTTATACCCGTTGATCTTCATCCAATCAAGCACGAGTGGCTTCATCGCTGCAGTATCCAAGTAGTAATTATAAAACCCTAAAGCACGAGCCCGTGTCTTATAAAACTTTTCAATTGGCCAAGTTTCCCAACCATTCCATTCTGGCTCGTCGCCTGTCCACTTTGCGTCTGGCGCAATTACGCGTCCAGCTTTAAATGCATTACTCATTTGTGTCAAAAATTGAAATTATTCTAGAAATTTTAAAGGCTCTCCACCCATTCACTTCAAGGTCATATGCCTTGATGCAGTCACAGTTTTCTCCGCTCGCACACGTCTTTTCTTTGATTGTATGCGGAGGAAGCAGACTAGGTTGAAGCGTACACTTCATACTACGAACTGTGCCATCAGCTTTGGTAAAAGTGACGAGTACGACTCCATTTTGAAGTTGCTCCAGTATTTTTTCTTTATCAAACTTATTGTTTGTCATAAGACTATTATACACCATTTTAGATTAAAAGTAAATAAGAAACTTTAATAAGTTTTGCAGCGATAACTATCAGCTTGCATTTTAAGTTCGCAAATTTTGCAGAGAGCGCTTTCATAAGACGCTCTCAAACTGTCACCCTTTGATTCGCTTTGACAAGTTATAAGCCAAAGCAAGTTTGCTGTTGTAGTGTCAATGTATACATAATGTTAGATATTCCATGCTGCTAATGTATGTTTAAATGGCTCTCCTTCAATTTCTGATACAAGTCGGAGCATCTCTGCTGAGATCTCACGTATCTCTAGCTGTGCATGCTCAGAGTTTCTCAACTTCAAAAAGTTTGCAAAGCTACGCATATTAAATTGAACATCAGCCTGAATTTGACTGTTGTATGTCTTAAAGAATCGAGCACTTTCCTTCGCTCGTTTACGACCAAGAATGGGTGTAAGGTCGGCAAGACAATCATGATAGAGCATATTACCAAGTTTTGTGTATTGCTCTAAGATTTTAACCCAATCAGCACCTTCATCAAGGTTTCGAAAGAATACCTTTGTTGTATTAGCTTGAACACCTTTCCAATCTTCAGGCAGATAATACTTGTCGTCGTTTAGTTCTTTATATCGGGCTGATTCAGCATTAATGCTAGAAATACGATGCTTGAGCAAATGAATATGAGTGGCAATGTCAGTATCAACAAGAAAATGCACGCTGCCTTTCTCAAACGGTGTTTCGTGACCATTAGACCACAACATGTTGATGAGTCCAGGAATGCGCGATTTCTTTTCATCAGTTAATTCTCGTGATGTGCTTGTCCACGCACTACAAGCGATAGTTTCATCACACCCATAATGCCCAATTAGTTCTACTTTATTTATCATAAATTTTACCAAGAAGATTGATAGAAGAGGCGTTCGTTATCCCAATCTGTATAGTCAATCAAACCCGAAATTATTTGAATACTGCTCTCTACTTTATCCCAATAGTAGTCGTCTACTTCAGTCGACCCCCAAAAGAATCCTTGCGTGGGAGGCAGCTTACTAGGATTCTTAAGATGGTAAACATCCTCAAGAATCTCTAACAGTTCAAAAAGAACATCTTTATCTAGTTCATAAAGATCGCATTCATCTACACCTGCCTGAACAGTTGTAACAAACCACTGATGCAGTGCATTAAACTTACGCCAGTATGCAACCTCTTGGAAGATTGAGTAATAATCAGGACACGTATCTTCATACGGGCGCTGCAATGGTTCAAACTCCGCAACTTCTGGCTGTCCAGGTTCCGGATTGCGATTAAGATCGCTCAGTTCTTTAATAGAGTGAGCAGTCTTCTTAACTTTAAATATATACATGTCAAGTCCCATACGTTTATTATATTAGAGTTCCTTAATCCCAGAGTATCTTCTCAGTAAATTCAAATGTCTTTACTACACGTGTACTCCTTGGATGTCGTTTGTTAATTTCTTTCTCTGCGTCTTCAGCGCTATGATACAGACCACAAGTTTTCAACCAAAAGCACAAAACTTTTGATTCAATCTTGTAGTATTTGTCGTTTGTGAGGGGATTTTTCTCTTCTATGATTCGATAGTGTGAAGTCATATTCTTATTATTATTCCTTAATACCAAAAATCTTCATCACTAGCTTTATAAATGATATAGCATACTGCAAACATCGCGAGTGAGCCTAAAATTATTGTTATCCACATATCACTCATAAGAAAATGTTTTTACTACTCTGTTTGGATTTTTCATCAGTTTCATAACCATATCTTCTGCGGCTTCCGCTGTCGCCCAAATTCCATAATGATACTCTGTGACCCAAAACCAAAGAAACTTTACTTGAATTGCATAGTATATTCTAGCAGTTCGATGATCTATGCGTTCTACAATTCTGTATTGTTTACTCATCTTGTTTATGTTGTTTAGCTAGTTTCTTTGCCGCAAGAGCATAAACCTCAAAGAAAGTTTCGCGGTCTTCTAGTGATAGCTGTAGCACTCGCTCACCTACAGTCTCTAAGAATGTGTCTTCTTCTTTAGAATCATAGACAAGATCAGCAATCACTATATTATTCTCTTTGCCTTCAAAGCAGTTCTTGTGAATGCTACACATATCTTTTATGATGCGATCTCCAATATCATTCCAACCATCATCAATATATTCCTGCAATTTACCATATTTAGGATTGGGAAAGAACTTAACAATAACAACTCTTTTGTCTACATCTTCTGGAGGTTTACCAATATAAGTCGGAGGCTGTGCGCCAATGTTGTCAATTCTAATCTTCATAGTTTTGTTCGGGTACATTATTATCAAAGAGTTCCTTCCAATCTTCTACTGCTTTCTTCTCCTGTGAAAAGCCGTCTTCATCCATAAAGGATGAGAAACTATCCGTAAAGTATGCAAGTGCTCGATAGAGTGCATGTCCTCTTTCAACGAGCTTTTGATTGAGTTCTGCTACGGGTTCGCATGCGTAACATGCGCCTTGAAAGCCATTGTGTAGCCTATAGTTTTCTTCTTTGAGAGAGTCAATCTCTTGTTGTAAATCAGCAAATCTGATGTCAAGTACTTCACGTATGGAATCTAGTCTATTCATGTTATGCTCCTGGTTTTGATCCAACTGCGATCTGAGATTTGAAAGATTCTCCACAAAATTCAAAACTCATTATATCTCCGAATGGTCCTTCTTCGATGTCAGAAAATTCCACCTCGTCGGTTGAAATCCAACCCCATTGTCCAGCGCAAACCCAAGTTTTTTGTTTCATATTCATCAGTGTTCAATTGTGTCGTTAAAGTGTGGGACCTTTTCCCATCCAACCATCTTGCATTTATAGAATGTGCCGTTGATGCCAATTACGTCTCCACGAGAAAGTGAGTGGAGCTTCGCATCAGCGAATGTCTGACGCACAAACATCTGCTCAGCGTCAAGAAAACTTTCTGGGGCATTGGTCGCTTCGAACAGCCATTCAGGAGTATTGTCTTGACTATACTCAGTCATGCAGCGAAATGTGATGTGTCGTTGGCGATCGTCAGCGTCATCGACAAATCGGTTATTGAGGCTACGATAGAGTGAAACTGTGGCTACGGCAGAGGTAATATCAGTGGTGGTCATATTGTTGCTTACAGGATTATTATACACTAAAACCCGCAAAAAGTACACAACTTTTTTCATAAAAGTGAAAAAACTTCACTTTTTTTCAACCTCCAGGGTCAAATTTCAGTCAATTCCAGGCCCCGGTCTCAGTCTGGTGACGTATGGAAAGCGTGGAATGCCATCTGGGGTAAGATTGAAATAGGTGCATGTAGCATATGTTCCACGAAGAGACTCAGCATCCTTTAAGAGCTCTTTCAAAAATGAGTGTGTGCCTTTAATGTTGCTTCGAAAGGTTTTTCCATCTGGTCTTTGCAAGACCGCATAACCAGCCATGCCGCTCTTGTTGCCATTGCCTTCGCAAATTTCAACAATGAGATATTCGCCATCCTGAAACTCTTTGCGCTTGAGCAGCGAGTCACTACGCTTACACTCGTATGGCGCGTCAACTCGTACCATCTGACCTTCATAGCCATCTTGCAAATAATTTTCATATGTCGCATCAAGGGAAATCTCGTCACATACCATAGTGGTAGGTACATCCACAATAATGTTTGGATTTAACTTGAATGTGTTTGCATAGTAAGCAGCCTGAGAGGAACGTGCCGAAAACTTTTTACTTGGGTCAACCGTATCATACCACCAAAATTGGATCTTATTGGCACACTCCTGTAGGTCTGCAGCGGATGGTTTGGTTTTTTTCACAAGACTACAAATACTATTAAAGTCATCCTTATATTTGTGAGTATAAAGCTCGCCATCAAGCACAAGATCTGGATGTGCCTTAAAAAGAGGAGCCAACTCCTGCAAGATATGGGGAATCGTAACCCAAGGCTTGCCATTTCGTGTAGTTGCCCCCTTTGCTGTGATGACTGCTCGTAAACCATCAAGCTTTGGTTGACTATAGACTGGATAGACGACACGACTTTTGCGATCTTCCCATTTTTTAGCAAGCATTGGCTCAATATAAAGACTGCGATCAATGTCAGCAATTGACTCAAAACAACCACTTTCCTTTTTCTTTTTCCAGAGTGCTTGTGCCTCGAAAAGTGCTTGAGCTGAAATGTCGCGCTCATTTGCTCGGCCGACATTAGTGGCTTCACATGTGGTCCACAGTGTGGTCACAATCTTGCCTCCGACCTTGCCATGATGGGTACGACACCGTCCATCTTCGATTTCAATCGTCCATTCTTGAATGCTCCCAGTCGATGTACGACTGTATAGTGTAGGTAATTTCATACGATATAAAGTTGAAGTTTAGCGCATGCCACGAACATAGTCCTTTTCACGGAGTTTGTGATAGGTGCGTTCAAGAGTCTTCATTCCAGTATGGGTGCATACAATCCAACCGTCTGGTTGACGAGTAAAAGTCCATGCTGCTCCAATGCCAAATCGTCCTCGTTTTGTATAGATACCAAGGGCTTCGGCTGGGGTGCGAGCAAGTACTGTCGCTTCTCCACCAGTTTTTGTCTTTACAATGTATTCTTTGTCCATATTTTTGTGTGTTGAGAGATTAGAGAGCATAGACTCGGCTGTGTTTGCTTTTACAAATGACCTCGCCTGTAAATTGACCTTCTAGATAACGGGCTCGTAGTGTGCCAGCATCGGTGTCTTCGACTCGCTGCATAAGTAGAGCGCCTTCATAGTTAGAACTTTTGAATAGTCCACCAACTGGAATCGCGCTCAAAAACCACCGTAGCTTTCGTGGCGTCGCCTTGGTTGGTTTGAAGAGGTGATGAAAGCGAACCGAAGTGGGGGACCAGCCAGAATGTTTGAGAACTTCAAGCACAATGAGTGGTTCGTACCATTGCTCTTGAATTATATCAGTGACACGATAGAGTGTGATGTCATCTGCAACGTTGCTGTCTTTGATGATGTCTCCAATGCGAACGTCTTGCTCAGAGATATGAGCTTCATAATCAGCGAGGGCAAGTTCTGCAGCCTCTGCTAATGTGGCGGAGTATTCTTCGGAACTGACTTCTGAGGCGTAGTAGGTGGTGGTCATATTGTTGCTTACATGGTCATTATAGCATAAACCGCGACAAAAGTACACAACTTTTTTCATAAAAGTGAAAAAAGGTCCCGGACGGTGTCCCCGTATAGAGAAAATGACCTCCTGGAGGCCTAAAAAAGCTCACAATTGAGGGATATCTGCACGGAGATACCGAAAAAGCTCTAGGGTTTGACGAATATCATAGGCAGCATCATGCGCGGCAGACTCATCCCATCCTAATTCAGCACATTGACACAGGGTTCCAAGTTTGAAATTTGGGAGAGCGCCTCGTACCCTCATTGTCATCCATGCGGCGGCTTGCATCACACAGATTGGTGGGTTCCAAAACCAACTGCCAAAAAACTGATCTCCATTTTTCTCAAAAAACCTACGAATAAAATCAATATCAAAAGCAGCGTTATATGCAACAAAGTGAAGCTTGTCCTTTTTATCAAACCTATCACAATGACGTCCTAACATTTCAACTAGTTGCGAATATGCCTCTCGAGCAGAAAGAGGCAAATCACTTAAACTTTGGAGAGTCATTCCTGTTTTTGTGAGTGCTTCGTCCTGAACGTATTCTAGAGACAGTGGACGAAATCTCAAATCACATTCTTCAAGAACGTTAAGATTTGCGTCAGTAATTATTCCACTAATTTGAAATATTTCATTCCGGTCACGATCAAGACCAGTTGTCTCTACGTCAAGAAAAAAATGTTTGTATCCTGTGTATTGTGTGCTCATGATTGCTTATAATAATATAGTTTATGAGAAAGTTGAATGTTTGATAGTAAGAGGTGAGCCTCTGGAGTTGCTGGCCGGCCTATATGAGTTGAAAATATATTATGCACCACATTTGCGACAGAGATGTCGTCATCTGTATCCAAAGAAGACGCATGTGTTTCAAACTGGAAAGCCGATCGATATCCAGTTTCGGTTTTAGGATTTTGCGCGGCATACATCCAAGTTTGAGACTCTGGGTCCGAACAAACATATTCCCATAATTTTCCATAGTTGCACCATATTGCACTGATAATATATTCACGCACGTTTATAGCGGTGTTGTTATAGTTTTTATACAGCGAGCACAACAATATTCCAGAACTTATAATCTCGTGAGTGTGGTTACATAGACCTCCAACATATGAGTATGGAGAGTCTGGTTCCAGACTCAAAGGACATGTCAAAAAGGTTGGTGAGTCAAGTACTGGGAGACAATAATCCACAGTATTTGAGTCCTCACACAGCTTTTTAAGTTCATCTAGTGTTAACATATTTTTTTTTAAAATTCAGCCGCATATGGCATGCCATCACCACCTCTAAACACATAACCATTTACATATTGAGGATCAGGATCAAACCCATGTGCAACCGGGGTAATTGTTGTCCGGCGATATGAGCGATAACAATTGTATGACCGGTACGTAGATGATGAGTGCGAACCAGAATATCTATAGTAACCAACCGATGAATAGCCGGTTGGGGTATATTCGACAACACAACTTGTTAAGCAAATTGACAGCAGTGCAACTATTAAACGTTTCATATTAAAGGCTTTCGTCAATATTTACAAACCCTTCATCAATCAAGTAAGAAACTATAGTTTGTAGTGTCACTAGATCTGGAAGTGGATCCAATGTAAAACAGCCATTGACATAGTAGACATCATGACCGCGAAGGTGAGCAATAAAATTTGATTTGTCATTCATGCAGTCAAAAAGATATACAGTGTCATAAGAATCAAAATGATCATAGTAATGCCCTGTAAAGCTTTAGGCGACAACATTTCGACTATGCATAATGCTGCAAAAATTTTTAGATTATGAAAATCTTTATTAAAAATTTTAGTAATTGCCCAATCCGCCCACAGCACTTGTAGATATATTCCAAGTGCTACAATTGCAAAAAAAGCAATTATGAATGCAAACGCCAGCGGCTTAGATATAACTTTCATATGACTTAAGACTGAGCACTAGCCAATTCCTTCAACTCATTTTCTAAAACATCAACTACTCTCTCGAGCGTGAGGTTTTCAGTTTGAAGGTCAAGTGCTTCAGCATAGCGGCCATCGGGCAAAATCTCAGCAATATCCTGTAGATTAGAGGCAATATCAGCATTAAACTGATCGATTAGTTTCTGTAGTGTATTTTTCATAGATTAGTCTTCAAGTGTAAATGCAACCAAGCACAGCATTGCGGCAAAGATGGGGGAGCCCCCGACGAGTGCGAATGCTGCACCAATATAGAGCAATTTACGATGATTGCTATTTGACATATTTTCTATACGTTCTAGTAGTGTTTTCATGCAGGTGTTTTCTTATTACGTTTTTTAGCCTCAATGCTGGCAATCTCTTCCTCCAAGGAGCGTATGATGCCATCATAGCTATGAATAACGGCACCGACATTATAACCGGCTCGTTTGATAAAAAACCCGCCAGAACCGTCTACCAGGGCTTCACGACTTTTGAGGTGAAGCTCAAGGTCAGTCTTTAGTGTTTCGAGGTGTGTCATATTGTTGCTTACATGACTATTATACCACAAAACTCACGATTTGTACACAACCTTTTTCACAAAAGTGCATAAAATTCTCGACAAAATAAGAAAAATGTCTAATCTGGCATTAACTCAACACTATTTATCCGTTCCGGAACCTTCGGGCATAGTTTGGATAGGTCCTTATTTATGCTTGTCTTTTTTGGGGTTTTCTATGTACCATAGATTTATCTATATAGAAAACCATAGAAAACCCCAAAAAAAGTGAAAAAAGTTTATTTTTTTATGCTTCAAGCACCTGTACAATATATCGTAATATCTTGCTGCGTACAATCTCGCTTTCTCCAAACTTAAAGGTGTGTATGTTATTTTCTACAGCAGATGTATTGTTAAATCGAGAATAGACATCTGGATAGCCCGAAAGTTTTCCAATATCTGACTGCTTAAGATCTCCGCAGATTACATATTTTGTATTTTTACCGAACCGAGTAAGTATCGTTACAAGCTCTGAACGTGTTAGGTTTTGTGCCTCGTCGACAATCACAACACTATCATTGAATGTAAGACCACGTACAAAATTTACTGGAGTGGCACTCACCACATTTGCGTTGCGAAGTTGCAGACAGGTACTCTCATCTGTAATCTCGCGTATTTTTTCTAGACATGGCATTGCATATGGCAAAAACTTATCGTCAACCTCACCAGGCAATGCACCAATGCTACGAGACGCGCTTTCAATTACGCTGCGTATATAGTTTATATGCTTAATCTTTTTGTCCTTAAAGAGTTCCAAGGCAGCAAGTACAGCAATATAACTTTTAGCGCTTCCTGCAGGACCGTCAACAAATGCCATGTTTGTATCGTCTGCCTTTATACAGTCATAAAATGCCTTGTGCGCCTCATTAAAGTGAAACGGCTTTTTGACTTTAAAATTAAAGCAGAAATTTAAAGCAATCGAGGACTCAATGTTAGTTGAGTCCTCGGCGAAAAGATCAGGTTTTGAAGGCGATGCCTTTTTCTTTTTTTCTCGTTTGGCGGTGGCCATAATTTTATTTGTTATGTGTTGTTGGTGTTACCATGCTATAATACATCACTCCATTAAAATTAAGATTTTTTAGGCACGTCTGTGTCTAATTCGCTGCTGAGCGCAAGTGTGGTTGCACGCTGTGAGTCATAACGTGCGCTTTCGATCCACGTTCCATTAAAGGTTGTCATTCCATTTTTAACCTTTAATAACTTTGTTGCTGTTTTAGCATCATAGCCTTTGTGCTGCACCACATAGTCAATGAGTGACACTTCTGTTCCAGCTACAGCAAATATTGGAGCAGGAGCAGCGGTTTTAACTTCACTGCCTTGTACAAGTGAGATGAACCAATCCTTTTTAACCTTTTTGCCAGGACAGGTTTTACTTGTCTTTGGGTCATCGCGATGAAACTTTAATGTGTTTTCATTAACTGGCATGTCTAGCCAATTGAAGAGCGCCTTTGTAATTGCAGCCGTATTTTTCATGCATGCTAATCCACGACCAGTTAGTGGATCTTCACTGTCATAGTCTCCAAGTATTTCGATGCCTATAGAGTTACGATTAAATGAAACTGCATGTATGCCAGGAACATTCAGTGGGGTCATGCCAAAGATTTGATCCTCGTCAACAAAAAGATGTGGTCCACGATTCCAACCGAGTGATTGGTAATATGCCTTTATGTTTAAGATATGTTGAGCGAGCAACCCACTCTTGCGCTGCGCCAATGAAGGTGCACCTGTGTGGTGTATAGTGACACTCTTTACATATGCAGGCTTTTTAAGCGTGCTTAGATATTCTTTAAATGACTCTACTGTCCAAACTTTACCAACGTTTGCGTATGACATAACTTTTATTTATTAGAATTTCCTATAATTATTGCTCTGCGATAGCTATAGTCGCTATGAAATTTTTGACCACGCCCGACTAGTGTTCCTTCAGCAAAGGTGTATTGTTTTCCTTCAATGAGGGTAACTGTCACCGGATCATAGAGCGCCGAGGCGTTCAAGCTTTCGTTTTTTTCTCGTTGCGAGTCGTTCAATCCGCAACTTTGCAGCAGGATCACCAGTGGCAGCAAGCTTATCAATTTCATCTTCGATTCGATCTATTTCAGTCTCTCGTTGCCATGCCACCCATGATGCATAGGCATTGCATGCAGCGGCAATGGCAATGAGCAGTGTGTTCATTATTCACCTTTATCTTTAGCCTTGCCAAAGTTTAATGCAAGAAAGTCGATGATCGCATAAAACTTTGCGAGTGTTGTTCCAGGAGCAGGTGTTGGAGTTGCTGCAGCAATTGCACTAGCAAGAGCAATAACAGCGGTTGCGATTCCAAACCAGCTTTGTGTCTGTACGAAGTTTATGAGTAGTTCCATATGCTTTAGTATTTGTTATTAGGCATAATATAGAGTCATTCACTAGTTGTATTTATACAAAAAGGCATATCAAAAAATGATATGCCTCTCTAATTTTATGTATGCTTAAACAGGTGTTTAAAGCCCGTTTAGTTTATCATATTCGCTTTTTAGATATTTTTTTACTGTATATTTTAGATGCAACCCTGAATTTTTCAGAGTCTTTTGTTTTATATATTCCTTTATTGCTGCGTTGTCACTTTGAAAAAAGCATGCGCTTGACCCATCAGACCACTTCATAATCATTACGATAGTGTCTTCTGGAGTCCCCTCTTTCATGCCCCATTGTATATTTTAGAGATGATGCCCTCAAAAGCTTTTACCTTGTCTAACCGATTTGGCCAGTAAATATAATCCTTTTCTGGGTTTTTCTTTAGATTTGAGACAAGAGGCAAGATAGATTTATAGAGCGAATCTAGGCGAGTCTGAAGTTCAATCACTTCATCTTCCTTTGCATTTGCCGCACGAACTACCTCTAGTTCGTCTTCTGCAACAGCAGTAAACCCAAAATCAAATACTTCGTCTGACATATTAAACCTTGGTTTGCGGTTTCTTACGAACTGCTGTCTTTTTATTTGCCTGTTTGGTCGGTTGCTTTTTTGTCGCTGCTTTTTTAGCAGCATCTGCAGCAGCTTGCTTTATAGTTGGCTGTTTTTTTGCAGGATTTTTATATACCGCTTTCTTTTTTGGTGCAGTTTGTTTTTTTACAATGGGCACTTCTACTGGTGTTGGCATTTTAAGCGGCTTCAGTTTACGCATCGCAATATACTCAGAGAAGAGTCGGCATGCAACGTAAAACAGGCTGCAAATCGCGCCAAGACTAAGGGTATATGCTAATATTGTAGTTATTGTTGTCATCATATATTTTGTATTTATCGTGGTTCTATAGTCATTTATAGATTTTTTATAGTAATTTTACGTTAGTTGTCCTCCAACCCATTCTTTGCTCCATACTGATATAGAGTCAGGTGTATAACAACCTTCTGGGATTGATGATGCGGCTTTATTGTATTTTCCTGCTAACACATCACATAGGTGATTCCATTCTTCTGCATCAAAAACCATCTCTTTGCCTTCTTTATAGATACAAATTTTTTCTGGCTTATAAGAGCCGTCCCATTCTCTTAAAAGATTTGCTAGTACACTAATCATATTTGAGTTCCTTCTGTATTTCCTTCTTACCATCCTTACGCACACGCTTATTTTGCACGCGTCTCCAGTACTTGCGTAGATGCTTCCACCATTGAACGGTCTTTACACCGCCTTTACTCTTAGCTGAACTACTCATGATTTTTACTAGGGTTGATCGTTTTTACTGTGCAGTGAAAGTTTGCTATGCAGTAAACAGTTAAGGTCACTGCTTAGCTCATTGATAGGGCGGCAGTTCCCACTTTTGCGGCACAAATGTCTTGCATGAAAAGTTATCGGTGCAAACGGTTAATGTATCATCATACTCTTTGAGTTTTTCCTTTAGTATCATAACCTCTGCTTCAAGACGATTAGCATCAAGTCGATAGCGTTCAGCGTTCTCTTTTACTTTGTTATGTTCCCGCTCTAACTTACAACCTTCTCGGTAGCATTGATCGAGTTGCCAATTCATCCTTGGGGTTGTGGATGTGGGTTGATTGAATGCTGAATCCATTCGTGGTGTATCACTCATATGCGTCTGTATTTTCGTTCGAGTCCTTTTTTCTTATATTCTTTCTCAATATACTCCTCTACAACCGTATTGCCTTCATCGCCCATTGCTTCACTGCTGCAAGATTTGCATCGAAGAATCGGAATGTCTTTGATAGTAATGCTTCCAAGGACAGGCTCTTCATATGTCTCTGTGATGCACACTCTCTTAAGAATGCCATTGCAATCCCAGCACAAAAGTTTTTCTTCGGTATCCATACCTAATTATATTGGTGTTCCTTTTATTTCAGTAGGCGTGTAGAGGTGATCTTTTCAGTAATGTAGAGAGCAGGAAATCTGTCTTTATCTTTCTTTAATTTGTAGAATTCCTCTGCATCACTCTGCTTGCTGAACATAACTGTCTTCCGGTCTCTTTGCGTTACCGACTTCCAGGTAACAGTGAATGTGGTGTCGATGTCCTGTTTCATACTCTTATTATATTAGTGTTCCTTACGAACTATTTTCATTTGCTCATCATAAGCACCTGCACGTCTCTCTTCTAAGACTCTATCAACAATATCACAGCATTCTTCGAATAGTTTGAAGCGCTCTTCGAATTGTTTCTTTTTATCCTCTTCCATGTAAAGATTATATCAGTGTTCCTTTGTCTCAACCCTTACCTTTAATCCCTGCTCTCTATAACTTAGAGCGCACTCTGCGGCATTACCATAGTCATCGTAATACACGCTGAACTTCTCATCTCCCTCTCCGACAATTACTATGAACATCTCCTTCATACTCTTATTATATTGGTGTTCCTTAGCTGAGCTTCTTGATCACGAGCAATTGCAGTACCATCGGATTACCATCGATGAAGAAGAGGATGGTGTTGTCTCCAATGCTGATATTATCTACCTTGTCGAGATAGGTGAAATCTTGCATGTCATAGTCAGCAGTGTACAATCTATCTTGATCGTCATAACCAACATACTGTATGAACTCGCTGTTAACAACAACAGCGTATGCGCTTGATACCAGGTCAATGAATTCGTCTTGTGTGATGGTCTTCATGTTATGATTGTATTGTTTAGATTTATTTAAGAACTGCATCGTTTTTAGACAGCATACTCGCTGGAACTTTCCATCGACCGCCACTAGTTTGAACCGTGACAAACTTAACGGCAATCTTGACAACATGTCCAGTGGTCACACCTCCACTTCGTGGGCTTGTAAATTGAACATTGTCGCCTAGATGAAGAGAAGCTTTGGTCTTTTGAGCAAGGCGAGTGCGGGCAAAGGTGATGGCTTGGATTATGCTATTGAGATCATCATTTGCAAAGCCTCCAGAGATGATGGCTGTATTGATGTCTTGTACGCTGAGTGATGCTGTTTTCATAGGTGGTGTGGTTTGTTGCTTACGTGGTTAGTTTCTTAGTCGATCGAGTCGTTCAACTCTTTGATGAGTTGAGCACGAGTGGTGATTTTGTCTTCGCGAGGGTCAAGTCTGAGCCAGTTGCCAAATTTGTCTTCAGCGATGATCGTCACCTTGTTGACCTTGGTAACAGTCATTGCCTTGTGCTTGCATTCAGAGGTACGACCGTCGAAGATCGAATATTGGAGGACGATTTCGTCTCCTACCTTGTAGGTTGCTTCTTGTTGTGGTGCTGTTTTAATCAGTTTCATTTGGTTGTGGTTTGTTGCTTACATGGTTATTATAGCATAAACCGCGGCAAAAGTACACAACTTTTTTCATAAAAGTGAAAAAAGGTCCCGGACGTAGCCCGGGCTTAGAAAAATGACCTCAGCAAGGCCATTCCGGACGTGGTTTTGGCCACACGACCTCTAATCCACGGCACTTGAGAGCTTCAATCTCTTCGATCTTTGTGTATACATCGAGTGCCTCTTCAAAGGTGTCCCAACTTTTACCGCTTCTGTAGAAACTCGAGTCAACGTCAAATGGATCGATGTCATTCCACATCCATAACCACTTGCGTTGAATATAGTATTTTTCGTGTGACAGTTTTGTGTTTCTGTTGCGATAGTCCTTTACGATTCTGTATTTTGGCATAAGTTTATTCTACTACAGTTCCTGTACGTGTTCTGTATTGACGCTCAAGACCTCGCTTCTTGTATTCTCTTTCGATGGTGTCATCGATATGCGCACCTCCTTCTGCGCCAATTACTTCGGCACCACATGAACAGCAACGAAACATCGGAATGTTTGCTATGACAGTTTGCCCAAGGCGATGTACGTCATAGGTTTCGGTGACGGTCACCCGCTGCAGAGTGCCATTGCATTCCCAACATTTTTCATTATTCATCTAATAAAGATCTCCTTCAAATTTATGCCTCCCAACTTGTAACGAGCATTGATTCTACACTCGGGATATCAAGTAAGTTTCTTCCGCCCGAGTAAGAAACCGCACTTTGAAGGTCCTGTTCTATCTCGAGCAGTTTTTCTGCATAGGTCATAGTGTCAAGATCTAGTGCACGCTTAACTCCTTCAACGTTTCGATATTCACCCTTGTTGTATTGAGAAGCACTTCCAAAATAAACTTTTTGACCGTCAATCATTTCAGCCGGTGAATCAATACATCGACTAAAGAGACCACCAACCATAACCATCTCTGCTCCGGCATGAATTGCTTTTACAATGTCGGCATGCTCACGAACTCCGCCATCTGCGACTATTGGTGGATCATCAAGTTCTCGCACACGATCAATGAGTGTGATACAACTATACATTGGAAAAGTAAAGCCAGTTTTGTTTTTTGTGCTGCACACACCTCCACCACCAATACCAACTTTTACAGCATCTGCCCCCCATTCAACAAGCCTGCGATAGCCTTCGGGAGTGCAGACATTGCCGGCAATGATTTTTGTATCAAGAGACAACGAAGAAATATGACTTAGCATCTCTTTCATAAGAATGCTATCACCATGAGCAATGTCGATTGTGACATAGTCTAACTTTAAATCTTCTGCTGCGATCTGCTCAAGTAGATATTTGTCGACTTCTTGCACACCTACACTGATGCTGATTGTTTTCCAACCTTGGGCAGCGCGAACAAATTCAAGGTTATCGACACCGAAACGATGCATGACATAGAAATAGCCGCGTTCACTCAGCCATTTTGCATGTGATTCGTTTATGACACATACCATATTCGAAGGCACCACTGGTAATTTAAATTGTGATCCTAAAAATACTGTAGAAACTTCAGCTCTTTGACGAGTCTTTAGGCTACTATAGCGAGGTAGCAAACATATGTCTTTATATTGATATGCAGTTTTCATTTGTCGTATTTTTCAAAAATTATAAGTGTGCCAATCGCAAGCGAAGTCATGAGAATACAATAGAGTACTATGGTCAAATCATTCATAGTCATATCCTATTTTATGAGTCTCGATCCAGCGATAATTTCTTTTATCACCTACACGCTCAATAGTCATATGACCATTTTCATATGCTTCACGATGTGTTTTATTAACACCCATCCAAAAACCAGCAATCATACACAAAGCAGTATGAATGACCAATAAAATTACAATAACAATATTCATAATTTAAGAATTCATCACCTTCAATAAATCTCTTCTATTTTCAACCAAAATTTCTTCATCACCAATCTTTACTTGCATTCCTCTTTCTCCCATATCATTGTCATAGATATACCACATAATCCAACCATCTGGATCGACAATATCTACTGTATCTTCAAATGCTTTCCAAACTGTATTGTAAATTGGACCATCTGGGTCTAAACACCCGACTTCGACTGCAGAGTCGATCACGCGCTTCAATGCAATATATGAATCTAAAATTTTGTTTAGTTCTTCAATAGTCAGTTGTTTGTTCATCTTATTTCTCCGATTTCTAGTTCGTCTAATATTGTACTCACACATCCATCAAAGTCAACTGAAGAAGAGGTATGAAAATGACCGCAATAATGACGAGACGCACCGCATAGTTTTAAAAGTATATCATGATCTTTGCGTTCTTGTACACACTCATCCCAAAGTGTAGAGTCACGATCACACCAGCCTAAGATTCCAGACTTATCACACGGTCCATTCCATGTTGGAGCACTGTGTGTAATGAGTACATCACACCGCTTTATCTTAGAAACATCCAAGACAAACTTTTCATCTGCCCAGTATGAAATGCCCTGTGCTCGCATACGTCGATCAATGCTGACAGCACCACCAACAAACAAAAATTCTTTATCATCTAGAGTCATTGATGTATAATCTGGAAGCAACTTGAAATTACTCATGCTTACCTTTCCATCAAAATATGCTGGGTCATCATGATTGCCGCGAATGCCTAGAAAATCGATGTTTCGACTTTTGAAAAAGGTGTTGATATATTCAAACTGACGATCCTGTTGCTTCTCGAGTTTAAAACCGACTCCAAGGTCACCAACACCGATCAAGACAAAATCACGAATATCGCCAGCTTTTATCTTAAGAAAAAGCGCATCCCACTTGCCATGAATGTCTCCTATTACAAAGATTGGCTTGTTCATAATTATTATTTACTCTACTCTATTAGCTAGTGACGCCGCCTTTACTCTTTGCTGAACTGCTCATTCGTCTATTGCATCAGTGATTTTAGACAACTTCATTAATGTCTGATACTGCCAACACATCAACACTTGTAATGCGATGCAACATTTGATTGCCAGTAGTGTAGTGTTTATTTACATAATAACGATCAACGACATCTTGAACTGTCCTGTCTTTGAGCATATCGTTTAGAATATTAAAATTGGTATTGAATGAATCACCGTTATCAAGATAAACTCTCAATGCTGTTCGGATATATTGCATCATAGTGTTATTTGTTTTTCGTCATGAATGGAATTTTTAGCTCCTTCATCTTAGCTATAGAAAGTGGTCGAGGAGAAGCCAACTCATAGACATTTAGAAAGTCTCCATAGATTTTGACTCGCTTGAGTTCCTTTTCTTTCATAACTCGATAGATTGGTATACTGCCTCGACCAGTATCAGTGTATGATTGAACTAGATATGTTTTCATAGTATTATTAGGCATATTGAAGCAGCGCTTCTGGTGAGTTTGCATACTCTTCGAGAATTTCATAAAGTTCCTGTAGAGCTTCTTGATGAGAATAGTATTCCTCAATGCTTACTTCCCACTTGTCGCGAAGAAGTCCAGTATTGGTAAACGTTCCAGTGATAAACTTATCTCCTTCTTTTACTACCTCGGTGGTGAAATACTCACCATTTGACATCTTGATCTCTACTGTTCCGTAATGTTTGTCGTCGTTGGTCATTCTGGTATCGGTTTGTTGCTTACATGGTTATTATAGCATAAACCGCGGCAAAAGTACACAACTTTTTTCAAAAAAGTGAAAAAAGTCCCGGAGTTAAGCCCCGTATAGAGAAAATGACCTTTAGGAGGCAAAAAAGGTGCTCAGAATATGAGCGATCGCGTTGTCTTTTGCCTTGAGCTCGACTTCCCATGTGACATCACGATTTGCAGAGACTACATGGGGAAGATGAGTCGCATAGTCAGTATGACTACGAGTGCTGCCAATGCCTTCGCTCCAATGAAACACTGGTGTGTACTTTCCCCAACTTTGACGAAATCGAGAGATGCTTTGAGACGAGTCACATGACGGGTTGCACGTGTCATGAAGATTGTCATAGACAAGTGGAAGATGACCGGCAAAATGTGTGTAGAGATTCTCGCAATTCCAGTATGCTTTGTCTTCGTTTTCTAACACAAGTCGATGACGAACGCCACGACTGCAACGTGCGAGATTTGCACAAAAGCGAGACACATACTCGCCAATCTTTTCACGCTTAAAGTCAGGGCTCTTGTTGAGATGCAGACACATTGGAGAACTATAGTTTGCTTTACATCCCATCATATCAAGTACATATGACTGATGGTCAAGTTCGCGAATAGTCTTGTCTACAACATCAGGGTTATAACTTGATAGGACATTAAACTGATCGGGATGTGAACTGCATGTGATGTCATGCCGCCGAGCAAATTCACCAGCCTTCGCGAGGTTGCTTGCGATATCATTAAACCCATGCAGGTCGTCGTAGCGCAACTCGAGCGTATGATCAGTAAGCAACGGAAAAATTGAACTCGACACACGATAGTGTCGAGCACCTGAGTCGATGCATGCCTGGAGAGTACGCAAGATGTGCTGTGAATTATGAAGTATACGCTCGGATAGTACTTGCAACCCACGCTCTCGACCAAGAGTTACAAACTGTTTGCGAGTCATCGTCTTCGCTGAGATCTTTTGGTGTGTCAGTCTTTCGCTTATACAAACTAGTCCCAGTCGTGGTGTCATGATGCATTATACCCTAAGAGCGCTCATATGTAAACAAGAAAATGGTGGATGTGTGGAGGATCGAACTCCAGTCCATGACTTCTCGACAATATACTTCTACAATTTATTGATTGATGTTAGGACAATCACAACCTAGATTGTTGTCGAGCAATCCCGCATCAATATTCGAATCGATGAGTCTATTATATTTTCGATATACAACTATCCGATCTTCCTCTGTGCCAACACACTGCATCGGAGTCGATGTGTTGGTGCGGTTATGCCGCGAGAGCTAGTGTATCTTTTTCGTTTTTCTTGCGCACTTATAGTCGTGCAGACTGTGCATTGCATATATTGTTTCAACAGTCATGTCGAAACCATGTCACACCCATTTAAGTTATTAATTTCTCGTATTTAAAAATTTATTGGAAACATACCAGTCGTCCCACTGAGATATATCTGTAAGAATTCGAGTGTAATGGTTCTTTTCCATTAAATTTTTAATTTCTTCCCGTTTGCTATGAATATAATTATGTTCTACTGTAAAAATATCAACGTCATATTTATCAAAATTAAAATTCGATAGAATATCAAATTCTGAACCTTCTGTGTCAATAGAAATAAAATCAATTGAAACAGGAATATTATAATCGTCTAAAAGATCTGTTAAGCTTATAGTTTCAACTTGATATGATATATAGTTTTCATTTCTGATAATTTCAAGATTATCCTCTAAAAAAGAAGAACATATTCCAGAAAGTTCTTCATTTCCAGATATTTCTCTAAATTCAACCGTTAAATTACTAGATGAATATACTGCTCTATGATCTATAGAGCAGTTTCTATTTTGCGATAGCTTTGTTTGAAAACTTTTTAATGGTTCACATACAACTCCACTCCAATTATATTTTTTTTCTAAAATAAAACTATTACTTAAAAATATTCCATCACACACTCCAAATTCTACAAAAATACCATTTGTTTTAAAATTTTTTAAAATCAATACAAATAGATCTTGATTTAGTTGAGAGTTAGATTGAATTTCGCTGATGCAAAGTTTTTCTTTTATTTCATGTTCTAACTGTAAAATAAAATTGTTATCATGAATTGATTTCATATTATTTTTTTAGCATATCATAAATTTCGCTTTCAATATTTTTACTTAACCCACCGTGCGACCAAAATTGTTTTCTTATATTTAATTTATTTGAACCTTCTATAAAATTATAATCATCTGTAAATTTATCAGAAAACCATCCTAAATATTCAAATTCTTCAAATATAGTTGCCATTATTTCAAATTTACCATTGCTGCCTGTTATTTTATCAT
>Ga0214163_1000378_pt1 | contig 21006 bp, 11 predicted proteins | sample LakMenepilimnion_2_FD_153001 | JGI IMG/M metagenome (GOLD analysis project Ga0214163, IMG submission 153001) | Freshwater microbial communities from Lake Mendota, WI - Practice 15JUN2010 epilimnion v4 | ecosystem: Environmental > Aquatic > Freshwater > Lake > Epilimnion/Euphotic zone | place... | reverse complement strand
ATCGCGGTGGCGATCGACGTTAAGCATCGCGAAACCGCTTTTGCGGATCGATGACAACGTAAATTTAAACAGCAACACCGACGAGATTCTCGTCGGTGTTTTTATTGGTGGTGTATATATTGTAGGAACTTCAGCATCCAAGCCTTGGATCTGAATCTATTGCTTAGTTACTGTACGGACATCATGGAAACTCACCAAACACTCGACTCAACCGGCTCTTCGAATTTCAACTACCGGCTAAGCCCTCGCCCCGAAGAACTCGCTTGTTTGGAAGTCGCTCGCGAATGCCTCGCAGGCCTGAAGCAACCTGCGGCAACCCAGCCGATAAGAATTCTTTCGGTATCGACGGGAAGAGGACAAGCCGCCGAGAGCGTGTCTCGCGAGAGCGTCAACTTACCGTATCGAATCGAATGCGATTTGTGGTACATCGATCAATTCCATCAACAGCGATCTCAGCAGCATTGTGGTTTGGCAAATGTCCAAACAGAAGACGGGACGAGTAAAGTAGTAACCGTCGAGTTGCCGTCGAATTTGCACTTTCACTGCCTTGCGGACGCTCCGGAAATCGAAGCTGATTTAGCAATCGTTCCACTGACACATCAGGGGGAGCAAGAGCTTTCGAGAGATTTTCTGCAACAGTGTTTTCATCGATTGAAGATCGGTGGTTCGCTGATTGCGGCGGTCGACAACGCCAAGGATAGTTGGTTGCACGATCAACTAAAGGTGTTTGAGAAGAGTGTTCGCGTTCGTCCGTTCGCGAATGCCCGTGGCTACCGGATTGAGAAGACCAAACCGCTAAAGAAGCTCAAGGATTTCTCCTGCGATCTTGCTTATCGGGACTGCGATGAGCTGATTCATCTGATCACGCGTCCGGGTGTATTCTCTCACCGTCAACTCGATAATGGCGCAAGACAGTTGCTTGATGCAGTCGATGTCTATCCTGGAGCAAGCTTGATTGATATCGGGTGTGGTAGCGGATCGGTGGCAATAGGCTTAGCAGCTCGCGACCCGAATGCGAAAATTCATGCAGTCGACTCCAATGCCCGAGCGATCTGGTGTGTCGAACAAGGATCGAAGAAGAACAAACTCAAGAATATAACGACCGAGCTCAATGCCAACGGGGATTACATCAACCCCGGTACGTTTGACATGGCACTTGCAAACCCTCCGTACTTCGGCGATTTCCAGATAGCCGAGAAATTGATCGTTGCGGCGCTGCGTTCACTGCGTCCTGGTGGTCGACTCGTACTGGTCTCGAAGCAACCTTCGTGGTACGAGGAGAACCTTCCACGTTGGTTCGAGGAATGCGAAGTATTTCCGTCAGGGCGATACCATATCGCGTCGGGAGTTAAGCCAAAGCCGGTTGCGTAGGTTGCTCGCCGGTGGATCGCATCATCCACTCCGCTGCTACCTCGTTGACACTTCGGGTTTCTGCCACGGTGGCCAACGGCCACCTGCTATAGAGCAACCCAAACCGTCAGGGCACCTTAAGCTTCTTCGTCGCCGCGAAGTTTCGCTAGGACGCTGAAATCTTCAAGCGTTGAGGTGTCTTGCACGGATTCTTTTCCAGAGGCGATATCGCGAAGTAATCGGCGCATAATCTTACCACTCCGGGTCTTGGGTAAAGCGGTTGTAAAGCGGATTTCATCCGGGACTGCCAACGCCCCGATCTCCTTGCGAACGTGCTTCTTGAGCGCATCGCGGATCTCTTCGTCTGGAACGTGGTTCTTCAAGGTGACGAATACCGCGATGCCTTGTCCTTTGATCTCATCAGGCCGACCAACCGCCGCCGCTTCGGCGACCGATGGATGACTAACAAGTGCACTTTCGATCTCAATGGTGCTCAATCGGTGCCCGGATACATTGATCACATCGTCGATGCGACCCATGATCCAGTAGTACCCATCTTCATCACATCGGGAGTTGTCTCCCGTCAAATACATGTGTGGAACCCGATTCCAGTACGTCTCGGCAAATCGTTCATCGTCGCCCCAAATACCGCGAAGCATGCCCGGCCAAGGTTTTTCAATGCAAAGCATCCCACCTTCGTTGGTTCCAACGTCGGTAAGATCTGCGTGAAGTATCCGAGGGACGATGCCAGGCAAAGGTTTCGTGCATGAGCCAGGCTTGCAAGCGATCGCGCCAGGCAATGGAGACATCATGATGCCGCCGGTTTCGGTTTGCCACCAAGTATCGACGATCGGGCAACGCCCGCCACCGATCTTGTTGTAGTACCACATCCAAGCTTCAGGATTGATCCCTTCGCCAACGCTACCGAGAAGACGCAAGCTTGATAGGTCATGCTTCTCCACGTGGTGATCGCCCCATTTGATAAATGCGCGAATCGCGGTCGGAGCGGTGTATAGAATGCTAACTTTGTATTTCTCGATCAATTCCCAGAACCGATCTTCAGCGGGCCAGTTCGGTGCACCTTCGTACAAGACTTGAGTCGCCCCTGCTGACAGCGGACCATAGACGATGTAGCTGTGGCCTGTAATCCATCCGCAATCGGCAGTACACCAGAAGATGTCTTGAGCTTGGTGATCAAACACCCATTGAAAGGTCCGTTTAGCGTAGAGGTTGTACCCGGCGGTGGTGTGCTTGATACCCTTTGGCTTCCCTGTCGACCCGGAGGTGTACAGGATGAACAATGGATCTTCACTATCGAGAGGAACAGCTGGGAAAAAGTCCGGTTCGCGCTCAACGATGTTGTGCCACCACACATCCCGACCCGATTGCATCGGTACATTCCCATCAGCCCGCTTCAAAACAACGCAATGCTCCACTGAAGGACTCTTGCTCAACGCTTCGTCGACCGTTTGCTTGAGGGCTAGAAGTTTGCCTCTTCGGTAACCACCATCAGCGGTGATTACCAACTTGGCTTGCGCGTCATTGTTGCGGTCGGCGATCGCTTCAGCGCTAAACCCACCGAAGATTACCGAATGGATTGCGCCGATACGTGCACAAGCGAGCATGGCGACGGGTAGCTCAGGAACCATGGGCATATAGATACTGACACGGTCACCTTTTTGGATTCCGAGTTTCGTCAGCGCGGAAGCGAATTTACTGACGTCTTTGAGAAGCTCTTCGTAGGTGATCGTCCGAGTCTCGCCTGGCTCACCTTCCCAATGAAAAGCGACCGTTTGTCCGCGACCGGCTTGTACATGCACATCAAGGCAGTTGTAAGCCACGTTGGTTTTCCCACCGACGAACCACTGCGCAAATGGTTCATTCCAAACCAACGTCTTGTTGAATGGCTCGAACCAGTGCAAGTGTTCTCGGGCTTGGGATTCCCAAAAGCCTTCCGTATCGGCGATCGAAGCGTCGTACAGAGCTTGATAGGCTTGCATCGATCCGATCGCAGCACGGTCCTGGAACGATTGGCTCGGTGGAAAGACCCGAGTCTCGTTCATGACGTTGGCAATCTGCTTGGGACTCGTTCCTTGGGTTGCGTTAGGATCGTTTGAAGAAGTCATGGAAGGAAAATTCGGAGGGTGAGAGGAAGGATAGCCCGGCGATGCATCGCATTGGGTTGCTATGCGGTGAGCTTAAGGGGGTTGAACTAGACAGGTAAGAACTGAGACAAGTAGCGATAGCTTTGCGCTAATGAAGCTTTACGATCTTCGAGGGAGCTTTCATAAGCTCTGTCTTCGACTTCGACACATACCGCTCCGCGGTATCCTGCGTCGCTTAGAACTGAAAAGAACTTGCCCCATTGCACATCACCGAGCCCGGGAAGCTTTGGAAAATGGTACAGGTTTGGATGAGCAAAAATCCCATGTTCGTTCAGAAGATGCTGATCGACTCGAACGTCTTTCGCATGGACGTGAAAAATTCGATCGATGAATTGCCGCATCGGCGCGAGGTAATCCATATGCTGGAAGACCAAGTGAGAAGGATCGTAGTTAAGCCCGAGGTTTGGGCTATCGAGATCAGCGAACAGCCGTCTCCAAATTGCGGGCGATGAAGCTAGGTTCTTTCCCCCGGGCCATTCGTCCGCAGTAAATAACATCGGGCAATTTTCGATACCGATCCGCACACCTTGCTTTTCCGCAAGCTCAACAATCGGTTTCCATGTTTCGAGCATCCTAGGCCAGTTCGCATCGACACTCTTCGTATGATCGCGACCGATGAATGTGTTGACTTGGGTCAGCCCAAGTCGCGGTGCGGCCGCAATCACCTTCTTGAGGTGCTCGCAACTCTTTTCGGCTTGCTCAATGTTGTGATCCAAACAATTCGGGTAGTAGCCCAACCCACTGATGCTCACACCCGTATGCTCAAGCTTGCTGCGAATCCGACGCACAGCACTATCATCGAGTTCAAGCACATTCAGGTGGGTAATCCCCGCATAGCGTCGATCCGCTTTCGAGGGTGGCCAGCACATTACCTCTACGGTCCGATACCCTATGGAGGAGGCCAAGTCGAGAACTTCGTCAAGACTCAGCTCAGGGACAATCGCGCTGACGAATCCGAGTTGCATCATGGAGGATTATCCCTATCGAAACCGTGTAGTTAGAAAACCCAATGGAACGCAGATCGAAGAGGAGAATCTGCGTTGCAACACTTTATGGCACAGAACACTCTATGGCACAGATCGTGCAAACCTATATTTCAAGGAACAATCTCGAAGGATCCTCGATAACATCCTTGATCGTTTTCAAGAACGAGACAGCTTCGCGACCGTCGATGATTCGGTGATCGTAGGTCAAAGCCAAGTACATCATCGGTCGGATCACGACTTGACCGTTCAGAGCGATCGGCCGTTCTTGAATCGAGTGCAGTCCGAGAATACCTGACTGAGGAGGATTGACGATTGGGGTCGAGAGAAGCGACCCATAAATCCCACCGTTACTGATGGTAAAGGTACCACCTTCGAGATCCTCTGGCATCAGTTTGTTCGCCATAGCAGCTGTAGCGAAATCACCGATGGATCGCTCGATTTCGGCGAATCCTAATTTCTCGACATTGCGAAGTACGGGAACGACCAACCCTTTACCGCCACCGATCGCAATACCGATGTCGCAGTAGTTTCGATAGACGATGTTGTTCCCGCGAATTTCGGCATTAACCGAAGGGTAACGCTTAAGGGCTTCGCAAGCAGCTTTTGCAAAGAACGACATGAAACCAAGTTTCACACCATGCTTTTCTTGGAACGCATCGCGATACTTGGTTCGCAATTGCATTACTGGTTGCATGTCAACTTCGTTGAATGTTGTTAGCAAAGCCGCATTGTGCTGGGCTTGAACAAGCCGCGTGGCAATCGTCCGACGGATCATGCTCATCGGCTTGATCTCTTCACCGCGATTAGCGCTACCTTGTTGCAGGGCAGTTGAGGATGATGTCAATGTCGCTGCAACAGGCTTAGCGGTAGCGATGGGGCTTTGAACTGCAGGGCTTGCAGCAACATTGGAGCTTGCGGCTATCGATGCTTTACCATCGATCACTTTGGCAACGTCTTCCTTCAAGATTCTTCCTGAAGGCCCACTGCCGGCAACGCCAGCGAGAGATACTTGATTGTCTGCTGCTAACCGCTGTGCGGCAGGCATCACATGTCCGCCTGTGGTAGCCGATGCACTGACCGGGGCAGATGCCGGACCAGCAGGGGCAGGAGAACCGGACGACGAACCGCCCGCAGAAGCACTTGCACCCTTTGCAGCAGGTTGAAACTCAGCGATCGCTTCGCCAACGGTTGCAAACTGATCGTTTGGCTTAAGAATACGCACAAGGATTCCATCGACCGGGGCAGATATCTGAACGGAAGCTTTCTCCGTTTCGAGATCGACCAAGTCGGTGCCGGCAGCAACCCACTCCCCTTCCTTCTTTAACCACTGGCTGATTTGAACTTCTGAAATGCTTTCGCCGACGGCTGGAACGACAATGGGGGTCATAGGATGGCTGATATGGGTTTCGGGGAATATTTGGTCGGAAGAAAGCCTTCCGTGCCAAGCACGTGCACAACGTACAGGAGTATATAGTAGGCCAAATCATATCGGATAGGAACAAGCTCTCCAACACGTTCTGACGAAGGGATTTTGGTGGAAAACCGAGTCGGGGTAGGCCCGGTAGCCTCCCTCCTGCAAATCCTACCTGATCCCTACACACTGCCGCTGAATTAATCCCACTAATCCAAAGTGGCGATTACTGCTAGTGGAGTGCCATCTTGAAATTAATTTTCCAAAAAAGTCTAATTTCGTCGTAAGTCCCCTTTTGACCGTGGGCTACGTTGCTACACTATCGGGACGCTTTGGGGATCCGACTGAGGTGTGAGAGGATTTCACCCTCCGGGTTACTATTTGCTTGCGTACGATTTCATTTCGGCTTGTTGAGGGAAGTGCTTTGGAATTCCAGACCATCGTTCACTCATTACCCTCCCCGGTGCGAGTTGCGGTTCGTTGCTCGGTATTGGGCGAATCTTTGCTGGGGCTTCCAGTATCGAGTCGTCCAGCATTGTCTTCCTCCGCGATGTTTCTTCCCGAACCGTGGTACTCTGCAGTGTGTTGCCCTGCATTCACTTGCTTCCCAACACGTTGCTCACCTAACGAGCTTGAATCTCATTCTGTGAAATCGTCTTCTGAAACGTTCCCGACCACGGGTTGCTCTCGTTGGGTCAGGGAGTTTCGAACGATGGGAAAAGGCTCACCGGTGTTAGGTGTGCTTTCCAGGTTGTTGTTCACGAATGCAGAAGGATTCTTTATGAAGTCATGGATTCGCTTGACCACCAACAGGTTCAAATTCTCGTCGAGTCATCTCGCACGCTAGCAGGTGGGGAAATCGGGTAAGCAACTTTTCTTACCTGCTTTTTCTTCTGACCGTAGTGTTTTTATTTTGTGTGACAAATCGCGTCCCTTTTAATTCGTAAGTTAGACAATGGCAACATCTTCGAAGCGACGTTTACAACCGACTCAAACACGCATCTTCGGATCCGGGCGCAGTCAGTTTCCAATTCCGAACTTGACGGTCTTGCAGACCGCTTCGTACGAAGCGTTTCTGCAGGAAGACATTCCTTCGGATAAACGTAAGAATCAGGGTCTCGAGTCGGTACTTCGAGAAATTTTCCCTATCTCGAGCTATGACTCCTCAGTTACGCTGGAGTATTTGCGTTTTGAGTTGGGCAAACCTCGGTACACCCCTGAAGAGTGCCGCCAATTGCGGCTAACTTACGGCAAGCCGCTAAAGGTTTGGTTGCGACTCAATCGCGAAGAACCTCTTGAAGAAGAGGTATACCTTGGGGACATTCCAGTGATGCTCGGTGGTGGTGAATTCATCATCAACGGCGCTGAACGCGTGGTAGTCAGCCAGTTGCACCGATCTCCCGGCGTCGACTTCGTAGAGGAGTCCGAAGGGACATCCGATCGCAAGCTTCCATCTGCTCGCGTTATCCCGGAGCGAGGCAGCTGGATTGAAATCAATGTGACGAAGAAAGATTCGCTTTCGGTTCGCATTGACCAGTCAGGCAAGTTCTCGGTCATCACCTTGTTGCGAGCGATGTCGCCAAAGCTCAGCACCGACAAAGACCTTCTGAGCGCCTTCTACGAAGTGCACACAGAGAAGATTTCCGATGGGCGATCGTTGCCTAAGGTTGAAAATCGAATCGCCGTGGATGACATTGTATTCCCTGCATCGCATGAGCGAGCCGGTGAGATCATCGTCGAAGCAGGCCATCGCATTGGCAAAGCTGTTGCGGATCTGATTTGCGCAAGCGGTGTGAAGAGCGTCCAGGTGATGGATGTTCCAAAATTCCCGTATTTGCTTAATTCCATGGCGGAAGACAACACCAGTAGCCACGAAGAAGCGTTGTTGCGAATTTATCAACGCCTCCGACCTGGTAACCCGCCAGCTTTGGAAAAAGCGAAGCAACTCTTCCATGAAAAGTTTTTCGATGTCAACCGATATCGCCTTGGCCGCGTAGGCCGTTTCCGCGTCAATCGCAAGCTTGGGCTCACAGTTCCTGAAGATGAAATGGCACTGCGTCCCGAAGACATCATCGCTTCGATCAAGTACTTGATCGACTTGTTCGATCCAGACGGAACAGCTCGGTTCGATGACATTGACCACTTGGGCAACCGACGTCTGCGAACCATCGACGAACTGGCTTGCGAAGAACTTCGCAAGGGTTTCCTCAAGCTTCGCCGTACCGTTCAAGAGCGAATGAGCTTGAAGGAAGTAGAGGACATGACTCCGCGATCGCTCGTCAATCAAAAGAGCATCAGCGCGGCGATCGAGTACTTCTTTGGACGTGGTGAACTTTCGCAGGTGGTCGACCAGACCAACCCGCTTTCGCAGCTCACACACGAACGCCGTCTCTCGGCACTTGGACCTGGTGGTTTGAACCGTAAACGAGCGGGCTTCGAAGTCCGAGACGTTCACATCTCGCACTACGGTCGTATCTGCCCGATCGAGACCCCTGAAGGTACGAACATCGGTTTGATCAGCTCCCTGTCGATCTACGCGGGTGTTGACGAATACGGCTTCTTGGTTACTCCATACCGACAAGTTGCGGAAGGCAAAGTTACCGACGATGTTGTTTGGTTGCGTGCTGACGAAGAGTCGGATGCGTACATTGCACCGGCTGACTTGGCCGTTAAAGATTCCGCATTGGTTGCCGGTCCTGGGTTGATCGCCCGCCACCGCAGCGACTTCGAAATCGTATCGCCCGAAGTCGTCCAGTACATGGACATTTCGCCTTGCCAGATGGTTGGTGTTTCTGCGGGATTAATTCCGTTCTTGGAGCATGACGACGCGAACCGCGCGTTGATGGGTTCTAACATGCAGCGCCAAGCCGTTCCTTTGTTGGTCGCTGAACCACCGATCGTCGGAACCGGTTTGGAAAAAGAAGTTGCCGCGAACAGTTCGATGGTGGTCCGCGCTCGTCGAGCAGGCAAAGTTACCTTTGTTGACGCGACCCGAATCGAAGTCGGCACCGACATTTATCACCTGAAGAAATATCAAGGCCTCAACGAGCGGACCTGCTTGAACCAACGCCCGATCATCCAGATTGGCGATAAGGTTGAGAAAGGTCAAATCATCGCCGATGGAGCTTCGACCCACCTCGGGGAACTCGCTCTCGGACGAAACGTCCTTGTAGGCTTCATGTCCTTCGATGGTTACAACTACGAAGACGCGATCATCATCAGCGAAGAGCTCGTCAAGCAAGACGTATACACTTCGATCCACATCGAAGAGTTCGACGTCGAAATTCGCGAAACAAAACTTGGACGCGAAGAGTTCACTCGCGATATTCCAAACGTTAGCGAAAAGGCTCTGCGTAATCTCGACGAGTCGGGTATTGTCCAAGTCGGTACCTATGTACGACCTGGCGATATTCTCGTCGGTAAGGTTTCGCCGAAGAGCAAGACTGAACTGACCCCGGAAGAAAAACTTCTGCATGCGATCTTCGGTCGGGCAGGGGAAGACGTTAAGAACGACTCCCTGGAAGTCAGCTCTGGCGTTGAAGGTATCGTTATCGATACACAGAAGTTCTCGCGACGCATGAGCCTTTCGGAAGAAGAGCGAAAGATTTTCGAACGCGATCTCAAGCAGATCGAAACCGAAGGAAACAGGGATATTGCTACAACTTTTGCAACCTTCGCAGAAGAGCTTGAGAAGAGCATCGGTGGCAAGCTAACCGACGAAGACGGCACGCCACTTACGGGTGGTCAAGATCCGAAATTCATCGCGGAAAAGGCACAGACCTTCAATCTCTCGCGCTTGCTGAACCGTTTGGATGCGGGTCTGCATGCTGAGGTAAAGAAGGTTCACAAGAACCTTTGGCCAGCGGTTGAAGAAGCTTTGGATCTTCGCGATCGTCGACTCAACAGCATGAAACGCGGCGATGAACTTCGCAGCGGCGTGTTGCAGATGGTCAAGGTCTACATTGCGACCAAGCGGGTCATCAGCATCGGCGATAAGATGGCAGGTCGACACGGCAACAAGGGGGTTATCTCCAAGATTTTGCCAGTGGAAGACATGCCATTCCTACCCGATGGCACACCGTTGCAAATCATGCTAAATCCGCTTGGGGTTCCTAGCCGGATGAACGTAGGTCAGATTCTCGAGACCCACTTGGGTTGGGCAGGAGCGAACTCCGGATTCCAAGCCATCACGCCGGTCTTCGACGGGGCGACCGAAGGAGATATCAACGACGCGTTGGAAGCAGCAGGGCTACCGCGGCACGGCAAGGTACGACTCTTTGATGGTCGTACGGGTGAGCGAATGGAACAAGAGACCACCGTTGGTTACTTGTACATGCTCAAGCTTCACCACTTGGTCGACGACAAAGTCCACGCACGAAGCACCGGTCCTTACTCCCTTATCACCCAGCAACCGCTCGGTGGAAAAGCACGGTTCGGTGGACAACGCTTCGGGGAAATGGAAGTCTGGGCTCTGGAAGCATACGGAGCGGCTTACATCCTCCAAGAATTGCTTACCGTCAAGAGCGACGACGTCGAAGGCCGAACCAAGATTTACGAATCGATGGTCAAGGGAGAGAACACCCTCGAATCAGGCACACCAGCCAGCTTCGATGTTTTGACCAACGAAATTCGCGGCTTGGCTTTGAACATGCGACTCGAAAAGCGTCGTTTGTAATTTCAGCTCGCTGAACTTTGCCCTTGTCGCTTGTGTGTCGCGAACGAAGTACACACAAGCGACCTACGAATTCCTCACCATCGAAAAATCGATCCTCCGACAACCAACCGTTAAAGAACGTAATCGTTGCGATTCACCCATGAAACGCATCTCGGACTTTACGGAACCCAAATAACGAATCACCCTTTTAGCGACCCTCAGGAGTAACTCGAACATGGCCACTGTTTCCGAAGCCACATACGATCGAGTAAACGATTACACCTCCGTCAAGATTTCGTTGGCACGGCCACAAGACATCCGGTCTTGGTCGTTCGGTGAAGTCAAGAAACCAGAGACCATCAACTACCGTACTTATCGTCCTGAAAAAGACGGCCTTTTCTGCGAAAGGATCTTTGGTCCAGAGAAGGACTGGGAGTGCGCTTGCGGTAAGTACCGTGGCATGAAATACAAAGGGATGATTTGCGATCGATGCGGTGTTAAAGTCACCCACTCGCGCGTTCGCCGCAAGCGAATGGGTCACATTGAACTCGCAGCGCCAGTAGCTCATATTTGGTTTTTCAAAGCGATGCCAAGCCGTCTCGGCAACCTGCTTGAAATGAAAACCACAAGCTTGGAAAAAGTGATTTACTTCCAAGACTACGTTGTGATCAATCCAGGAACAACCGACCTCGAAGCCTATCAGCTTTTGACCGAAGAAGAGTATCGCGCCAAACGAGCCGAATTCGGCGATGCCTTCGAAGCAGACATGGGTGCAGAAGCAGTTCGCAAGCTTCTTCAAAACCTTGACTTGATCAAGCTCTCGGAAGAACTCCGTACGGAATTGCATGAGACGAGCAGCAAGCAACGCAAGAAGGAATTGATCAACCGACTTAAGTTGGTCGAATCGATTCGCGATAGTGAAAACCGTCCAGAATGGATGATCCTTGACGTTATTCCAGTCATTCCTCCCGACTTGCGTCCATTGGTTCTGCTCGATAGCGGAAACTTTGCAACCTCCGACTTGAACGACTTGTATCGTCGAATCATCAACCGAAACAATCGTCTTCGCAAGCTGGTCGACTTGAATGCACCAGAAGTCATCATCCGCAACGAAAAGCGGATGTTGCAACAATCGGTCGATGCGCTGTTCGATAACGGTCGATGCAAGCGACCTGTGCTCGGCAGCTCCAACCGACCACTTAAGTCTTTGACAGACATGATCAAAGGTAAGCAAGGACGATTCCGAGAAAACTTGCTCGGTAAGCGTGTCGATTACTCCGCTCGATCGGTTATCGTGGTCGGACCTCGCCTGCGATTGCATCAATGCGGTTTGCCGAAGAAGATCGCTCTTGAACTTTATCAGCCGTTCATCATTCGCAAACTCAAAGACTTGGGGCATGCCGATACCATCAAGTCAGCGAAGAAGATGCTCGAGCGAAAGGACGACGAAGTTTGGGATATCCTCGAACAAGTCATCCGCAACCACCCAGTGTTGCTCAACCGTGCTCCGACCCTTCACCGAATGGGTATCCAAGCGTTCGAGCCAACCCTTGTCGAAGGCAATGCAATTCACTTGCACCCTCTGGCTTGCAAAGGCTTCAATGCTGACTTCGACGGTGACCAGATGGCAGTTCACTTGCCACTCTCCATCGAAGCACAGGTCGAAGCTCACACACTGATGATGAGTACGCACAACATCTTCGCACCAAGTAACGGTAAGCCGATCATGAGTCCTTCGCAGGACACGGTGATGGGTTGTAACTACATCACTGTGATGCTAACCGATCAGCTTGGCGAAGGAATGATCTTCGCGAATCCGATGGAAGCCGATTATGCGTACAGCGTCGGCAAGATCGCTTTGCACGCCAAGATCAAAGTCCGATTGCCAAAGGGACGCAAGCTCAAGACTGATCCTGCTGATGCTCCTGGCGGGCAATTGATCGAAACGACCTACGGCCGGATTTTGTTCAATTCCATCTTGTCCGAAGGGATGGACTTCTACAACCAATCGCTCAAGTCCAGCGACTTGGCATCCGTCATCAGCGACTGCTATCAGTTGCTTGGCCGACGTGCAACGATCAAGCTCCTCGACGACATGAACCAATTAGGGTTCCGCGAATCGACCCACTCTGGCTTGTCCTTCGGTGCTGACGACCTTGTAACTCCGGAATCGAAATCCAAACACATTTCGGAAGCCGACAAGAAGGTCATGACGTTCCAAAAGAACTACCTCAAGGGGGTTATGACCGCTCAAGAGCGATACAACCAAGTGCTTGATGCTTGGACCGCTGCTCGTGAAGCGATTACCAAGGACATGCTTGCTGCGATGGAAACTGACCAGCACCGAGGCAACTGGTATGTCAATCCAGTGTTCTTGATGGCGTCCTCCGGTGCACGGGGTGGTATCGAACAAATTCGACAGCTCGCAGGTATGCGGGGGTTGATGGCCAAGCCAACCGGTGAAATCATCGAAACCCCGATCAAGTCGAACTTCCGCGAAGGCCTCTCGGTTCTCGAGTACTTCAGCTCCACGCACGGTGCCCGAAAGGGTCTGGCGGATACGGCGTTGAAGACCGCTGACTCGGGATACTTGACCCGTAAGCTTGCTGACGTCGCACAAAACGTCGTTATCACGATGCATGACTGCGGAACAACCAAGGGTATTACCAAGGGAGTTATCTACCGTGGTGAGAAGGTCGAAGTTCGCTTGACCGAATCTATCGCCGGTCGCGTAAGCCGACAAAACATCGTCAATTTGATTTCCTCAGAGACAATTGTCGAAGAAAATCAAATGATCACGCGAAATGTCGCAAGGCGAATCGAAGAGATGGGCCTCGAGAAGATCCAAGTCCGTTCACCGATGACGTGCGATGCTCCTTTGGGTATTTGCCGATCGTGCTACGGGATGGATATGAGCACCGGCTCGATGGTCGAAGAAGGCATGGCTGTCGGTATCATCGCTGCACAAAGTATCGGTGAACCAGGTACCCAGTTGACCATGCGTACGTTCCACATCGGTGGTGCGGCAGGTACAACGGTTGAAGAGAGCGACATCAAATCGAAGAAGGCTGGTTTGATCAAGTTCATCAAGATGCGATTCGTTCGCAATGATGACGGCCAGGACGTTGTTCTGACTCGTAATTGCGAAATCGCCGTCGTCGACAATCGCGGTCGAGAACTTGAACGATACGAGATTCCTGTAGGTGCTCGATTGCTCGTATCGGAAAACGCAGAGATTCCGAAGGGCCAAGTCCTTTGCGAATGGAACCCTCACAAGATTCCAATTCTTGCAACCGTTGGCGGTAAGGTTAGCTTCGTTGACATCGTCGAAGGGGAAACCCTCAAGGTCGAGAAGGACCCAAGCGGTAACATTCGTCGTCGTATCATGGACTCACGCGGTAAGTTCCATCCGCAGATCGTTCTTGAAGATGCCGAAGGCAAGGCAGTCGACGTTCACTATCTACCTGATAAGGCCGTTATCAACGTTGCTGAAGGTAAGAAAGTCAACGCCGGTACCGAATTGGCTGAAATGCCTCGCGAAGCAACCGGAGTTAAAGACATCACCGGGGGTCTGCCACGTGTTACAGAAATCTTCGAAGCTCGCAAGCCAAAGGATCCGGCAGTTGTTGCCGAAATCGATGGTCTTGTAGAAATCTCGAAGGATCGTAAGCGAGGTAAGCGATCGATTCTCGTGAAGAGCGATAGCGGTGAGGAAGTAGAACACTTAGTACCACCGGGCAAACGCTTCTTGGTTCACTCCGGTGACACCGTGAAGGCTGGTCAAGCTCTCGTTGAGGGGCCATTGGTTCCGCACGATATTCTTCGCGTCAGCGGAGAAGAAGCCGTACAGCAATACTTGTTGCATGAAATCCAACAAGTCTATCGTTCGCAACGGGTGGAAATCAACGATAAGCACGTTGAGATCATCATCGCGCGGATGTTGCGAAAAGTGAAGATCACCAACCCTGGTGATACCACTCTCCTCGCCGGCTTAGTGATGGACCGATACGAATTCAAACGACACAACGATCACATCGCCAAGTGCATGAAGGTCACCGATCCAGGTGACACGCAGTTCGCTCTGGGCCAGATCGTCGCTAAGGACGAATTCGATACTGCAAACGCTCAGTGCGAAGGTCTCGGAGGCAAGGGCGCGAAGGGCAAGAAGCCCAAGCCCGCGCATGCTGAAGTCCAATTGCTCGGTATCACCAAGGCATCCGTACAAAGCAATAGCTTTATTTCGGCAGCAAGCTTCCAAGAAACCACCAAGGTTTTGACCGAAGCAGCGTTGGCCGGAAAGGTCGACCGACTCGTCGGATTGAAGGAAAACGTCATCCTCGGTCACTTGATTCCTGCTGGTACCGGCTTCCGCGTCTTCCAAGACTCCGAAGTCTCCTACCGCAAGGAAGCTCTTGAGGACTTGGTCAATCGCGGTGCAGCAGCTACTGAACAAAGCTTCCCGCTGCTCAGCGATGCTCCACGCCCCTCGCTTGAGGATCTGATCTCCGGGCAAAAACCAGCTTCGGAAACTCCTGCAAATCCTCCTTCGGATGCACCCACATTCGACGAGTAAGTTCAGGCGAGCAGCAATACTGTGATCAGTGATTCTGACTATCAATGGCTAGCCTCGGTCGAAGCGACCGAGGCTTGGTCATTTCTATGGTCAGAATTGCGACAACAAGGAAGCAAAATTCCAACTTCACTCGCTTCCCTGCGGCGATTACCTCAGAGTCATCGCCAGCTTCTTGAACAGCAATTAAACTTCGCGATGGGATCCGGCAAACGCAAAGTACGGTTTCCCGAGCGATGGTTTTGGACGCAACGGCTATTCGAGCAAGCATCCGACGAATGGACAGCGGAAGAGACGGCCAAGGATTTCCAAGGCGAGGAAACCATCTTTGACGTTTGCTGCGGGGCAGGGGTGGATGCAATTGCACTGGCCAAGCAACAAGTATATGCGCACGACGATACAACTTCGCCTACGAGTTCAAAAACAGCAACCAACCGGGCCATCATCGCCGTTGATGCCTCCCCGTTGGCATGTGTGCTTGCATCGCTAAATGCGAAACAAAACGCTGTTTCATTGCAGATGCGCAATAGCCTCTTTGAAGACGTTTCATTACCAAGCGATGTTTGGTTGCACATGGATCCGGATCGGCGCGCGGACGGGGAACGTCATACTCACCTTTACGACATGCAGCCCAGTTGGCAAGTGATCGCAGAAGGGGTCGCCAAGTGCCGAGGAGCATCGATCAAAGTAGCACCCGGTTTTCAAACTAATGAAGCTTTCGAATGGGGCAAATGCGGAGCACCAACCGCCCGGCGATGGCTCTCGCGCGACGGTTCCGTGCGTCAACAACGCTTGTATTGGCGAATCCCGCGTTGGCATGAAGGGAAGCGAATTGTAAGCGTGCAACGGTCTAATGCTCCTTGGTGTCACGAAGTCTTTACCGAACAAGAGTGCACCGCAACATCGAATTCCACTCCAGCAGACCAGTGGTTTTCCCCTTCGCAAAACGTTGGTAGCCAACCGATCGATTCCGACCTTGTAAGCTTAACCCTTGGGCAATTCGTAGCCGATCAAGACCCCGCAGTAAGAGCGGCACACTGCTCGGTCGCGCTTGCAAGACGATTGCAGGTCAGACTTCTGGGGAACTCTTTTGGATACTATCATGCGAACACTCGAGTACCCCATCCTATGCTTCGATGGTTTCGGGTCATCGATCAATTGCCTCTCGATAAGAAGAAACTCAAAGCTTACTCCCGTTCGGCTTGCGTGAAGCGTTGGGAATTGAAAAGCCGTAACATCGACATCGATTTAGTGAAGCTTCAGAAAGACCTAATCGTCGACGAGAAGTCAGAGAAGATAAACTGGGTTCTACTAACTAAGGTTGGGGTTAAACATATCGCCATCATCGCGGAGGAGGCCAACGAATGACTTGGCACGGATTTCGTGACTTACCCCAGATCAACGACCCATCGTTGCCCGAGGGTCGTTTCGTGTGTGGAACAGATACCGATGTGGGGAAAACCCACTTCATCTGTGAAACACTGAAGGCTTTGCAACATCAAGGCAGACGCGTCGGAGCATATAAGCCGATCGCAAGCGGCTACCCTCGAGAAGATGCCCGAAGCGATGCCTCGCGGTTGCACGCTGCACTAGGAGGAAGCATTCCAATCGAGCGAATCAATCCTCAAGCCCTGTTACCCGCATATGCCCCACCGATCGCAGCAGAAATCGCTAACCAGAAGATCGACGAAGCCCTTTTATACCACGGTGCGTTCTCATTACATGAATTCTGCGACTGGCTTCTTGTCGAGGGAGCCGGTGGACTGCTGTCCCCTATCACCTGGTCGCTTACTAACGCCGATCTTGCGAAACAATTCAACTACCCGCTGATCCTCGTGGCAGCTAACCGCCTCGGATGCGTCCACCAAGTCCTCTCGACCGTTCAAGTAGCCTTGGATATGGGTTTGACGGTCGATTCGGTCATCATGAACTGCGTCTCAGCCAACCAATCTGAAGCAGAGCTACACAACAACATCCGGTTGCTCGAACCATTCCTTAGACGACTCGATCCGACCATCGCTATTCGGCAAACGCAATTCATTTCACCACAGTAACGCTCTCTCAAACGCTCTACAAATCGCTCTCTCGTCACACAATCGGCTAAGCATCTTCACACAATAAGCATAGCATTCCGAGAGGACGACTCACTTCGTTCGCAAACTCTTTAAGCCCCGCCATCTACAGCATTGCTTGCATTTCCGAACGCATCTTCCCGAATTGCCCTGGACGTCCCCCACGTCGATTTGTTATTCACGAAGAAATAAGTGTTTTCGAACTTGGTTCCAACAAATGCGTTTGCTGGAGCTAGGTTTTGCTGGCATCCTTTTGTACCGCCAACGATCTCATGGCTTCATCGAATAACAGGCTCGTTTACTTGGCAATTGCCTGGGCATGCACCTTCTGCGTGGGGTGTACCGATGGGCCGTTTTTCCAACTAAAGAAAATCAATCCGTATATTCAGCGACAATGGAAGCAAGATCGAGAGAAAACGGTCGTGTTTTCCCAACGTGTTGAGGAAATGCGATTGCTTCGAAGCCAAATTCGCACGATGCCTGAAGAAGACCAAGCCTATTGGATTGGAAAACTGGGTGAAATCGTCAAAACAGAAACTAGCCCTGAACTGCGACGCGAAGCCGTGCTGACACTTGCAGAAGTACATCAAGAACCTGAGTCGGTGACTATTTTAAGCCAGTTATCGAAGGACAAGAACGACAAGGTTAGGCTTGCTGTTGTCTCGGCACTAGCAGGTGGTAAAGATGCGAGCGGTAAAGCTGGGGCTGGAAGCAAAGACGGTGTCTCAACTGCGACATTGCTGGCGATGGCATCATCGGATTCGAACAACAATGTGCGGCTGAGCGCCACACGGGCCCTTGGAAGCCACGACACTCCACAAGTTCGCGAGTTCTTAGGCAAGCAACTCGACGACCGCAATATTGCAATGCGTTTTCAAGCTTCCCAAGCTCTAGAGCAGATGACAGGCAAAAGGTATGGTGGCGACATCGATGCTTGGCGAGGATATCTTGCTGGACAAGACGTCCCGGAGCCCAAAGCTACGCTTGCTGAATCGATCGAGTCGCTGTTTCTCCGCCGTTAGCACGCCGGTAGCATGCCGTTTTATGCCCCGTTAAATTGCCGCATGCAAGTGCTAGTCAGCCGACTTTCAACTGCTTGATCATGCGGAACATCGATCGGTCCTTATCTAATCTGGTAAAGCCACATTAATGCTTGGTTCATAAGAGTCTCACCAGCGCCGATCTGGGCCGGAGCGACTTGGGCGTCCGCACCATAGCCACCTTCTGACACCGCTTCAATGGTCGGAAAGTATTGGTGGTATCCATTGCAGTAGCCGAAGAAAAAAAGAGATTCGAAACGCGCTCGATCGCGTAAGCGAAGCGCGTGCTGACAGAAAAACTCTCCGCTAGCCCCGACGAGCGCGACTTCCTTATTCAGCACCGCCACCGTCAATCTTGGTCGAATTCCTTCTTGGTATTCTTCGACGAAGTTTGCAACCAGCTCGGGGAAAAAAGCCACCGAGTAGATCCCTTGAACCACTGGGTTTCGAAAATCGGTACGCGATTCAAACGTGAATCGCTCTTCCTTGACACGCAGGCTTGGCTTTTCAATTTTCTTTGGCTCGATCGAATCAAAGACTTTTAGCACTTCTCGACCGAGCGCTGCGCCGTATCCCAAGTAATCTCCGTGGGGGCCGCGGTTCACCGAGATGTCTCCCGACGCTCCCTGCATGAACACAACTCCACCCTTCGTTTGTTCGGAAACGGTAGTCCGCATAGCTCCGACATAGTCCGATGAGAACTTGCGTGTCTGCGACGAGATGTTGGTTGGGTGTCCTGTGAAGCTTACAAGTGTCGCGATGTTCTGACCGGTTGATAGCGAGTCAAATCGGATTATCCCCAAGCGGGTATCGACCGGTACGGGATCGATTTTTGAATGTCGGTTTCGATTGAAGCCTTCGAGCTCTCGGTTCCCGGTCCCCATGGTAGAGGGTTGCTTAGCAGCATCGGCCTTGAGGATAGCTTCCACAATCGCATCTTCTAATCGCTTGTTATATCGAATCGCAGCATCGTACCTTCCTCGCCCACGCCCAGGTTCATCGAAGAGTTCTAGCACCGGGCCGTGGTGAGTATGTGAACCAGCGATCAACGAAGCATCAATGCCACCTTTTTCACGTATGGCTTCGCGAATCTTTTGAAGAGATGCTTCCTGAGGTGAGCGCCCAAGATCAAGCCCAACGATCGCAAGCTTGCGTTTACCCGCTTGAATTACAATCGCAGTCGACTTGAGAGGATCAAGGGTTCCTTCGGAAAGCGTTGCATGGCGATCACCATACCCCCACATAGGCACAGGCTCGTCCGGGGTAATATCAATCTCAGCGAAACCAACTTGAAATCCCTGCCCTACCGCGACAGAGCTATTGATCGCACAAGCGGCAATTAGGAGGCTCAACGCTAACGCGAACTTACCAAGATTGAAGATTGTATTCATGCGAGACCTATTGGTTGAGATTCAAATGGGGGGCATAGGGATAATCTACTGGAGTATAACTGATCCCCAAGTCTGGAGTCTCAATGCGCCGACTATCTTCGCGCAAAGAAACGAGCAGTTGGTCGAGAACCCCCGCTGTCAGCATCGTTCGCTCGACTGGATACGCAGGCTTACCCGTGTGAATCATCGTTTCGATTCCTTTCAAGAGATAAGCGAAATGCGGGTAGTAAGGCGTCTCGCGTTCTTCCACGCGAGTGGCGAAGGACTCCCCAGAAGCACTCAGAACAGCGGCCCCTATCCCTTTCGCTTTACCCGGGAGCATCAATACGGGGACTTTTAGTCCATCGATATACTCAACTACAAATGCTGCTCCATCCTTGGGGGGATCCGCGAGGACCTCTTGACGGTTTGTCCCAGTAGCTCCAAGAGCTTTATCGAGCAATTCTGGGTGAATCACTCCCGAGGTCATCAATCGTTCGATTTGACTCGTCGGAAACGCTTGAACGCCGGCGACTCCAAGCTCGCCTCCTTCCCGTCGTTCCAAGATGGACTGAAGAAACTCCAACGTATGAATGCCGTAGATATCAAGTCCGGAATATCCAATACCAACGGCCGCTTGAACCTTATCTTTCCAACGGAGCGTCACATCGGGGGATCGGTAACTGACCGTCAAGCTTGAGCCGGCCATCCATGGCAACTCTAACTCTTTCGCGCGCTGAGCCATCCAAATCGCATCCTTCCACTCTGGCCCTGGATGCTTGTCGTTGAACAGAGGGACCACGCGACCGAACTTAAGCATCGCATCGGTAATCTCTTCAAAAAACCTTTTTCGAGGGTATAGGTGCTGCCCGAACTCGTTCCAAGGGTACTCCCCATGCTCACCGATACTCAAAACCCCATCGACTGCAATCTGATCAGAACCGAGAGTCAACGCTTCCTGAATCGACTTGCAGAGACGAAAGCCGTGCTTCTTTGCTAACTCAACCGCCATGTCCTCCGCTGGGAACTGATCGACATAAAGAGATACCAATTCAAGGTCTGGACCAGGCCCACCGTCTTGCTGCCAACCCTCTAAAATCTTTCCTACGAGCACATCCGCATGGGACATCTTCCGGTAAACGGTTACTACCGCAGCCACTTTCTTTTTACTCTTCGCTGTCGAATCCAAGGGACTAGCGAAGAGATGTGACGCAGGGAGCAACCCAAGTGCAGCAGCAAGCGTGCTGCTGGATGCCAACCAACTGCGGCGCGAGCACGCAATGCCTTGGCTCGAATCATCCAATAGTTCAACGATCGATCTGTGAATCATGTTCAAATCCCAAGAATGCGTTACGGCTGCCAAAGAGGACAATACTGGCTTCGATTAA
>Ga0214163_1000377_pt1 | contig 21010 bp, 19 predicted proteins | sample LakMenepilimnion_2_FD_153001 | JGI IMG/M metagenome (GOLD analysis project Ga0214163, IMG submission 153001) | Freshwater microbial communities from Lake Mendota, WI - Practice 15JUN2010 epilimnion v4 | ecosystem: Environmental > Aquatic > Freshwater > Lake > Epilimnion/Euphotic zone | place... | reverse complement strand
CAGCCGCTGGAGCTCCATCAGGTAACCCAACTTATGGTGGTGCTACTAATGGATATGGTCAGATATACGTGAACAGCTCAAACAGTGATATTTACATTTACGCATAACATTAATAATCAGTTATGAGCTTATTGAATAGATTAGGAGTAGTAGATACTCCAAAAGAAACTAACCAAGCTCTTGAGGATCAATTGAATCTTCAAGAGCTTGAGTTTTTATTAAGAGCATTAAAATCTACCAATTTAGTTGGAGATCAGGTTGAAATGTTCTATAGTATGGTTATAAAGATACAGAACCAGTACACAAAGTTATCTAATTAAAAGTAACAAGTTATGAATTTATTCTCAATTGATCTATCTCCAAACGAGATAGCACTCCTACGCCAATCACTAGACGTAATAACTATCCCAGGTAAGGATGCTATATTTATCGCTACCTTACAGCAAAAGCTCGACCATGAGTTAAGTGAGATTGGAAAAGCGTTAAATGCTCAAGAACAGCAAAAGCAAGTAGAGTTAGATGCTTTTATTAAAGCAGAAGCTAAGAAAGCAGCCAAAGCAACACCTGCTCAGTAAATTACATACTATTTATATTAAATAACTTGTTGTTGGCCGAAAGGGAGTAGGCGCACACACGGCATAAGTGTATGTATCTAACCACAACATAATTAAGACATAGTATGCCAAATTGGAAAAAAGTCATCACCTCGGGCTCTGATGCAGCCCTAAACTCGGTAACTGCAACAACATTTACAGGAGCACTTACTGGTAACGCTTCTACAGCAACTAGTGCAGCAACACTTACAACAGCAAGAAATATTAATGGAACATCGTTTAATGGTTCCGCAGACATTACCACAGCCAATTGGGGAACTACAAGAACAATAACAATTGGAGCAACGGGTAAGTCAGTTAACGGATCAGGCGATGTTGCTTGGTCATTAGCAGAAATAGGAGCACAAGCAGCACTAACAAACCCAGTAACTGGAACTGGTACAACAAGTTATATTCCTAAATTTACTGGAACTAGTGCTATTGCAAACTCTGTAATGTATGATGATGGTACTAATGTAGGTATTGGTAATACATCACCATCAACCTACCTAAACGGAACAACTGGATTATCTATATATAATGCATCATTACCTGGCTTAGGATTAGCAAATTCTAGTGCAACTTGGGTGCATTACTTGACAGGAACTGAATATAGGCTGTACAACAGTTCCACCGGCACAGCGATGACTCTACTAACGAATGGTAACGTAGGGATTGGTAAATCACCAATCGCCAAATTAGACGTTAGTGGTAGTGTACATATCACCGGATCGGCACAAATCACCGGATCACTATTAGTTAGAGATGGTTTAGGTACAGTCATAGATACTACCAATTATAATCTGGTGGATGGTGCAGTAACCTCAGTTGCTTGGGGTTCTAGAAAGTTAAGGGATACAAACAACTTTGCAACAGTTGACTGGGAAGGTTTGAATTTAGCATCTCCTCAAGGTGGTGGTGTAGTTACTGTTGAATGGGGGGCAGGTAGGTTAAAAGATACAAACGCATCAAGTTCAATAGATTGGGAGAATCGACAAATCTACGATGCAAATAGCGCAACATCTATTAATTATGGAGCACGAAGGTTGTTAAACAGTGCAGGTGACTCGCTTTTAAACTGGAGTAGTACAGCCGCTACTTTAATAGGAACAGCATCTTGGGCAACTAATGTAGTTAATAGTGGTGTAACATCAGTCGGCGGTACTGGAACTGTAAATGGAATCTCTTTATCGGGTACTGTAACAAGTACTGGTAACCTAACATTAGGTGGTACTTTAAGTGGTATTGGAAACGCTCAACTAACAAACAGTAGTATAACAGTCGGATCTACCGCAATAAGTTTAGGAGCTTCATCTACAACTTTAACTGGTTTAACGAGTGTAACCGCTACAAGCTTTATCGGAACTGCTTCTAAAGCAGATACTGTTCTTATAACAGAAGAACTAAGTACCGACCAAACATGTTATCCTATTTTTACCAGATCAACTCCTGGATATGAAGGCTTGAAAACTGACTCTACGGGATTAAGTTATAAACCAAGTACTAACACACTTGCTGCTACAACCTTCGAAGGAGCACTTAACGGAAACGCTAATACTGCTGCAACTGCAACAAATGCTAATAATATAGCAGTAACAAACACAACAACTGGAACAGGTCCTTATTACTTGACGTTTGTTGATGGTACTTCTAGTAACAGAGCAGTTAGAGTAGACAGTACAACTTTAACCTATAATGCTACAACTGATACATTAACAGTAGCAAATTTAGCAGGAACTGCAGCTTCGTCTAGTACCATATTAGCAAACAACTTCGCAGCAGGAACATACTCTATCCCATGGATGTCACAAACAACTGCGGGCGTAGCAACACGTTTGAATGGAGGTGCTTCCTTAACGTATGTAACTTCAACCGGACAATTAAATAATACCGGATCAATTATGATCCAACAAACAGCCAATACACTCGGAAATGGTGTTAGGCTTCGTCAGCAAGGTACTTCGAATTATTGGGATATGTTTGTAACAGCATCAACTGGCGCATTACTTAATGGATTGAACTTTAAATATAATGGCGGAGCAAATGGAGGATATTTAGATTACAACACAAACGTTGCTAATATTGATTTCACAGGTCAACACAGATCTTTATCAAATACAATTAATATCACCGGATCAAGTGATTTAACTGGTTTAATTGTTGTTGCAGACGGAACATATACAAATTTAAACAACAATCATCTTCCACAAATAAATGAAGCATTACCTAACGTATCATTATCAACAGTAATTAATGATAAACGAGTATTTGGAGTAATATCTGATAAAGAAGACCGCGGCAGCCGACAATATGCAATGGGCTCATGGGTATCAACATTCGATGTTTCAAAAACTGAAGAGCCTCGTTTAATTATCAACTCATTAGGTGAAGGTGGTATGTGGATATGTAATGCCAACGGATCATTAGAAAATGGAGATTATATTACAACATCTAACTTGCAAGGCCTTGGAATGAAACAATCAGATGACGTACTTCATAATTATACTGTAGCTAAAATTACAGAAGATTGTTTGTTTGATAGTATCAGAACAATTGATTTTGAGTACTCAGGCAGTGCATATAAAAAACAATTTGTAGGTGTTACTTATCATTGTGGTTAATATAAATTTATAAAAATGAAAATTGGTTATGTATCTAATAACCCTATCACACAAGATGGCGGTATTGGAAATTTTTTATTTAAACTTATATACGGGTTGACAAACAATTCAACAATCCAACCCGTATTTTTCTTTAAGCCAGAACACGGCAAAGAAACGAACTCAAACTTTACTTTTATATTAGATGAATCTAGTATTGATGACGCTATTGCTTTATTGAATACTATGGATGTAGTTCATTGGAATTGGGGAGTAACTGAATCTGATGATGACTTCATCATGCAAATATTTAGGTCAATTACAATACCCATCATAACAACGGTACATTCTTTACAATTAGTAGAACAAGAATGTTATCGTGAATGTATTGATACATATTTTCATGATGCAAAAGATTCAATAAAATCATTTATGCAGTATTATGATGTATCTGCTAAGAATCAAGTTGAATTTATAGAACGAAGCAATATTACTGTATTTTTAACGGAAAATGAATTAGCTCATGCACAAAGATTAGGTATTAAAACCAAACAAACTCGTGTTATTTATAATAGTATAGATCCAGTTCCTATACAATATGCAAATATTAAACAAACAAAACATACTGGTATATTTTCTAGATTAGTGTATAGAAAAGGAATTTTAGCAGCAATTACTGCAATCGATTCTATGTTAGATATGACATTAACAATACACGGAGGATATGGAGACTTGTTTACAGTCGCAATGATTGATAGTTTCTTAAAGAATCCTAGAATACAAGCAAAAGGTGAATTGCGGGGAGTTGACAATCAAAAACAATTCTTTTCAGAAATATCACTTATGTTCGGCAATTCGTTGTATGAACCGTTTGGATACAGTCATGTAGAGTCTATGCAATTAGGAGTATTCCCTATCATAGGCGCTAACACAGGCACCGTAGAATTATTCGGAGAAGATTATCCATTTATAGTCCAGGACGACGTAAACGACCTTAAACAAAAGATTATGTTGTATTATTCCATGACACTTCCAGAATTACACAGCCTAGCAAAGACTATACAAACTAGATTTGAGACTAAATCAATTGATTTATTTTTATCATCATACAAACACTTATATGAAACGACTTGTTTAAGTTAGGTGGTATGTGGTTTGAAAAACCTCAGCATATTTATAAGTGTATATTAAAACAAAAGTTATGGAAAAAACAACATTTACTCAAGAAGAGATCGATCAAATTAAGCTACTACAAGATAAGTATAATACTTTAGGAGTTCAGTTGGTACAGCTTAAGCTGGCAACAAAGAACGGTAAAGATTATCTAAAGTCTTTGGAAGAGCAAGAGCAAGCAATCGAAGAACAGATTTTACAAACAAATTCAGAAGAAAAACAATTGGCTGCTGATTTGGAAGAAAAATATGGAGTAGGCTCGTTAAACCTAGAGAGCGGTGAATTTACACCAAATTCTTAGTAAAATTAGGGTTTCGAGTTCCGTTGTGATATTTATATTAAAATTTAACAACTTATTACGACATGGCCGAAAGAATAGTATCACCAGGAGTATTTACAAACGAGAAGGATCTTTCGTTTTTGCCTGCAGGAATTGCAGCAATTGGAGCGGTAATTGTAGGACCAACTACAAAAGGACCAGCGTTTGTACCAACAGTGGTAAACAATTTCAATGACTTTATTGCTAAATTTGGTGGATTAAGTGAAGACACTTATGTACCTTATGCGGTTAAGAGTTATTTAAACAGCGCAGCAACTGTGACTGTTGTACGTGTTCTTCAATCAGGAGGATACAATGCAAAAGCAGTACAGATCATTCACACAACTGGATCAGTTTCTAAACTGGTTGGGGTTATCTTACCAACAACTACAGTAGGAAGTTCAACTGGAAACGGATTTGAGGTATCTGCATTCACATCTTCAATTAGTGTGACTGGATCAAAAGGATTTGTCTTATCAGGATCAGGAGTAACTGCACAAGAATTAACTGCTTCTGCTAACCCAGCAAGTGCTGACTCTTTCACAAACGTACTTGGTACTTCTGTAAAAGGAGCTAAAAAAGGGTATGTGTACACTTGGTTTGGAGATTACTTAGCAGCAGGTTTATCTGGATCTGTATCCTTTATAACAGGATCAGTTACCGCATTAGTAGATTATTCAAGTTCAGGTTTTGGTCTATATGCACCAGCAGAAACTCCATACATCACTTCACAAATCATTGGTGGTGCTAAATTGCAACTTTTCAAAGCTATATCTTTAGCAGATGGAACTGACACAAACACAGCTTACAAAATAAGTGTAATCAACTCAACTATTCCAGGAAGTGATCCAGGTTCAGATTATGGTTCATTTACTTTGTTAGTACGTGAGTACAGCGACACAGACCAAAGACCAGTAGTATTAGAGTCTTACACTAACCTAAACTTAGATCCAGACTCTTCAAATTATATTTGTAGAAGAATTGGAGATCGCTCTTACTCTGTAGATGCAGCTGGTACAGTAACCATGCAAGGAGATTACAATAATGTATCTAAGTACATTCGTATCGCAGTAGTAGACGACATCAAGAATAAGTCAATAACACCTAACGTTAAGCCATTTGGTTTTGAAGCACTGGTACAACCAATTTCTTCAAGTTTTGCAATGCCAACAGCTACTTTCGTAAGTCAGTTCACTCAAATCAATGGAGCTTTCAATAAAAAAGCATACTATGGTTGGGATTACACTTCTAACGATAACGCTAACTACCTTCAACCTTTAGCTAAAGGTACGGTACAAGTTGGGACTGGATTCAACTTAGATGAGTGTTTCATTCACCCAAGTGCATCTAAATCAAATGACAATTCTACATTCGTAGGAGGATCAAGCATATCAGCTTCAATCTTCTCAGGATTAGATGTTAATAACGTATTGAAGTTCAATATTCCATTACAGGGTGGTTTTGATGGAACAGATCCAGCAATTCCAAAGAACGTAGGAGCAAACATTACATCAACTAACTTATTTGGTATGAACTGTAGCACTGCTAACGCAGCAGGAGCTATTGCTTACACAAAAGCACTTAATACAATTGCAAACGCAGATGAGTACGATATCAACTTGATAGTTACTCCAGGAGCAACGATTGCAAACCATACAGCTATTATCAATAAAGCAATTGAAGTAGCAGAAGATCGCGGAGATGCATTCGTAATCGCAGATCCAATCGTACAAGGTGGATCAGTAGCAGCAGCAGTTGCAGCAGTAACAGATGCAGGAATTGATTCCAACTACGTAGGTACTTACTGGCCATGGGTTAAAATTATCGATACAGATAAAAACAAACCAGTATGGGTACCACCAAGTGTAATTGTACCACGTGTAATGGCATACAATGATTCAGTAGCATACGAATGGTTTGCACCAGCAGGTCTTAATCGTGGAGGTGTTTCTGAAGCAGTAGATGTAGAGTTAAGATTGAACCAAGCACAACGTAATGACCTTTATGAAAATAAGATCAATGCGATTGCAACATTCCCTAACCAAGGAGTATGTATCTGGGGTCAGAAAACACTACAAGCTAGACCATCAGCATTAGATAGAATCAATGTACGTAGATTGTTAATTACTTTGAAGAAATTCATTGCAAGTTCAAGTCGATACCTAGTGTTCGAGAACAATACAACAGCAACTCGTCAGAGATTCTTGAATATTGTAACACCATACTTAGAGACTGTAAAATCTCGTCAAGGATTGTTTGCTTTCCGTGTAATCATGGATGAAACAAACAACACTCCTGATGTAATCGACAGAAACATCATGTATGGTCAGATTTACTTACAACCAGCAAAAGCAGCAGAATTTATCGTATTAGACTTTAACATTCTTCCTACTGGAGCAACTTTTGATAACGCTTAATACTTAATATAAAAGACAGATGGCAAATTTAATTGAAAATAACGAAATCTTCTACACACCTTACGAGCCTAAGGTACAGAATAGATTCATCTTATCTGTAGAAGGCATTCCAGCATTCTTGTGTAAGAAAGTGTCTCGTCCAGGTATTGAGTGTGGAGAAGTTGTATTAGACCACATTAACATTATCCGCAAGATGAAAGGGAAGTGTAAGTGGAATGACATTACAATCTCTATGTACGACGCAATCGTACCATCAGGAGCTCAATCAGTAATGGAATGGGTACGTGTATCTCACGAATCAGTAACAGGTCGTGATGGGTATGCAGATTTCTACAAAAGAGATTTTGATATCTTCGTACTTGGACCAGTAGGAGATAAAGTAGAAAACTGGAAAGTAAAAGGTGCATATATCAAAACTGCAACGTTTGGAGATATGGACTGGTCAACAGAGACACCAGTTGAGATATCTTTAACACTAGGAGTTGATTACTGCGTATTAGAATACTAAGATCAAAACATAGTAACACATTTAAGCCCCATCCTTGTGATGGGGTTTTTCTTTTTTACATGCATATTTATATAGGAATCAAAGTTACTTAAAAAAGTTTTAATTTATGTCAAAAGTTGTAAATGATGAGTATCCAGCAGGAAAGATGCTCTCAGACGAAGAAATCAAAGCCAAGTTCATGGCAGAATCCCTTAACACGGGAACACTAGAAGTCAATTCATCACCATCCATCGTACCTACAGAGGTAATCGAATTACCATCAAAAGGTTGGTTCTACCCAGAAGGACATCCTTTGTCAGAAGGAAAGATTGAAATGAAATACATGACTGCTAAAGAGGAAGATATTTTATCATCTCAGAACTTGATCAAACAAGGAGTAGTAATCGATAAGCTATTACAATCACTTATTGTTACTAAGATTAATTACAACGACTTACTTACAGTAGATAAAAATGCAATCTTTATTGCAGCTCGTATTCTAGCTTATGGTAAGGATTATGAGGTAGAGATTCCATGTCCAAGCTGTGGAGAGAAGTCAACACACGTAATTGATTTAGGAGACTTTGAAGATAAAACGATTAACTGGGAAGGCTTTGAGAAAGGACAAACAACTCACACATTCACTCTTCCAATTGGAAAAAACAAGCTTACTTTAAAGTTCTTAACACATGGTGATGAGAAAAAGATTGAAGAAGCGGTAAAGGGATATAAAAAATTAAGTAGAGTTTCTGGAATTGATCCAGAACTATCTACACGATTGAAACACCTTATTGTGGCTGTAGACGGAAACGAGGATAAGGGAATTATCAATAAGTTCGTTGATAGTATGCTATCACGTGACTCTTTGGAATTACGCAAGTACCTTAAAGAAGTTACTCCAGATATCGATACAACCTTTGGATTCGAATGTCCTCACTGTCAATTTGAGCAAGAAAAGATGGCATTGCCCATTGGTGTAGGATTTTTTTGGCCTGGGGTCTAGTTATAGACCCATGATGCAAGATCAGATTTTTGATCTAATGTACTATGGAAAAATGGGATGGAGTTATACAGAACTATACTGTCTTCCAGTCCACCTTCGAAGGTACTTTTATTTAAAACTGGTTGACATCCGCAAAAAAGAAAACGAACAGCAAGAGCAACAAGCTGCTGAAATAAGATCAAAATCTAGAAGATAAGCCAACCAAGCGTTGGCTTTCTTTTTTGGTTGATATTTATATAAAAAGTAAATGCATGAGAAATCAAAACTTTGAAACAACCCTACGACAAGAGATACGGAGATTGGCCAAGAAAAAGATGGCTGAGGGTATGCTTGAGGAGACGGTAGTTAACTGGATGCTCGATAAGGTTAGCAACTTTGTAAAGGGGCATTTTGATAATGTAAAGAATTACCAATACTCTAGGCTAATGTCGGATCCAAAGTTTAAGGGTTTGCATAAAAAGTTTGGCATGAGTGAGAAGGATTTCATGTCCAAAGCTACTGCTTTGATTAAAAAAGATCCACAAGCATTTATGAACACACTAGCGTACGATGTACGAAAAGGTCCATTTGCAAAATACTTTAGTTAAGCATGGCAGCTCCTAAGTCAGAAGATTACATACCAAAAGATCTAGCCTCCCAAATTGCAGACGTAATTGCTAAGGGGATAGGTATGGGATCTAAGGAAGGATTCTCGGGAGCAAACTTTATGCAAGACATGACTACTCAAATGTCTGATTTTGTTAAAGGTCAGAAGGCAAGGGAGGTTAATGAAAAAGTATATAACCAATCACTGACGAAAGGTATTAGCACTAGAGAAGCTGAGCTCAGAGTCTTAGCTGAAATGGCTAAGCAAGAGAATGCTAATTCTATACAATCGCTTCAAGGTAAGTTAAGAAATAAAAACCTATCCAACCTAGAGAGGATAGAGTTGCAAGGTCAATTAGATCAGATGCGACAAATGCCAGCCATCATAGATGCGATGACTGAAAAGCGTGCTAAGCAGTTAAAGATTGAAGAAGATCAATTAGCACTTCAGCAGCAGCAGGATGAGGTTAAGGAGAAGTTTGAAGAGATAAACGCAAAGCTTAAATCTCGTATTGGAATTACAGATGAGCTAATAGATCAACTTCGAACACCAGAAATGGCGAAAGCGTTATTTGCTGATGCTATAATAGAAAAGCTAGACAAAGCTGTTGAAAGCTTTGAGGGTTTCCGTGAGATGGGACTTAGTGCAGGACAAGCTGTATCAGCTCAATTCACAGGAATGTCTTTTGAGTCTATGTTAGGCTTATCTGACACAAAGGGTGTCATGGAAGGAATAGTGCAAGAGTTTGGTAACGTCAACGCTCTAAGTAGTGAGACTGTTAACGAGCTTGGATCGATGGCACATCACCTAGGTATTTCCGGACAGGAGGCTATGAAGCTTAACGCCTCACTATCACAACTACCAGGAGAGACTTCAGAAACAGCAGCAGCTGCGATGGAGCATACAGCACACTTGGCAGAAGCTCAGGGTATAGCTGGTAGTAAGGTATTTAAAGATATGGCAGCTAACGCTGGTACTATGGCTTTGTATAGTAAGGGTGGAGCTGAAGGATTTGGTAAAGCAGCGATCGAGTTGCATAAAATGGGAGTTGAGATAGCTACAGCATCTAAGATGGCTGATGGGTTGTTAAATTTCGAAGACAGTATTAACAAACAGATGGAAGCATCTGTATTGTTAGGTAAGGAGATTAATCTAGATAAAGCAAGGGAATTAGCCTTAAATGGAGATTTAGCAGGATCTACAGCAGAGGTACTAAAGAATATAGGTGGATCAGCAGAGTTCGATAAAATGAACGTAATGCAGAAAAAGGCATTAGCTGAAGCGACTGGGATGTCAGTAGAAGAGTTGCAAAAGTCTATTGACGCACAAGAGGAGTCTAACAAGTACTTTGGAGAAGGAACAAACTTGGCTGAAAATGCTTTGGGTGGTTTAATAGAGTACGGAGGAGCAGCAGTTGGATTCATGAAAGAAAATGCAGAGTTGATATTATCAGGGACTCAGTTCTTAGTGGATGGTAACTTGCAAAAAGTAAAAGGTTTTGCAATAGAGGCAGCACATTGGGTAAAACAAAAAGCACAGTGGGTAGCAGAAAAAGCACATATGCTCTGGACGAAAGCTCAAGGAGCTATGAGTGGAGGAGCAGCCGCAGCTAAAGGAGTAGTTGGTGCTGGAGGAGCAGCAGCAAAAGGACTAGGAGCAGCAGGAGCAGCAGCAGGTAAGATGGGAGAAGCTGCAGGGGCAGCTACCAAAGTTCCAGCAGGAGCAGGTAAGAGTACGGGTGGATTAACTAAATCAATAGAGAAGATCAATCCAGGAAAATTACTAGCAGGTGCCGCAGCACTAGTCTTAACAGCAGCAGCAGTGTTTATATTTGCAAAAGCAGCTCAAGAGTTTGCTACAGTTGAGTGGTCTTCAATAGGAAAGGCAATCACAGGTATGCTAGCTTTAGTTGGAGCGTTAGCTTTAGTTGGAGCAATCATGACTAGTGGAGTTGGAGCAATAGCAATCCTAGCAGGAGCTGCAGCAATGATATTAATGGCAGGCGCTTTATATATACTAGGTAAAGCTATCCAAGAAATTGCAAAAGGTTTTGATCTATTTACACCTGCACTTTTACAATTAGCACCTATGTCGGGAGACTTGTTGCTGTTGGGAGTTGGAATGATGGCACTTGGAGCAGCAGCATTATTTGCATTCCCAGGTCTACTATTAGCAGGAGCGGGATTAGCCTTAATGGTACCAGGATTGACTGCAATAAGTTTAATAGCTCAAATGGATGCACTCGGATCTATGGTTAGTAGTCTATCAGCGTTGGGAGCAGCTGGTCCAGGACTAGCATTGGTCGGAGCATCGTTACTAGGAATTGCAGGAGGTTTGAGTATGATGGCACTGAGTGGTTTAATGGCACTTCCAATTATTGGAGCATTAATAGGATTAGCAGCAGTAGCTCCAGCACTATCAGGATTGATGGGCGGTGGCGGAGGCGGCGAAGAAGAGGATAAGATGCAAGTAATAGCAGATAAGTTGGATCAACTAATATCGGTTGCATCTAAGGGTGGAGATATTAATATGGACGGAAGAAAGGTAGGAGAGATAGTTCGACTAGGCCTAAATACATCAAACGTAAGATAATATGAAGCCGTTTAAGACAATAAGTTTAGTAGACAGACTCAAAGCGAGTAACTACAATAACATCTCAGCAAGACCATCAGCTGAGCCGGCTCAAGGTGAAGTTAATTTAAAAAACACTATTGAAGGTAGAAGTGCTACTGAGATCGAACTCAAAGCAATTCCAGATAACCGCAGAAGAAATGAAGAAATATTAAAAGCTCTTCAAAAATCTAGACCTGCAAACGAGTTACCAACCTTAGGTAGGTTTACCACACCATCACTAACATCGTTCATATTACCAACTGCAGGAATCAAGTTTGGTCAAACAATGCAGCTTGAAGATAGACTAAAGCAGTCAGCTAAGGTTGAAAATACAGCACATCTACCTCACTTCTTTTTATCTGACACATATACGGATTATATTAAGATTAAACCAACTAGCATATTTGAACACACTAGTACTGTTGAAGTTCCTAAGTTTAGCTTTGTCGCAGATAAGGGAGGTACTACTATTGGTGCATGGCAGTTTAATTCATTACAGAATCAAGGAGTAGTAATTTCTAATGGTAATTACACTTCAATAACCAACATACAAAATCCAACACAGAACGTATTAGTAGCGCAGGGTACTTTTTTTACCAACGGACAGTTTATCTCCCAAGCTACAATTAGTCAGCCCATAACGCAAGACGCTATATTAAACGGTCAAGGAGCTGTATTCTCAAATGGAGGATATACATCCGTTACTAATTTAACCCAACCAATTACAAACCAAGAGCAGGGTGGACTAGCTCCAGTACTAGCTATATCACCGTTGGTGGTTAGATTGGCTCAGGGCTTAACTTTGGATAATGCAGGTAACTTGGTAAGTTATACAAAGCCCGCAACTCCAGTTGAATTACCTAATCCAGAAACAACGACTCCTACCTTACAGCAAACAGGTTTTAGTAGTTTGGTTTTTGAACAAGGATCGGTCACACTAGTAAATGTACAATTTAATGATACACAAGTTGATCAGGGAACTGTTCAGCTACAGACTAGCCAGTACCTAGCTAATAGAGCTAAGTCAATACTACTACCTAGAATAGAGCATGGTTCTGCGTTTTTACCAGTAACCGACTTTCAGAATAGAAACTTCTTTGGTCAAACTTTACTAAAAGCTCAAGGAGAGGATTGGTTTGCAACCAACAGATTGAACACAGTCGAGTCTCCGGCAACAAGATTACTTACGAACCAACTTAGCGACGCTCAAGCTAAAGAGTTGTTGAAAAGTACAATTACAGGTTGGAGGTATGAGAGAGCTAATAGTCGACAAGGTCTTGCACCAGAGGGGAACGTACGAGTTGTTAATCAAAGTATTCCGTCTTTATGGAATGCAGATGCAAATTCAACTAAACCAGGTGTCGTAGAGAGAAGAGTTTTAGGAGTAAAACCTAACGCAGAAAACGATCAATCTGACTTTATCACATTCCAAATAGACAAAGTATCTGGAGGAAGTATAAAGTTCAAAGCTTTAATTACCTCTTTAAGTGATAACTGGAGCCCGAGTTGGAGCGATCAAAACTATGTTGGTCGTCAAGATACATTGAAGGTTTTTAAAGGAGTAACGCGTAATGTGAGTTTATCTTTCAAAGTAGTAGCATGGAGCAATGCAACAACAATGTTTCAGAAACTAGAAAACCTTGCTAAGATCACTTCCGTAGGCTCACCTACTGGACCAGGATATGTGAAAGGTCCTTTGATTCAGCTAACAGTTGGAAAGATGTTTGATAAAGTTTATTGCGCATGTAATTCTTTGAAGTTTGACTTCAATCCAGCAGAATTTTCGTGGGATATTAAAAAACAATTACCTATGTTAGCAGATGTTTCGATGGACGTATCAATACTAACATCTAACAATGCGCAGATGTTCAACGCAGATACAAACAAATATTTCAACCACTAATATGAGATACGAAGACATACCAACCAAGCTTAGTGAGAATGGTAACAGAGTAACTCGAGCTACCTTATATCCACCCATCCCAAGAAAGGATTCTGACATATATGTGAGAACAACTCCAGGAGATCGACTAGACTTACTATCGTACAACTACTATGGTGATTCTAATAAGTGGTGGTTAATAGCAGAAGCAAATGCAGTAGGGAAGGGTAGCTTCGTACTAGAGCCAGGTACACTACTTAGAATACCACAACAATATGACGATGTACTTCAAGAGTATTTGAGATTAAACCAATAAGTTATGAGTAATCTATTTAGCAAAAAGAACGTACCAGCCAAAACAAAGGCAGAATTAGCAGCACGAGCAACCGTAAAAGGAGTAACGTGGGCTGCGCAGAGATTCCCATGGATTCGCATATCTTCGCTAAGTTCCGTATGTGGAAGTGATTATCAAATACTAGCCAGCGCTAATAAAACTATAGCGGTAACCGGAGCCTACGAGCCAGGATTGCTGAGACCAAAAGTAGTAGTTACTGGAGTGCAAGTTAAGAAGCAAGGAGAATTAGGAACAACACGAAGCTGTACAGTAGAGCTTAAAGCTTTTACAGATGCTCAACTAATAGCACTTCAAAAATGTTACTTCATTCCAGGAATGACTGTGAGAGTTCAGTGGGGTTGGTCTGTCGGTGCTACTGGTGCAAACCCTCCCGAAACAGTAAATGGTCCTCTTTCCGATTCTGCAGCTAGTTGTCAAATGCAAAAGAAAGCAGCAAGTAGTGCTATATACGATGGAATGCAGGGATTGATTACCAACTTTAACTACAAACTAAATAGTGAAAACATATGGGATTGTAGTTTTGAGATGGTGGCAGCAACTGAGGCAACCGGGGAAAGTAAGGTAGCTGTGCACAATGAAGGCTGTTCTGGGTGTGAAAGAACATTCAGCTCTGAAGATGCTAATGGAGATAGTAAAGAAGTTGTGGCTAAGAAAAATCTACTAGCTACATTCTTTTACGATGTTGATACAGACGCAAGCGATGGTGAAAGCTCCTTTGGAGACTTTAAAGCAAAGTTAGCAACTGCAATGGCTGAGGACGGTAAAACACCAGTCATCGCTGCAGGGAATTATGAAGGAGCAGATCGAGACGGTAGCGGAGGTGATGCTCAGTCTATGTTTTCGATGGGCAACTACGACACAACTGAGGGATACATTTCTTACTCTACACTAGAAGCAGCAATCAATAGATACGCGTTTCCAACATCTGGAGGAAAATTCCTTCTAGGAAAAATACAAAGTACAGACCTATTGGTAAGATCTCACCCATCACTTGAATCAGGAGACCCACGTATATGTGTAATTCCTGGATCACCACAACTTAATAGACAGTTAGGATCGAATTGGAATTGGGTAGGATCCGTTCCAGAGATATGGAATCCAGTGGAGTTTGACTTTGGAGGCATAATGCTTAATTGCGTATTCTTAACACAAGAATTAAAAGCAGTTGAGGAAGGAGATAATAAAGTACACACTTTCTTAACTAATGTTATTAAAAAGATAAGTGAAGCGTGTGGTGGATATTGGAATGATATGCTAGAGATTGTTAGCACTACAGAGGATTGTGCTAGACCAGACAAAGTACCAACAATATCTGTTATAGATTCAAGAAAGTATGAAGTTGTAGAAACCTATGCAATACCTTCTTTACCTAATAATTCTGTAGTACGTGATCTAAAACTAGACATGAAACTTACAGGAGCTATGAAAACTCAAGCTTTATACTCTAATGGTGCTAAGCAAAACTCAAAAGGAGCAAAGTGTGATACGGTTGGTTTCACCCCGTTTGGATTAGCTGGTGATGGTTCGATTAAAGTTCTTGGAAAGAAGTATGCAAAGGATCCACCACCATGTGATTGTGCAGAGACTAAACAAGCAGGGAAGTCTGAAAAGCCAACCTTTAATGAAATCTTTGATGAGATGTGGGATGTAGTGGATGGAGGAACGACTGCAGCTGCAATCCAAGCAGTAGCAGAGAAGGTAAACGGAAACGATAAAGTAGAGGAAGCTTGTGCTGGAACACCACTACCTTTTGACTTTGGGTTCACGGTAGATGGAATTGGTGGCTTTGCTTTTGGACAAGCTGTCACTTCAGACAGAATACCACCAGCTGTGGCAAAGTCTTTTGACTTTCAAATAACATCAGTGGAGCATGATATATCTGTCAACGATTGGACAACAACAGTGAGTACGGTTGCTAGGTATAAAAAATCCAGATAACTATGGCAAGTCTAAATAAAAAGAAAAATAGAGCAAGCAATATTAGTAGTTTCTCTGCACGAAGAAAGACACTAACACACCTTTACACTAAGGGTGGTGAGTTTAGTTTAGATGGTGAAGAGTATGTGGGTGAGTATCATATAGAAGGAATCGCAGCGTTCACTGGACCAGCTCCCCTAAACGCTGGCGATGATGTTAATCAAACTGGAGATCCTGACATTATCAATCCAAAGCTTATAATTGTAGCTCCAAAGAATACCGAAAGTAGAAAGAGACTCAGAAGAATATATCTAGAAAAATATCAATACGATTACGAAAGGATAAAATCATTTGATATAGCAGTGTTGAGTTTCGTAGATCCAGTTCCTTACATATATGAGCCAACAGATGCCGCTTATGAGGTGGGTCAGGACAGTCGATACTTTGTGCAGAAGAGAGGTGATGATTCTAGCTATGCGATAGAGATAAACAACTCACAGTGGGAGTTACTAGGCTTGTTTGGTGGTATAGATGATGGTCTTTACTCCTTTGTAAGTGTTACTTGGAGACTGGTTGGATCCTACGATGTCCTTGCACAACAAAACGAACTAGCACTATATAAAGCTCAGAAGGTAGTTCCAAGCATCTTATACTCAGTAAAAAGCTTTACTGAATTTGCTCGCTTCACAAGATTTTGATTATTGGAATTTAATTAGTATATTGTATGCATGATAATAGACAACAAGCAGCAATTAGAATCTCTATACGATAGAACCTTCTTCGTATATCCTGTACTGCAGGATAATAGGAGACACAGAGTTGAGAGTGATATTATCGCTGTTATCCTAATCGACACTAAGACAAAGCAAACATACTCAGTTTGTAAGAGTCACCCAGACGCAATATTCAAAGTAGGTGATTTTAACTTCCTACACCGGTGCAAAGTTTATAGCTACGATACTATCATATTCAAGTACGCAGGTTATGAAACCGATAGCTTTATAGATGTGCAACTTCAATACTATCTTCAGACAAACAAAAGTTGCAACTTTGAGACCCCTTCCATTATAAACCACTATGCACGATACCTATCCGATTGTGGTGTACTAGGATCTTTAGTTAGTTTACAAAAACACGAGAGCATTGCCTACGAGTTATTCAGCAAGGTCTTTATAGAAGAAAAGCAACCTGGTTTACCATTCTATCAGCAAAGGCTTGTAAGTTCTTTCTATATGATCGAAAAGAATGGAATCCAAATTGATAGTTCTATTTTTGATGAAAGATTTGGAAAGAGTTTTTCAAAGGTAGGAGATAAAAGCTACACCCAGTACAACTACTACACAACAACTGGACGTCCGAGTAATAGGTTTGATGGAATTAACTTTGCTGCCTTGAATAAGGAAGACGGTACAAGGGATTGTTTCGTTAGTAGGTTTGAGGATGGTAGCTTGGTGGAGATTGATTTTAACGCATACCACCCACGATTGATTGCATCACTAGTTGGGTATGACTTCGGGACTGACGATGTGTACGAGCATTTAGCTAAACATTACAACAATACAGATAATCCAACTAAGACACAGATCGCTTCAGCCAAGGAAGCTACCTTCAGACAAATATATGGTGGGATCAGCAAACAATACCTTCACGTTCCATTCTTCCAAGCGGCAAGTAATCTAGCTAGGCAGCTATGGGTGTATGGCAACGAGCATGGTTATATAGAGAGTCCAATATCGGGTAGGAGACTAATACTTGCTAATTACCAAGACATAAGCGAGTACACATTATTCAACTATTTTATTCAGATGTATGAGACTGAGTTTAATGTGTTAATGCTTCAACCAATTCTTCTAGGATTAATAGGAATAAAAACAAAACCAGTACTATACACATATGATAGTATCTTATTTGACGTTCCTTTGTCAGAACTAGACTATTTATTAGGGACGGTTATACCAAAAGCTATTGATGTTACAAAGTTTCCTATCAAGACAAAGTTAGGGTCTAGTCTAGCTAACTTAGCCGTTTATTAAATTACATACTATTTATATGTAAAGGCATACACTATGAAGAAGACGTCTATAAAAGATTACATACGACAAGAGATAGAAGTTATTCTGCGAGAAAACAAAATTAAGTTTAAACGTAGAAGCTCTATCGAAGAAGCTGAATCCGCAGCTAATGCTCAAGATGATCAGAAGATAGCTCAACTAGCTGCACAAAAGGCTGACAAAGAAAAGCAAAAAGCAGGGATGGATGGTGAGATTGCAAAACTGAAGCAACAAATAGACGCGATCGAGAAGAAATAATGAGACCACAATTACTATGCACATTCACTTACATTGATAAGTTACCCTACTGTATTGGTGAGATATACAAAACCTACACAGTAGAAGCTGTTTCCAATGTTAAATGTTACTCTTACTTGGAGGAGCCTAACAACGTTGTGTGCATATATAACGTTGAAGGAAGTACCAAGAGAATGAAGGATACGATTTCAATCAACAGAAAAAAAGAAACAAACTCACTTTACAGCATTAATGCTCTTAATTCATTAATCCGAAGCTTGAACGGTGGGGTACTAGATAAAACATATAGAATAGACTGGACACACTACCAGGACATGCTTTTGCTGTCAGACAGTGAGTATAATTGCAGAGCAATAAAAATAGAAGAGCTTTCACGTTAAGTGTTGCTAAAAGAGAAAAAAAGTAGTATAGTTAAGTAAGGCCAGTAAATAAGAGGAAAGGTTCCTCAAGTAAGGTCAGTAATAAACAAATAAATAAATAAACAGTATGGCTATTAATTTAGACGCAATCAGATCAAAGTTGCAACAAATGCAACAATCAACAGGAGGTGGAACCAAGTCAAGTGACTTCATGTGGAAACCACCAGTAGGAAAATCTCAAGTACGTTTAGTACCCTACGCATTCGACAAAAACAATCCTTTCTTGGAATTGTACTTTCATTACGAAATTGGAAAACGCACAATGATATCTCCGATGTCTTTTGGCCGTCCTGATCCAGTAGTTGAGTTTGCAGAGAAATTGAAAAAATCTGGAGACAAAGACGATTGGAAACTAGGAAGAAAAATCGAACCTAAGTTCCGTGTATATGCTCCAGTAATCGTTCGTGGTGCTGAGCATGAGGGAGTTAAGTTTTGGTCTTTTGGTAAACAAATCTACACAGAGTTGTTATCTGTAATTGCAGATCCTGACTATGGTGATATCACAGACTTAATGAACGGTCGTGACGTAACTGTAGAGCATATCGCAGCAGAGAAAGAAGGAGCGTTCCCATCATTCACAGTACGTGTTAAACCTAACACTACACCAGCTACATCTGAAAAAGAAGTTGCTGAGATGATCGTATCGAACCAAAAACAAATCACTGAGTTGTTCACAGAACCAACTTATGATGAAATGACAGAAGTATTAGCTAAGTGGTTAGATCCATCTGCAGATGCTGACGCTCAAGGTACAAAGCCAGCAGCTAAGCCTATCTCAGGAGCAACTACAGCTACAAGTACTGACGATATTTCATCAGCATTCGATTCATTATTTAATTCATAAAAAGTATGGCAAAGTCTACGAAGACACCTGATGAAATATCGGGAAGGGACGAATTGGCTTCTGAATTAGCAGATAGCCTAAACAAAAAGTTTAAGGACTTCAAGGCGGCGCATTTCTTGACAGGAGAAGAGGATACTCCAACAGATTTAACAGAGTGGGTCGGTACCGGCTCCTCTCTGTTAGACTTGGCAATCTCAAACAGACCTGATGGTGGATTTCCAGTAGGTAGAATAGTAGAGTTGCAGGGAATGGAGGCATCAGGAAAGAGTTTGATTGTAGCTCACTCGTTGGCAAACACTCAGAAGAAAGGTGGACTTGCAGTCTACATCGACACAGAGAATGCTTTAAGTGAGGAGTTCTTGATAGCCGTAGGAGTTGATGTAAAGAATATGCTCTATGTTCCACTAGAAACTATCGAGGACGCATTCGATGCTGTGGAGAGTATAATTGAAACAGTTCGTAAGAGCTCCAAAGATAGACTTGTTACGATAGCATTGGATTCGGTTTCAGCAGCTACTACAAAAGTAGAGCAGGATGCTGACTATGAGAAGGATGGTTGGGCAACTACAAAAGCTATCTTGATGTCAAAAGCAATGCGTAAGATTACAAACATTATTGCAAAACAAAGAGTACTGTTAATCTGTACATCACAGTTGCGTGAGAAGATGGGAGTAATGTTCGGAGATAAGTGGACGACGTCTGGAGGTAAAGCTTTAGGTTTTCATGCAAGTTGTCGAATTAGGTTAAAAGGAGTTGGTAAGTTAAAAAGTGGATCAGGTAAGACTGAACAGATTATTGGAGTTCAAACAGAAGCTCAGGTAATCAAGAATCGTATGGGTCCTCCATTTAAGAAAGCAACTTTTGATATCTACTTTAACTCAGGCATTGATGACTACAACAGCTGGTTGACGATGATGAAAGATCATGGGATAATCAAAGGATCAGGAGCTTGGTATACCCTAGTCAATGAGGAAACTGGAGAAGAGGTTAAATTCCAATCCAAAGACTGGCGAGGAATGCTAGACACAGATCCAGAGTTAAAACAATATTGTTACAATAAAGTCTGTGACATCTACGTTATGAAATACAAAGATCAAAATATGATTGATCCGGATGAGGTTTCAGTAGATGAAGGAGAGTTAGAAGATTAAGTCTATGAACAAAAAGTATCAAGCATACTTTAATGAAATTAAACTTAAAGGTGAAGGGACAGTCAACAGTGATACAAAGAATTCTCGAGTATTAATTGTTGACGGTCTCAACACATTCATTAGAGCATATGCCGCAAGCCCAACAACAAATGCAAATGGTGAACACATAGGAGGTTTATCAGGATGTCTCTTGAGTATAGGACACGCTATCAAAGCTATCAACCCAACACGAGTAATTATCGTGTTTGATGGTAAAGATGGTTCTGCAAAACGAAAGGCTCTTTATCCAGAGTACAAGGCCAACCGAAAGTTCAAGATTAGATTGAACAGAGCTGCTACTGT
>Ga0214163_1000370_pt1 | contig 21250 bp, 21 predicted proteins | sample LakMenepilimnion_2_FD_153001 | JGI IMG/M metagenome (GOLD analysis project Ga0214163, IMG submission 153001) | Freshwater microbial communities from Lake Mendota, WI - Practice 15JUN2010 epilimnion v4 | ecosystem: Environmental > Aquatic > Freshwater > Lake > Epilimnion/Euphotic zone | place... | reverse complement strand
GAAGAGTTGGGTCGGATGGCCGAGAGGCGAGGCAAGGGACTGCAAATCCCTCTACACGGGTTCAAATCCCGTTCCGACCTCCAGTTTCAAGTTTAAAAAGAGTAAAGAAAGAAATAAGAACACATCGGAGTAGAAATGTCAGATAACGATTCAACTCGACCATGGGGTCGGTATGAAATTCTTCAGGACACTCCTACCTACAAGGTAAAGACTGTATGGGTTCTACCGGGACATCGTTTATCTCTGCAGCGTCATCAGAAGAGACAAGAGCATTGGTTCATTGTCCAGGGCGTAGCTGATGTTGTACTAGGCGATAAAGAATTTACGAAGAATCCAGGTGAGACTGTCGATATTGCAGTCGGCCAACTTCATCGTATTGGAAACTCAGGTACAGAAGAGGTAATTTTTATTGAAGTGCAGACAGGCACGTACTTCGGTGAAGACGATATCGAGCGTATTCAAGACGATTACGCTCGCTAAAACCCTCGGCTATACTTTCTCAACAACCTCATAGAATAGAAATACCGAAGAAAGACCCGGACGATTGGCTCAGCGGTAGAGCACCACATTGACATTGTGGGGGTCACTGGTTCGATCCCAGTATCGTCCACTGCAGTTCCATCTCGAAAATAGAGAGTGAGCTAAGAAGTGAGTACAGATTTAGCTTTTCTCGATTTTAATCAAGCAGGATTTTCAATTAGATCTTCTGAAGTCATGAAGGCCCGTTCTGAGCATTGGTATGCGAAGACGCCATACAGCATTGCAATCCTTAGATATGAAGATGCAAACACGCTACTCAAGGATAAACGTCTCTACCAAGGTACCCGTCGCTGGCCAGAGCACTATGGAATCACCGAAGGCTTGCTTGCTGATTGGTGGCAGACAATGCTGCTCAGTGTTGAAGGTGAAGATCACTTAAGACTTCGCAAACTCTCAAGTGCAGCTTTCTCTCCTCGCACTATTGAGCCAATGACTCCCTTCTTTGCTCGCCTTGCCAACGAACTTATTGATAGCTTCTGCGAAAAGGGAAGTTGCGAGTTTATGTCTGATTTCGCCGAGCCTTTCTCTGCTCGGGTAATCACAGAACTTCTAGGCCTACCTAAAGAGCGCTGGCGAGAACTTGCTGACTATGCGACAGAACTCGGCTATGTCTTCTCAGTAACAATCAAAAATGATCTGCCAGTAATCGAACATGGGCTCAAGGGAATTCTCGATATTTCACAAGCTCTTATCGACTCTCGCATTGACTCCGATAGCGATGACTTTGTTGGGACTCTTGTGAAGGCAAACCTTGATGGGCAAAAGATAACCAACGACGAACTTCTCTCGCTCGTAAGCATGATCGTATTCGCCGGATTTGATACAACTCGCAATCAACTAGGCCTTGGCATGCAGACTTTCTCTGCAAATCCTGCACAATGGCAGAAGCTAGGTGCTAATCCTGAACTCGGTCGCTTAGCTGTCGAAGAAGTGATGAGAGTTAATCCAACAATCACATGGGTCTCTCGTGAGGCTTCTGTCGATATTGAGCATAAAGAGATTACGATTAAAAAGGGAACGACGGTTCACCTACTCACAATCCCAGCAGGATCTGACCCAGCGAAGTTTGAAGATTCCGATTTTGATATCGAGAAAGAGCGAGCTCCGCACTTTGGATTTGGTGGTGGAATGCATCACTGCATCGGGCATTACGTTGCACGCCTAGATATGAAGGAAGCTTTCAAAGCCCTCGCTGCACGACTTCCGGATATGAAGATTGGCGAAGGCGCAACTTATCTTCCAGATTCCGGCAACACCGGTCCAACTTCCTTGCCAATCACATTCACACCAAGATCTAAATAGAAGAGACCCTCTCTCGCATTACGCGAAAGAGGGTCTCTTTTTTTGACTATTTATTAAGCCTTGCCTGCTGCCTTGTTTAGTGCACGTAGTAGTTGATATCCAAGCACTGCAACCAAAGTACCGTTGATGATTCCTCCGAATGAGTAATCTCCACGCTTCCAAGTCATATCAGCAATACCAACAATCATGGTTGTGCCCGCAATGAATAGGTTTGTTGAGTTTGAGAAATCAACCTTGTTCTCAATCCAGATCTTTGCACCCAGTACACCAATCATTCCGTAGAGGACAACGCCAACTCCACCGAGGACACCAGCTGGAGTTGCGCTAAGAACAGCTCCAAACTTAGGTGAGAGTGAGAGCAAGATTGCACCGATGCCAGCTACCCAGTAAGCAGCTGTTGAGTAGATGCGATTAGCAGCCATGACGCCAATATTCTCGGCGTATGTAGTGGTACCTGAACCACCACCTGCTCCTGCAAGTGTTGTTGCAACACCATCTGCGAAGAGTGCGTTACCCATCTGATCGTCGAGATCTTTACCTGTCATTGTTGCGACAGCCTTGACGTGTCCAACGTTCTCAGCGATCAACACAAGCACAACTGGGATGAAGAGCAAGATCGCATTGACATCAAATGTTGGTGTTGTAAATGAAGGAGCTGCAACCCACTTCGCTGCTTTAACTCCGTCGAAATTGATATCACCCATGAAAGCTGCATAGGCATAACCGACAACAATTCCGCCGAAGATGCTGATACGGCTAAGGAAGCCCTTAGATGCTGCGCCGATGATTGCAACTGCTGCAAGGGTAATCAGAGCAGTGATTGGTGCAGCTTTAAAGTTATTGTTTGCAGCACCTGCAAGGTTAAATCCAATAATCATTACGATTGAACCTGTAACTAGTGGAGGCAAGAGCCAGTTGATCCAGCCAATACCGACTGCGTTCACAATCAGACCGACAACTGCAAGCATCACACCAGTAGCGACAACGCCACCTAGCGCAACGGCGAAGCCACCGCTTGCTTGAGCTGCCGCGATCGGAGCTAAGAATGCGAAGGATGAACCTAAGTAGCTTGGAACACGATTCTTAGTGATGATTAAGAAGAGCAGAGTTCCAACACCTGAGAAAAAGAGAGTCGTGCTTGGTGGGAAGCCGGTAATGATTGGGACCAAGAAAGTAGCGCCAAACATTGCAGCAATATGTTGAACGCCAAAACCGATTGTTAGTGGCCATGAAAGTCGTTCATCGGGCTTTACAACTTCTCCATCTTTAACAGACTTGCCGTTACCGTGGAGATTCCAAGATAGAAGTGACATTGAATTCCTTCCAGATGCAATCAAATGGGGCTACAGGTGTCTGTAGCCGGGGAAGGTTAGAAAAAGGTTAGAACTCAACTACTGAGTAATCTGAATCAAACACGCACTTTGTGAGGTACTTTTCGAGGGTGATTGCGCTCCTTCCAGGCTTCTTAACGGGCCTCTCGCTCATTATCGCCATCGGCGCCCAAAATGCCTTTGTCATCAGGCAAGGTCTTTCCCGTTCCCACGTCTTGCTCGTGGTTCTTATCTGCGCTGCATCGGATGCCTTTCTCATCTTTCTCGGAACAGGTGGGCTTGGCACTCTCTTCCAAAGTAAGCCCGATCTCTTGGAATTCATTAGATGGTTCGGAGTTCTCTATCTGAGTTGGTTTGGATTGAAATCGCTTCGCTCGGTCTTCTCAACTCAATCTCTTGAAGTTGGAGAAGGCGCATCTTCATCGAAGAAGACCGCGATTCTCTCTGTTCTTGGATTTACATTTCTCAATCCACACGTCTATTTAGATACCGTGATCCTGCTCGGCAGTATCGCTAATCAATTTGAAGAAGATCGATGGTTCTTCGCAATTGGCGCTTCAATTGGAAGCTTCCTATGGTTCTCAGCAATTGGGTTCGGAGCTAAGGCTGCTTCGCGATTCATGTCGCGTCCAATTTTCTGGAAGATTCTGGATTCCATTATCGCTCTCGTGATGTTCTCAGTTGCGATCTTCTTAGCACTTTATGATTTCTAGCTCTAAAATTCTTAACTCTTTGATTTAGAGATGTAGAGAATTCCCGCTGCAACAATTGCAATACCCGCAAAGCTTTGGAATACAAGGCTTTCACCAATAATCAGCGCAGCCAGAATGGTTGCAGTTGCAGGTTCTGCCAAGACCACGGTTGCCGCAGTACTTGAATCAACTCTCTTAAGCCCGAAGGTAAAGAGAAAATACCCGATTGCCGTAGGCACTAGGCCAAGCCAGAGAACTGAGAGACCACCATCACGAGTCAGAATCCATTCAGGGTTTTGCGCAAAGAGAAATGGCGAAGTAAAGAGCGCTGCGATCCCAAATGATGTTGCAGTGAGCCAAATATCTTGGGCGCCGCGTGATAACGACTTCCGACTAACTACGCTAAAGACGGCAAATCCAAATCCCGCAACAGCTGCAAGGAGTATGCCTAACGGATTGAATTCATCGACGCCATTTGCCGTACCAACTAGAACTATCCCCAGGATCGTTACGGATGTACCTAAGTACCAACTCTTCTGAGGTCTCTCCCCCAGTACGAAGTAAGCAACTATCGCTGAAAATGTTGGCACGCTTCCCAGTGCGGTAACTGTTGAGATAGCTATCCCTGTGATGTGAACAGCTGAGAAGAATGTCAGTTGGTAGATGGCTACTCCGAGACCGCAGATTAGGAGATCTCGGCGTGGGACCCGAAAGGAACCCCTGCTGCCACGTTGAATGTATGCGAAGAGAAAGAGGAAGAGAAAGCCACACAGAAGGCGCGCCGCCCCAACGGCCAGGGGTGAGATATCCGGGACGCCAAGTTGTTGAGTTGTGCCTGTGGTACCAAAACAGAGGGCAGAACCGAGCACGGCAAGAATTCCAATTTTGCGTGAGGAGGTCTGCATTGGTCGAGAATACTCGTAGGATTCGCCTCATGACATTTAACGCCGTGCAGCCAATCGATGGAAGTATTTATGGAAGCGCTATCCACGAGAACACCGAGAGTGAAGTTCGTGACGCAATCTCCCGCGCCAAGAAGGTCGCAAAGGATTTTGCGACACTCTCACCACAATCAACTTCTGCCCTTCTTCGTGCGATTGCAGATTCCATTGAAGGCAAGCGAGAGGCGTTAGTCGCATCAGCGTGCGCAGAAACAGGTTTACCTGAAGGCCGCATCGGTGGCGAAATCACCAGAACAACAGTGCAATTCAAGTTATTTGCAAACCTCGTAGAAACTGGTCGCCATTTAAAAGTCGTCATCGACAAGGCTGACCCAAATTACTCTCCAGCACCACGCCCCGATATCCGTAGACAGAATCAACCTTTGGGCGTCGTTGCGATATTTGCAGCAAGTAACTTTCCACTGGCATTCTCTGTAGCAGGTGGCGATGCAGCATCTGCACTCGCTTCAGGTAACCCAGTTGTAGCAAAGGGACATCCCGCACATCCACACACATGTGCAATTGTTGAATCAGCTGTAAAGGAGGCGCTGAAGAAGTGCGCTCTATCTGAAGATATCTTCAGCGTTGTACAAGGTATCAATCCGCAGATCACGCACTGGCTTGCATCTAATCCTGATATTCAAGCAATCGGCTTCACAGGTTCTGAAGCAGTTGGGCGAATCCTGATCAAGATTTCATCAGAGCGCAAAGTTCCAATTCCAGTATTTGCTGAAATGGGAAGTCTTAACCCAGTTTTTATCACACCAGGTGCAATAACAGAGCGCTCAACCGACCTTGCTAAAGGTCTTGTTGATTCAGCGCTCTTAGGATCAGGTCAATTCTGCACAAAGCCAGGTCTGGTGTTTGTGCCAAAGAGTGCGACTGGATTTCTCGATGAAATTGCCGCGCATCTTGCAACACTCAAGGTTGGACCACTGCTCTCTGCCTCAATAGCAGAGCGATATTCAAAAGCAATCGCACAGATTGCCTCAAGTGGCGCAGTGAAAGTTCTTTCAGGTCAAGAGAATGCAGCAGGTTTCGGAGTAACTCCAACACTCTTCATAACTGACTGGGCAACAGCTCAGAAGAACCATGAATTGCTTGAAGAGCACTTCGGTCCAACATCTGTAATCATCACAGCAGATGAAAGTGAGTATGTTGCAATCGCAGAAAAGCTTCAGGGTCAACTCACTGCAACTATTCAGGGAGCGGCCTCAGATAAAGTCTCTGCACTTCTCTCGATTCTCGCAGAACGTGCTGGCCGAGTTATCTGGAATGGTTTCCCAACAGGAGTCGCAGTCACAGAAGCTATGCAGCACGGTGGGCCATGGCCATCATCTTCAACACATACAACATCCGTAGGTATCGATGCCATCTACCGATTTATGCGACCAGTTGCCTATCAATCATTTGCACAAGATGTCTTGCCGCCAGCTCTTCAAGATTTAAACCCTTGGAAAGTCGAACAGAGCATTAATTAAAGTCAGGCGATCTAAACAATAAATCCGTTTGGAAATGGATCGTTCTCATCGAGCATCCATGTTGATTCACCCATCACCCAAGCACGACCTGTGATCATCGGAACAATTGCGTCAAAGGGGCCAACTTTGGTGCGCTCTTTGAAGCGCCCTTCGAAGTGTGAGCCGATCCATGACTCGTTCTTAAGTACATCGCCCTCTTTAAATTCACCGCGAGCAACCATCTGAGCTAAACGAGCTGATGTGCCGGTACCGCATGGTGAGCGATCAAACCAACCTGGATGAATCGCCATTCCATTACGCCAATGCAGGGCTCCTTCAGAACCTGGTGAAATAAAATCAATATGGTGACAGATTGCAATATCAGGATTCTCAGGATGCACTGGGCGATTCTGTTCATTGATTGCATCCGAGATAATCAGTCCTAGGTCGAGAAGTTTCTGACCATTCTCGCGCTTAAACTCGATACCAACGCGCTCGATAGGAACGATGGCGTAGAAGTTTCCACCATAGGCCATGTCGTACTTCAACTTACCTAGACCTGGAACTTCAACTTCTTGATCGAGAGCATAAGAAAATGATGGAACATTGGTGAGCGTTACATTCTTTGCGCGTCCATCAACAACGGCGACATCGACAACTACCAATCCCGCAGGTGTATCGAGCCTGATTGTCGTAACAGGTTCTACAACGTTGACCAATTTCTTCTCAACAAGTGCTGTTGCTACACCGATAGTCCCGTGGCCACACATTGGAAGGCACCCTGAAACTTCTATGTAGACAACTCCCCAATCAGCATCGGGGCGAGTTGGCTTCTGCAAGATCGCACCGCTCATGGCGCTGTGGCCGCGAGGTTCAAACATCAACCACTGGCGCCAGAAATCCATATGCTCCATGAAGTGAAGTCGCTTATCGAACATCGTCCCACCAGGGATCTCACCGATTCCGGATGTCACAACACGTGTTGGCATACCTTCGGTATGTGTTTCAACTGTCGTGACGGTGCGAATGCTCTTCATGGATTAACGATTCTTAAAGTAGGCCAGTGCAACATCCATCTCGCGATGGATCTGCTCTTGTTCATGCTTTGGAAGAGGTAGTCGTGGAAGACGCGTTGGACCGCCGTAGCGACCCACGTGATCCATGCCCAACTTAATTGCTTGGATAAATTCTTTCTTGGAATCCCAATGGAATACATCATGGAGAGCTGCATACATTGGTGCTGCCTCCTTAAAGTTTCCTGCTGTTGCAAGATTGTAGAGCTCCATAGATTCCTTAGGGAGCGCATTTGGGAATCCTGCAATCCAGCCTGAAATCCCTGCAGTTGAAAGTTCGAGGAATACGTCGTCAGCACCAACAATGACTTCGATTCTTGGAGCAAGGCTCTTGATCTGCCAAATACGACGAACATCGCCAGAAAATTCCTTAATCGCGATAACTTCCGGAACTTCATCTGCGATACGCGATACGAGCTTCGGTGTTAAATCTACCTTTGTATCAAAGGGATTGTTGTAAGCAATGATCGGCATTCCGACCTTAGCAACCTCTTTGTAGTGAGCAACAACTTCATCATCGGAGGCTCGGTATGCGTTTGGTGGAAGAAGCATGACTGCCCCTGCTCCTGCCTTCTGTGCATGCTCTGTCCATTTGCGAGATTCAGAAGCGCCATATGCGGCTACGCCAGGAACAACGCTGAAACCTTTAGGCGCAGCGGCGACTGCAACTTCAACCATCTTTGCGCGCTCTTCAGCAGTTAAAACTTGGTACTCACCAAGTGATCCATTAGGAATAACACCATGTGTGCCGTTCTCTGCAAGCCACGCAACATGTTCTGCGTACTTATCGTAATCAACTGAGAGGTCGGATTTAAAGGGTGTCGCTGTGGCGGTTAATACGCCATTCCATGGTTTAGTCATGAGAGAAAGTTATCGCCTATTGGGATTTAATTCCATCGGCCAATAGACCTAGCGAGATTGGCGCTGCGATAGGTCTATTGCTATAGCTAATCCGTTCTTGATCTAAGACTTTGCAGCCACTTTCTTCTGCAATTATCTCGCTCACATTTCTAGAGCAGACTCTGCCTTGGCATAACCCCATACCTGCGCGAGTAAACAACTTTGAAGTCCTTGAATCCTGCGCTGAAAGTTCCGTAACAGATTGGCAAATCTCGCCATGTGAAACTTCTTCGCATCGACATATCTTTGTCTCCGGCTTTATCCAGCTATGCCAACCATTTCCAACTGGGTAGCTTCGTTGCAAAGCAGTAGCGAAGAGTTGCAATCTAAATCTCTTGAATTTTAGAGAGAAAGGTATTGAACCGTTCAGCGCGGAGAGAGCTGCAATTTCGCCTTCGGCAAGTGCAAGGTCTGCGCCCCCAATACCGGTTGCTTCACCCGCGATCCAAATATTCTCAACTGAACTTCTCTGTTCGCTATCTACCGAGAAAATAACCGAACCATCGCGATCGACTTCTTGATCACAGCCGAGGATTCCACCGAGTGTTACATCAGGATTGAATCCCCAACCAGATGCGACGACGTCACATTCAATCTGAGTTGCTTCACCTTTCTTCTCAAGATTTCTCTTCACCTTTGAGAGAGTTGCTGTACTTCCGGTAAATCCAATAACAGCTCTGCCAAAGTGGACCTTCAGTGAGAACTTCCTTATCTTCCCAAGATAGTAGAAGAGTTCGAGAGCCTTTTGAGGATTGAGAATGAGCGCCAGCGGTGACTGCAGCCAGCGAAGTGGTGAATGTGCTTCAACAATTCCAAGAACATCGGCTCCAGCTTCGGCTAAGCCGACAGCAACAGGGAGAAGAAAAGGACCTGTACCTGAGACAAGGATCTTCTTACCTGCGACTACTCCATGGCCTTTAAGTAGAGCTTGTGCAGCCCCTGGTGTCATCGAACCAGGTAACTCCCAACCCGTAAATGGAATCGATCGATCATATGCGCCGGTGGTGAGAATCAACTTCTCGACATTGATCGACTTTTCGATTCCTTCATGAAGATAGTTCAGTGTGATTGAACCTGCATTGCGCAGAGCGCTCCAGACTTGTGCACCGTGAATGTAGGTAACGTTCTTTGAACTCACTACTGAATCAAAGTAACCACTAGCGCGATGAGATTTGTATCCCTGAACGCTATCTCTGTGTCGCCAATACTGCCCACCAGGCCGCGGTGCAGAATCTAGAACAACAACTTCTGCGCCTCGTTCTGCAGCCACCTTCGCAGCTGCAAGTCCTGCGGGGCCTGCGCCAATGATCGCAATCATTTCTGGCTCTCAATCTTGGCGCCATCAGCGATTTCAACAAGGCATGCTCTCTGATTTGCAACACCATCTACGACTACAACACAATCGAAACAGATGCCGATACCGCAGAAAATTAGCCTTGGTTCCTCGTCAAAGCGAGTCTTGCGCAATTCACGAACACCTGTCGCCATCAGTGCAGCTGCGATCGATTGTCCTTCAACGCCCTTAAAGTTCTCACCGTTAAATGTAAATGTCACTTCTCTCTTCGCAGGTGTGCTCATGCAGATACTTCCGCAAATCGTTTAGGTGAGAAAGCTGTGGGGTCCATAAATGATTGACGTCCAAGAATCGCATCAGTGATGAGCGCAGCAGAACCTGGCGCTAATCCGATTCCCGCACCCTCATGCCCGGCGGAATGCCACAAACCTTTCACTGCATAATCTTCACCAATCAGCGGCAGATGATCCGGCGCATAGGGTCTAAATCCTCTATAAGCGCGGAGAAGTTGTACATCTCGCAATACTGGAAAGAGTGAAACAGCCTGCTGTGCAAGTTTTCTGAGAATCTCGTAATTCATCGAACCGTCGAAACCAACTCGCTCGCGACTTGCGCCGATAAGAATTGTGCCGCTTCGGGTACCTTCAACAACCGTGCTCGTCTGTAAATCAGCATCACTGCTTGCAACATTTGCAACGTAATCAGAGTCATACACTTTATGAAAGATGTATTGAGGCGCAGGTTCTGTAACCAAGATAAATCCTCGTCGTGGAGCTACGGGAAGATTTGAGCCAGCTAACGCTGCAATCTCTCCCGCCCATGTTCCTGCGGCATTAATCACTATCGTCGCTGAATACTTTCCGGTAGATGTATTTACTGCGACCACAGCACCATCTTTGATATCAAATCCAAGAACTTTTGAACGTGAGACAAGGGTTCCACCTCGGGCGATCACGGTTTGAATGATTTTGGCTGCAGCAAGCATGGGTTGGCATTGAGCATCTTGCGGGTAGAAGACGCCAGAGGAAATTTCAGGATGAAGATAAGGCTCGAGCTGATGAAGCTCTTTGCTATCGACTACTTGCGCGGTCACGCCGTTCGCGGATTGCACTTTCGCCAAGGCCATAAGTTGAGAATCATCGTTACGAGCAACCACAACGCCACCCTTGGCTTCTAACTCAAATGTGTCGCCGACATCTTCTTGCATCTCAAACCAGAGATCGCGAGAGCGAAGGGCAAGTACGAGCTCTGGACCAGGATCTTTATCTGAGACAAGAATATTTCCTTCACCAGCACCAGTTGTTCCGCTCGCGACTGTTCCGCGATCAATAATCATCACTCTCAACCCTGCATTTGTCAGGGAAAGTGCAGAACATGCGCCGACTATTCCTGCGCCTATAACAATCGCATCAGGGCTCTGGATGTGCTGGGTCATCAACGGTGAATCTTCCGAAGAACATCCTCAAGTTCTTCATCCGTTGCTGCCTTAATGTCCCACGGCTTATGAAGGTTATCGCCAGACCATCGTGGGATGACATGGATGTGTAGGTGGAAGACGGTCTGCCATCCAGCCTCACGACTCATCTGGAAAATGGAAGTTCCTTCTGAACCAAGAGTTCTCTGTAGAAGATCCGCAACCTTCTTTGCGGAGCTAGCAACAAGTCCATATGTAGCAGTATCGGTGTCATGAACATCAACCGAATGCTTCTTCGGAATAACGAGTGTGTGGCCACGGTTGGCCGGAAAGATATCGAGAAAAGCTAAGGTCTCATCGTCTTCATAAACTTTGCGCGACGGGATGCTGCCGCCAATGATCTTGCAGAAGAGACAGTCACTCATGCGACAACTGTATTCTCTCGATTCTGGCGCGGGCAATCTTCTGCGAAGGCGATTCATGGCCAAGCATGTACGAGAGAAAATCTAAAAGGACTCTGCTTACTCGAAGCCAATTATTTGAACGAGGCTTAAGGCCAAGAATCTTCAGAAACGGTTGGTCGATTGTTGAAATAGCCGCATTTCGGAGAATCGCATAGAAAAAGAGTCCGCCCTTGCTAAATGGTGGCTTGAGGATGAATTTAACAATGGGCGAAGTCATCGCAATTGCGCCAACCTCTTGAGATGCAAAGCGCGCCATCTCATCTCTCATCTCTTGACGCGAAAGCGGCGCCCGAGAAAGACCCAGAGGTTGTGCACTCTTCGCCCATTCCCGAATGTATTGGTCGCCTAAATCTGTTGAGTTATATCCGAGTTCTTCGTAGGTACGAAGGAATGAATCTGTAAATGCACAATGAACCCACAACAAGTAACGAGGATCCGCTGCAGAGTACTTATCTTGATGACCTGACTTATCTTCAAAATCTCCACTGACTCTTTTGTGAATTTCATTAACACGCTGTGCTTCACGTGCTATTGCCTCTGTTGAGCCGAAGGATGTAATCGTGAGCCAACGTGTTGTGCGTTCTAGACGCCCCAAGGGATCTGTGTCGTACTGTGAATGTTCAGCAACACCTGTAAGGGCAGCCGGGTGCGCTGCTTGCATTAATAGGGCTCGTATTCCACCCACTAATGTGGAGATGGAACCGTGAACTTCCCATACCGCGCTACCGGGACCAAATAAACCGACATCATCACCGACTGCCATCTGTTGGGACCATATCGGTGCGCCCGATGGATCGCCCGAAACTGTCTTTCGAAATGCATCAGCTGCTCTATTGCCACCCAGGGCTCCGATGATTCTGTGCACGAGTTAATTCTTAAGCAAGACAGGGTTTACTGCAATTTCAAATACGGGTCGAAAGTCCGGCAATCGCTTCAAGAATCACAAGTGCAGCAAGGCGGGTTGTTCTCTCATCATCTGAATCTTTTGTGGAATCAATCTCCGTAATATCTATCGAAATAACGCTCTTTGAAGAACCGACAAGAAATGCGAATTGGCGAATTTCATCAGCACTTATTCCACCAGGTGCTGCAGCAGGGCAAGCAGGCACCACACTTCTGTCACAAACATCCATATCAAAGTCGACGTGAATTCGATCTCCAGCAATTGCAAGAGCTCGACTCCAAATCTCTGAAAGGTTGGCTCCTCGAAGTTCACTGCGTGGAATTACGGTGATTCCATACTCTTTGGCTCGCGCTGCGTACTCGGGAGAATTTGAGAATTCTGCGATTCCGATCTGGACAACTTTCCTTCCTGAAAGGCCAGCCTCTATCAATCTTCGTACTGGTGACCCGTTGCTGATGCCATCCCGAAGATCGTAATGAGCATCGAGGGTAATCAAGCCCGTTGCTTCTGAGGCCATATGAGTCGCATAAGTAATTGAGTTGTCACCACCCAATGCAATGAGCAAAGTACTTTTCAATTGGGCACTTCGAAGGAGTGAAATCGTTGCGTCTTCATCAATATCTGGGGAAATTACATCTCCCGCATCGGCAATCCTTACCTTCTCTAGATTTACTGCGCTATGAGAATGTGCGAGTGAATACTTAGCAAGAGCCTTTCTTATCGCACCAGGCGTTGCATCTGCTCCGGTCTCGGAGATACTTGTTGCAGATGCTGGTACTCCGACAATGAGTGCATCAACCCGAGAACCATCGTGGGCTGTAATTACCGACGAAGCTCTAGGCCAGAGCGGATCGTGAGGTAAATTCATTCTCTAAGAGTATCTGCTCATTCTATTTTCAACGCCTTCGCTATATAGTCGCCAAATGACTTCAGGACCACGCCCAGTACGAGCCCCACGAGGAACAAGTAGAAGCGCAAAAGGGTGGGGACAAGAAGCGGCTCTGCGAATGCTGCAGAACAATCTCGATCCAGAGGTGGCCGAGCATCCCGATAAATTAGTTGTCTACGGCGGCACGGGAAAAGCTGCACGTAACTGGGCCTCATTTGATGCTCTCGTTAAGACACTTACCAATCTTGAAGATGATGAAACGATGTTGGTGCAATCTGGAAAACCAGTTGGAGTTTTTCGCACACATGAGTGGGCTCCCCGAGTTCTTCTCGCTAATTCAAATCTCGTTGGCGATTGGGCCAATTGGCCAGAATTTAGAAGGTTGGAAGATTTAGGCCTGACTATGTACGGTCAGATGACTGCAGGCTCTTGGATCTACATCGGCACACAAGGAATTTTGCAAGGAACATATGAAACTTTTGCCGCCGTTGCTGAGAAGCACTTTGGTGGAACTCTTGCTGGAACTCTCACCGTTACAGGTGGTTGTGGTGGCATGGGAGGTGCTCAACCGCTGGCAATCACTATGAATGAAGGAACATGTCTGATCATCGATGTTGATGGCTCTCGATTGGCTCGTAGATTAAAGAAGCGTTACCTCGATGAGATTGCAGATAACCTAGAAGATGCGGTTGCACGTGCTACAAAAGCTCGCACCGAACGACGCGCAGTATCAATTGGTCTCGTAGGCAATAGCGCAACGATTCTTCCAAAGCTCTATGCGATGGGTGTTCCCGTGGATATTGTCACCGACCAAACATCTGCGCACGATCCCCTCTTCTACATTCCAGAAGGTGTCGATGTTGAAGGTTCTCGCGATCTAGCTGCGAAAGACCCTGTTGACTTTTCCAAGCGTTCGAAAGAGTCAATGGCCAAACACGTTGAAGCAATGGTGAATTTTCAAGATAGAGGCTCTGTCGTCTTTGACTACGGAAATTCCATCCGCGATGAAGCACGTCAAGGTGGATACCAACGAGCCTTTGAATTCCCAGGATTTATCCCTGCATACATACGTCCGCTCTTCTGCGAAGGTAAGGGTCCATTTAGATGGGTTGCACTCTCTGGAGATGCGAAAGATATTCACAGAACAGATCAGGCAGTTCTCGATCTCTTCCCTGAGAATAAGCATCTTCATCGCTGGATCAAGATGGCTCAAGACCGCGTTGAATTTGAAGGACTCCCAGCACGTATCTGTTGGCTTGGTTATGGCGAACGCGATAAGGCAGGTCTTGCATTTAACGATCTCGTTGCACGAGGTGAAGTCAGCGCTCCGATTGTCATTGGTCGCGACCATCTGGATTGCGGAAGTGTGGCATCTCCATATCGTGAATCAGAAGCTATGTACGACGGGTCAGATGCGATTGCAGATTGGCCACTGCTCAATGCGATGATCAACATTTCATCAGGTGCATCATGGGTCTCAATCCATCACGGTGGAGGCGTCGGTATCGGTCGTTCAATTCACGCAGGTCAGGTGAGCGTTGCAGATGGCACTGCACTTGCTGCGCAGAAGTTAGAACGTGTACTTACTAATGATCCAGGTATGGGAGTTATCCGACATGCAGATGCTGGATATGCGCATGCTCAAGAAGTCGCCATTGAAAAGGGCGTACATGTTCCGATGATGCAAGGTGTTACCGGCAAGTGAGTTCAACTGCTTTCACCAACATTGCAACGCTTGTCACCAACGACCCGACTATCGGAGAAGGTGCACTAGGCGTTCTGCACGGAGCAACTGTTGTGATTGAAGATAGCCAAATCAAGTTTGTTGGGAAGGGCGCGCAATCTGGCGTAGATACCGAAATTGATTGCTCTGGCAAGACTTTACTTCCAGGCTTCGTTGATTCGCATACACACCTCATCTTTGCTGGCGATCGTTCCCACGAGTTCTCCGCCCGTTCTAGAGGTGAGAAATACACAGCAGGTGGAATAGCAACAACTGTGGAAGCAACGCGGAAAGCTAGCAATCTAGAGCTTCAGAACAATGCACAGCATCTTCTTAATGAGGCGCTCTCTTTCGGAACAACCACAGTGGAAATCAAATCCGGGTATGGGCTCAATGAACCAGATGAAGCGCGTTCCATCGAAATTGCATCTCAATTCACCTCTGAAACCACACTCTTGGCAGCCCATGTAGTCCCTCAAGAGTTTAAGAGCGATGTAGATGGATATGTCGATCTCATCATCAATAAGATCATTCCTGTTACAAAGGCTAAATGGATTGATGTCTTCTGCGATGCAGGTGCCTTTACTGAAGATCAGAGTAGCCGGATCCTTCAAGCTGGTGTTGCGAAAGGGTTAATCGCCCGTATCCACGCCAACCAATTGCAGAGAACTAACGCTGTGCAATTAGCTATCGAATTAGGAGCCGCATCTGCTGATCACTTAAGTAATTCAACTGATGCCGATATTCAAGCCCTTGCTGCAAGCTCAACGGTTGCCACACTTCTTCCGGGCGCAGAGTTCTCTACTCAACATCAAGGAAGGCTCGGCAGAAAATTTCTCGATGCAGGAGCCACTGTTGCAATCGCAACTGATTGCAATCCAGGTTCAAGTTACACAACCTCGATGCCTTTCTGTATCGCCGCCGCCGTATCTCTGATGGGCTTTAACGTTGAAGAGGCTGTTCTTGCTGCAACTCTCGGTGGAGCGATGGCGCTGCGTCGTGCAGATATCGGCAAGATTGCACCTGGATTTCAGGCAGATTTGGCGCTGCTGAACTCTGATTCATATATTCACTTGGCATATCGCCCAGGGGTAAATCTCATTTCACATACCTACAAATCAGGAAGAGCAGTCACAACATGGCAGAAGTAATAATCTCGACAACCGGAATGACCTTCGCAGATCTCGTTTCGATTGCTCGCAGCGATGCGAAGGTGAAGATTTCTCGAGAATCACTCGATGCCATGCAGAGCTCCCGCGATCATGTAGAGGAGCTCGCAGCGAGCGAAACCCCCGTCTATGGAATCTCAACCGGTTTTGGCGCACTCGCCAATCGACATGTATCTCAAGAACTTCGTACTCAACTGCAACGTTCACTCATTCGCTCTCATGCAGCTGGTGTTGGTGAACCAATCGAACGCGAAGTTGTACGAGCTCTGATGGCGCTGCGCCTGAAAACTCTCTGTTCAGGAAAGACAGGCGTTCGTCCAATTGTTGCAACAACAATGGCTGCAATTCTTAATGCAGGCATTACTCCCCTTGTACGTGAATTTGGTTCGCTAGGTTGCAGTGGCGATCTCGCTCCCCTTGCACACTGCGCACTAGTCCTGATGGGCGAAGGCGAAGCAGTTGATGCGCATGGAGTTGCGAAACCTGTTTCACAACTACTGAAGGATGCAGGAATCGAACCGGTTCTTCTCGCAGAGAAAGAGGGACTTGCCCTCATCAATGGAACCGATGGAATGCTCGGCATGCTCATTCTTGCGCTGGAAGATCTGCGCATGCTTCTCGATTCTGCCGATGTAGTTGCCGCAATGTCGGTAGAAGGTTTACTTGGAACGGATAAAGTCTTTATTCCCGAGCTTCATGAACCGCTAAGAGCCCATCCCGGTCAAGCAAAGTCAGCTTCAATCATGCTTGAAACCCTTAAGGGCTCAGGAATCGTTGCCTCACATCTTCACAATGATGATCGAGTTCAGGATGCCTACTCTCTTCGTTGTGCACCACAAGTATCTGGTGCAGTTCGAGATACCGTTGATTATGCGGGGATAGTTGCGATGCGCGAACTTCGCGCCGTTATTGATAATCCCGTTGTTCTTGCCGATGGTCGAATCTCTTCAAATGGAAACTTCCACGGTGCACCCGTTGCTTACGTTCTCGATTTCCTTGCTATTGCAGTCGCAGATCTTGGCAGTATCGCAGAACGCCGAACTGATAGGGCTCTCGATAAGAACCGCAGCGCAGGACTTCCACCATTTCTTGCCGACGATCCTGGAGTGGATTCAGGCCTCATGATTGCCCAATACACACAGGCAGCACTTGTCAGTGAGAATAAGCGATTAGCATCTCCTGCAAGCGTAGATTCAATTCCTTCTTCTGCAATGCAAGAAGATCATGTCTCTATGGGCTGGTCTGCTGCACGCAAACTGCGTAAGGCAGTCTCAAATCTAACGAACATTATCGCTATCGAATTAGTGACAGCATCTCGCGCTATAGAACTCCGCGCACCGCTCACACCAAGTCCTGCATCTGCAAAGGTTATTAGCGCTCTTCGCAAGAGCGTTCCAGGACCTGGTCCTGATCGTTACTTATCTCCAGAATTAGTAGCAGCTGGTGAATTCGTAGCGGCAGGAAACGTTATGAGTGCGCTTCGATAAATACTCTCGAATTTTCAAAGATGATTTCTGCATCGTAATCTAGTGTCGCCACGTGGTAACTGTTTATAAGTTCTATCCGTTGCTTCTCACGGGAACCGATCTCCTTCAGAATGATCTCGGTATTCGTCACTGGCAGAGTGTGATCCTCAACGCTATGAAACAACTGCACCGGAACTGTCACATCGTGCAATCTCTTTCGGGTGTAGCTCAGCATCTTCAGCATTTGATAGACGCCTACTGCAGGTAAATGGTCGTAACCGTATTCAGTTACCCCAGGCTTCTTGATGTCATCACCAACGGAATCACGAAATTTCTGGAAGCGTGAGATAACCCAAGCAAGTTGATGAGGGACGAATTTCACATGAATCATCGGATTAACCAGAATGATTCCTGCAAGTTGCCGTGAATACCGCGCCGCCACATTAAGTGTTGTTCCACCGCCCATGGAAAGGCCGCAGATAAAGACCTTCTCACAACTCTGCAACAAGATTGTTAACTCGGATTCAACCTTCGCCGGCCATTCTTGCCACTTTACGAGATTGAGATCTTCAGCTTTTGTTCCGTGTCCCGGAAGTAATGGAACGCGAACGGTGTATCCAAGTTTATTGAGATACTCGGCCCAAGGGCGCATGCTTGCTGGCGAACCAGTGAAGCCATGGACTAGTAATACCCCAACGCCCTTCTTTGGACCCAAACCTGGGGCGTCCCAATCGCGTAGTAATTCCAGCGGTGCGCCTTCGAATCCCATGATGATGAGGTTATCTCTTCATCAATGTCGGAGCAATCATCTAATGTTCACGGCGTGGGCGACTCAACGTGGCAATCAACTTTTCAGGATCTGGGTCGCAAACTTATCGATACGACATTTGTTGTTATTGATCTCGAAACAACTGGCGGCGCTCCCCATTTAGGAGCTGCGATTACCGAAATCGGTGCAGTTAAAATCAAGGCAGGTGAGGTACTCCAGGAGTTCAACTCGTTTGTGAATCCCGAACATCCTGTCCCGCTGTACATCACCGAACTCACTGGAATAACCGATGAGATGCTTTCTGGGGCTCCAACAGCTTTAGAAATCTTTCCCTCGCTCATGGATTTCCTGGGTGATTACCAATCGACAGTTCTGGTGGCGCAGAACGCGCCCTTTGATCTCTCATTTCTCACATATGCAGCTTCGGTAAATAAGCTACCGTGGCCAAAATATCCAGTTCTTGATACCGCAATCATTGCTCGGAAAGTTCTTACTAGAGAGGAAGTTCCCAATTGCAGGCTAGGCACACTAGCCGAATTCTTTGGAACCTCTACAACTCCAAGCCACCGCGCCCTTGATGATGCACGTGCAACGGTCGATGTCTTTCATGGACTGCTAGAGCGACTGGGTTCACTCGATATCTATACCCTTGAAGAGTTACTCAACTTTGGAAAGCGAATTAAGAGGCCGAAATCTCCTGAGTCAAAGCGGCCCAGTTCTTCAGAAGAGTAGATGCCGCCCCACTATCAACTGCGGCAATGGCTCGATTTAAACCATCTGTTATGCGCACCTTGATATCAGTTTCAAGATCTCCTTCGAAGGCAGCAATAGCGACAGCAGCATTGAGCAGAACTGCATCGCGAGGTGCTCCACGTTCGCCCGAAAGAATTGCAAGACTGATACGTGCATTCTCAGTCGAATCTCCCCCGGCAATTGCAGAAATCGGTGCAGTATCTAATCCAAAATCTTGAGCATCGATCCGATCGCTAGAAATCTGGGCCTTTCCAATTGATAAGACAGATGTCGTTGTGGCAAGAGTGATCTCATCCAAACCATCATCGCCTCTAAAGACGAATCCATCGCAACCCTTCTCGGCAAGAACCTGAGCCATCACAAGATGCATACGGTCATTTGCGACTCCAACAGCTGCCGCCTTAGGTTTTGCTGGATTGGAAAGCGGCCCGAGGATATTGAAGATTGTTGCTACGCCCAGCTCTTTGCGAGCAGGTGCTGCAAAGCGCATTGATGGATGAAAGACTGGTGCGAAACAGAAGCCAATACCAAGTTCACGAACGGTTCGTTCAACGCCTTTGCCATCAAGACCAGGGACTACGCCAAGGGCTTCAAGAAAATCCGAGGCACCCGACTTAGATGAGACTGCTCGACTTCCATGCTTGACAACTCGTGCACCTGCAGCAGCGGTGATAATTGCTGCAGTTGTCGAGATATTTATCGTATTTGCACCATCGCCACCGGTTCCCACTGTATCCACGGCTCGCTCAGTGATATTTATTGGTGCACTGTGCTCGTACATTTCAGCAACCAGTGCAGCAACTTCTTCAGTTGTCTCGCCCTTCTCTTTGAGGACTAGAAGGAACTCTTTAATGCCCTCAGTATTTGCCGAACCCGATAAAATCTCACGCATCACACTTTGTATTTCAAAGGCTTCGAGATCGAGCCCCGATTTCATCTTCTCGATAGCAGCGCTCCATGTTGGAGAATTTCCAGACATCGCCGTGAATATCTTTGTTCTATCTTTGTTACAGAACGGTGAGTGAAGTTGTTCGCGCACGAAGAAGTTCGGCGACTGTATGAGCCAAGGTAAAGGGATCGATGGGATGGAGAACATTTGCTTCAGCTCTCGACCAGGCAGCAAGCCATGCATCTGCTTTGCGCCCGGTAATCACCATGACAGGTGGGCAGTTGAAGACTTCATCCTTAAGTTGTCGAGCTATTCCGAGGCCGCCTTCAGGTACAGCTTCCCCATCGAGGATAAATAGATCGACTGGTGACTCTGAGCCCGGCTTCTTTCCATCGACGTAGAGGCGAAGGGCGGCAGCTGTGGCGAATTCGTGAATAACGTGTTCGGCCATCTCAGGCGCCACACGAGTTCCCAAGGCGGCGATGACTGCCTGGCGAACAGTTGAGTCATCCGAGTAGAGAACTATCGAATACTTACGCTCTCGGGTGGCTGAATTCTCTGACATGGCTGAAGTCTAATCCGGATAACGACGCTGTCGACTCTCATTTCCGGGTGACCCTTTTCACGCAATTTACGCGGAAATTGAGCGCCCTTTCGGGGGCTCTGAATAGGTTAGTGAGCCTCTTTTCGGGAATAATGCCACCCATGACAAGTACAAACGTGAGCTCGCATCACAAAATTACTCGCCCCAACTTAGTGGCGGTGGGAACGATTGTTTGGCTCTCAAGCGAACTCATGTTCTTCGCAGCACTCTTTGCAATGTACTTCACCACTCGCGCAGTGCAAGGTCCAGAAATCTGGGCCCAGACAACAGACATTCTCAATATCCCATTTGCCGCATTTAACACAACGATTCTTGTTCTCTCATCTGTAACTTGTCAGTTTGGAGTCTTTGCTGCAGAGCGTTACCAAGCTCGTAGAACGGGATCTCTTCTCAAAGTTTCTACATGGGGAATGCGCGAGTGGTTCTCACTCACATTCCTTATGGGCGCCTTCTTTATCGCCGGCCAGGTTTACGAGTACGCGCATCTCGTAGCAGAAGGCGTATCTCTCGCATCAACTGCATACAGTTCAGTCTTTTACATAACTACAGGTTTCCACGGTCTACACGTAACTGGTGGACTGATCGCATTCCTTATTGTTCTCGTCCGCGTTGCAAAGGCTCGTCGCTTTACTCAAGGTCAAGCAACAACCGCAATTGTCGTCTCTTACTACTG
>Ga0214163_1000368_pt1 | contig 21284 bp, 11 predicted proteins | sample LakMenepilimnion_2_FD_153001 | JGI IMG/M metagenome (GOLD analysis project Ga0214163, IMG submission 153001) | Freshwater microbial communities from Lake Mendota, WI - Practice 15JUN2010 epilimnion v4 | ecosystem: Environmental > Aquatic > Freshwater > Lake > Epilimnion/Euphotic zone | place... | reverse complement strand
CGATGGCGAAGCGGGTTTTGATAATTGGAAATGGAATCATCGGCCTTTCATCCGCATTAGCTGCTTTGCAGCGAGGTATGGATGTAACGATACTCGATCGCAACACCGAGCATGCAGATAGTTGCTCGTTGGGGAATGCCGGGATGGTAGTCCCAAGTCACTTCATGCCATTGGCTGTGCCTGGGATAATTACGCAGGGATTGCGATGGATGCGAGACCCTGAGAGTCCATTCTATGTCCAGCCACGACTTAGTTGGGACTTGATGAAATGGGGTATGCGGTTCTACATGGCGACGAATCGCGATCAAGTCAACGCGGCCAGCGAACTGCTGCGAGATCTCAATCTCGCATCGCGGGAGTTGTATTCTCAATGGCAAGACAGCGGCATCGATTCATCATTGGTCAAGCGTGGATTATTGATGCTGTGCAAGACCTCTCATGGGCTTGAAGAAGAAGCCCACTTGGCAGAACGAGCCAGAGAGTTAGGAGTACCTGCTTCGGTTCTGACTCCGGAAGAAACAACAGCGCTCGATCCGAATGTTAGCATGCAAGTCAAAGGGAGTGTCTATTACCCTAAAGACTGCCACTTAAACCCGGGGCAATTAATCGCTTCCTTGAGGCAACGCATCTGTGAGTTGGGCGGGAAGTTTATTTTTGGACAGCACGTTACTGGCTGGAAGCAACAGCGGGGCAGGCTCGAAGCCGTCGAAACCGTGAATCAATCGGTGCATGCCGATGAGTTTGTTTTAAGTGGCGGTGTTTGGAGCGACGAACTTGCTCGGCCCTTAGGATTGCGAATACCCATGCAAGCCGGCAAAGGATACTCGCTTACTGTTCCGAACCCTGTGGAGCTTCCAAGCGTCTGCTCCATCTTGGTGGAAGCCAAAGTTGCCGTAACACCGATCGCGTCATCGCTGAGGTTTGGAGGAACGATGCAGTTGGGTGAATTGAACCAGTCGATCGATCCGAGACGAGTCAAAGGGATTATCAAGAGTATCCCCGAATACATGCCAAGATTCAAACCGGGCCACTTCGAAGGAATCGAACCGTGGGTCGGATTGCGTCCGGTATCACCAGACGGTGTCCCTTATCTCGGAAGACCAAAAGCGATCGATAATCTTGTCGTTGCAACGGGACACGCGATGATGGGGATGAGTCTCGGCCCGATCAGCGGAAAGCTCGTCGGCGAATTGCTTGACGGCGAGAATCCGTCGATTGATATCTCTCTAGCTTCCCCTGACCGATTCATCGACTAGTACCAACAGCGATTGGTTAGTACCTACAGCGATTGGTGTAGGGGATAAGGGCTCAATTCATGCGTGTATTCGTAACAGGTTCTAGCGGACTGATTGGATCAACGGCGGTTTTGCATTGGGATCGACTTGGTGCAGATGTAATAGGCGTCGATAACGACATGCGTCAGTTGTTCTTCGGGGCCTCCGGGAGTACACGAGCGAATCTCGAACGACTGCAACGTCAGACGCGTCGCTTTGAATCCTATGCGATTGATATACGTGATCGCGAAGGCTTGTTTGAATTGCTGCGGAAAGCTCCCCCAGACTTGGTGATTCACTGCGCTGCACAACCTTCGCACGACAAAGCTAAAGAGATTCCTTTGATCGATTTCGAGGTCAATGCCGTTGGCACCTTGAACGTTCTCGAGGGAGTAAGACTTTACGCTCCTGATGCGGTCGTGTGTCACATGAGCACGAACAAAGTCTATGGTGATGCGCCCAATGAGTTACCTTTGGTCGAATGCCCAACGCGGTGGGAGTACGCGCTAGAGAAAGACTATCATGGCATCGACGAGTCGTGCCGTATCGATCAGACCCTGCATTCCTTGTTTGGCGCATCGAAGACAGCAGCAGATGTTTTAGCCCAAGAGTACGGCAAATACTTCGGGATCAAAGTAGGAGTCTTTCGCGGAGGTTGTTTGACGGGGGGAGCACATGCTGGTGTTGAACTGCACGGATTCCTATCCTATTTGGTGCATGTAGCGGTCCATGGTAAACCCTACACCATCTTTGGGTATCAAGGGAAGCAAGTTCGCGATCAGATCGACAGCAGCGATGTTATCGCCGCTTTTGAGGAGTTTTACGCGCAACCTAGACCAGGAGAAGTCTACAACTTGGGTGGGGGGCGGGGTAATTCCGCCTCCGTTCTCGAGTGCATCGACATGATCGAAAAACTCAGCCCCTACCGTGTTGAATACACCCTAAGCGATACAAACCGTACAGGTGACCATATTTGCTACATCTCCGACTGCCGAAAACTTCAACGCGACTATCCCAGTTGGAAAGTCCGAATTAACCTTGAGGAAATCATCGGGAACTTAATAACTATTCAGGAGAGAAGCAAAGCTCTCCGGAACGATTGAGCAAGCGGAAGACTGATCAAGCGTAATACTGAGCAAGATTAGGAGCGATCGCGCGCAAGATAAAACGGCAATAAGCGTGATCGGGAATGCGGTCGATCATCGTGACGATCGTGACGGTCGTGACGATCGTTGTCAGCGGATATAGTTGATAGTTGTACGAGGAATTTGTAGCGTGTCTCTTGTCTATGTGTAGAGCACATGTAGCCCAAGTGTGGACCCAGAGTAGCCCAAGTGTTGGCAACAAGGAATCGCCATGAGAATACGAAAAGCGATTGTCACGGCAGCCGGGCCAGGCCAAGACGCGTTGCCACTTCACTTGCTTGTTGACCGCGATGGGGTCGAGAAGACAGCTATCGAAATGATCATCGAGGAGATCGATTCCGCAGGGATCGATTCGATCGGTGTGATCGTCAATCCTAGTTCTCAAGGAGCTTATAGGGAAGCGGCGGGTAAGTATCACGATCGGTTGACGTTCATAGAGCAAGTCCAGGTTGGGGCTGGATATGGACAAGCCATCCTCGCTGGCAGGGACTTCGCCGGAGGAGAGCCTTTCTTGCACATGGTTGGCGATCACTTGTGCTTTAGCAAAACTCCACAGCGATGCGCGATGCAGTTATGCGAAGTAGCGAGCAAGCAGGAGTGTATGGTCTCTGCGGTTCAAGCTACGCGTGAATCATTACTACCTGAATTTGGAACCATTGGTGGAGTTCGGCTTCAAGACTTGGAGAGAGTGATCGAAGTCAAACAAGTCATTGAGAAACCTACGCCGACGCAAGCCGAACAAGAGCTTACGATAGCTGGATTTAGAAGCGGAACCTATTTGTGCTTCTTCGGCATGCACGTCTTGATGCCGTCGATTTTCCCAAGACTCGAAGAGGTGATTTCCAAGTCTAATGGGCCAGTTCCGCTGACGCTGGGTTTACAAGCTGCACTGAGGCGTGAACGATACCTTGGATATGAGATCGACGGTTATCGGTATAACCTCGGCGTGAAATACGGTCTGTTGCAGTGTCAACTTGCATTGGGACTCTCCGGTGTTGATCGCGACCGAATTCTTACCCAGTTGATCGACTTGCTCAGCATCCACCGCTAAGGCATAACAGGATTCACCATGGACAATACGAATCCGATTCCCGCAGCAACAACCGATCTGTGGGTGAGAGTCATCACTTCCGACTCCCCTGAAGTTCGAAATAGATCGATCGAATCCTTAGCGAAAGACCAGTCAGCAGATGATCTGCTGCGCGTCTGCGAAGGACTTGATAATTTTCGCCGATCGACAAATAACTTATACCATCGAGTTCGAGCTGGATTTCTGTTGTCATCTGTCTACCGGTATTTCTTACCGTCAAAGCTCGGTGAAGAATGCGACGGTAGCGTTCCTTATGAGGCTCACGAAGAGATCATGGAACGTAGGTTCTCCGAGGCGATCGAGTCGCTGAGGTGCGAGCAGAATGCTCGGGGACCGACGCAGAGCGTTTCAAGTGCTCTGGCAAAAGCATATCATCAGCAGTCGTTTCAGACGTTGGCTGATCAAGTTCGCCAGAGCGTCAGAACTGTGCGAGGCAATCAGTGGATGTTTCGCATCGCTCATCCAGACGATCATCCGTTGCGATTGCACCGCGCGATGCTCAAAAAGGATCCGCAAACGGGAGACTACCCAATCCTCGTCGAGCGTACGAGCGTTCGGATGGATTTCTCACATTCAGCTTGGAGCGACATTTTCTTTCTAGGGATGGATTTCCCCGAAGGAGCACGAGTTCTTAACGCTTCGATCAACCTCGGCGTTCATGGAAGAGATGAGTGCCCCAAGCCGCCGCTAGAGGCTTATATACGAGTCATCGATCGGCCCGTCTTGCGATTGGTCAGCACTGACTTGGGAGTCGAAGCCGAATTGCATCAGATCGACGAAGTATTCGATTTTGCAAAAGACTATCTAGGGCTTTTAAAAGGGGCTGTAATCGCATCAGGACTTATTCCGCCAGCGATGGAAGGGTGTGGGCGCTCCATCGCACAGTGGTTGCAAACCCTTACTCAACGAAGCGATGTTGGGATTGAGATCGTAAGCAAGGTTAACGATATTCCAAAAGGATCACGCTTAGCCGTTTCTACGAATCTGCTTGGGTGTCTGATCGCTGCCATGATGCGAGCAACCCAGCAAACAAGCGACTTGATCGGAAAGCTTTCGCAGAGCGATCAAAGGTTAATTACCGCGCGAGCGATATTAGGGGAGTGGCTCGGGGGGTCAGGTGGCGGTTGGCAAGACTCAGGTGGGATTTGGCCGGGGATCAAAAGGATCGAAGGAGTATGCGCGACGGCTGACGATCCAGAGTATGGAATAAGTCGTGGCAGACTTCTGCCCGTGCACCATTTGCTGGATGAATCAAGTATTCCAACGTCCGCGAGAAAGTCGCTTGAATCAAGCCTCATTTTGCTCTACGGCGGAATGGCTCAGAACGTCGGGCCGATTCTTGAAATGGTCACCGAGAAATATCTCGTTCGGGGCGAGAGAGAATGGTCCGCTCGACTCGAAGCAATGGACATTTATGAAGGCATCGTCGAATCGCTCAAGCACGGAGATATTCGTCGGCTCGCAAGCCTCACAACGCAGAACTTCGAAGGTCCTTTGCAAACGATTATTCCTTGGTGCAGCAATCGTTTTACCGAAGCCCTCATCGAGCGATGCAAAGATCGGTGGGGTGAGCAGTATTGGGGATTCCTGATGCTCGGCGGAATGTCGGGTGGGGGAATGGGGTTCTTCTTTGCACCTGAGGTTCAACAGGAGGCTCGGCGTTGGTTGCTCGATACGTCGGTTCGGCTGAAGCAGACTCTATCTACGAGACTTCCATTTGCGATGGATCCCGTAGTCTACGACTTTGAGATTAACGAGCAAGGCTCATGCAGTGTGTTGCTTGAAGGACAGCAAGCGAATATGCCTGATAGGTATTTTTCGTTGATGGCACCGAAATGGATTCGAAAGGCAACCAAAGAGCTCAGTGAGCAGTCCAAACGGGATTTAGTGCGATTGAATCAAGCTTGTCGTATGGATCCAACGCGGTCGCAGAAACTACTTGAGAGATTGCTACCTGCTGCAAACCAGACAGCAAATGAAGCTGGACACTTAGCGCAGATGCTCGTCGAATACGGATTTGATCAAGAGGAGCATGATTACATCCGAACGGAGATCCTCTCTGGCCGAATCAGCCTTGGAGCAAATCGCATCTCAACCAACGCTGAAGTAACCGATGTATTACCAAGCGACGTGATCGACTTGCGAGATTCCTTCGGTAAACAAACGGCATTCGATAGTAAGTTAGGCGAGCGTGCGATTGCGGCGGGTGAAGTCGCAGTCATCACATTGGCAGCAGGGATCGGCTCGCGTTGGACGAATGGCGCTGGAGTTGTCAAAGGGCTTCATCCCTTTGCCAAGTTTGAAGGGAAGCATCGAAGTTTTATTGAAACACATTTAGCGAAGTCAACGCAGACTTCTGAGCAGTTTCAATGCCGTGTTCCACATATCTTTACCACAGGGTATTTGACTCACGGGCCGATCGAAGCCTACTTGGCTGAGCGAGCGAACTTTAAGCATCCAGGAGATGTGTATTTATCGCGAGGGATGTCGGTGGGGCTTCGTATGGTCCCAACCGTGCGCGATTTGCTTTTTTATTGGCAAGAGACGCCCCATCAACGGCTCGATCAACAGCAAGAGAAAGTTCGAGACAGTCAGCGTCACGCGTTAGAGAATTGGGCTAGAGCGGCGGGAGAAGCAAGCGACTACACCGACAATCGCCCCGAGCAATGTCTTCATCCGGTGGGGCATTGGTATGAAATTGCGAACCTGTTGCGAAATGGAACACTGCAAAAGGTGTTGGCAGATCATCCGCAGTTAAAAGTCCTTTTCCTCCACAACATTGATACCCTTGGGGCGAATCTCGATGCGCAGTGTTTGACCAGGCATTTGGAGTCCAAGTCGAGTTTGACATTTGAGGTCATTGGCCGAAGGATCGATGATCGGGGGGGTGGGTTAGCTAGGGTCGATGGCAGAGTGCGGATTCTTGAAGGGTTAGCCATGCCTAACGATAGGACCGAATCGCGACTGACGTTTTATTCAAGCATGTCAACGTGGATCGATATCGACAAGTTGCTATCGCACTTCGGGTTAGAGAGAAGTGAGTTAGGAAACGTCGAGTTAGTGCATCGGGCGGTGCGAGGGTTGGCGGCGAAGATGCCGACCTACTTGACCATCAAGGAGGTCAAGAAGCGGTGGGGGTTAGGTCAGGAGGATGTCTACCCGGTGACGCAGTTTGAGAAGTTGTGGGGAGACATGACGAGTCTGCATGAGTTGGCGTGTAGTTATTTAGTTGTGCCGATGCGTCGGGGTCAGCAGTTGAAGGATCCTGGCCAGTTGGATGGATGGGTACGGGACGGATCGGGAGAGTATGTCTCGAAGCTATGTCGGTGGACCCGGTAGTTGATTGCAAGCATTGATGAACATGTAAGTCCAGACAGTGCAGTCAAGCAGGGCTGTCATACAGGGCAGTCATACAGAGCAATCGTGCATGGCGTTGTGCAATGCAGTCATTTAGGGCAGTCATACAGAGCAATCGTGCATGGCGTTGTGCAATGCAGTCATTTAGGGCAGTCTTGCAGAGCAGTCCTACATAGAAGTCTTGTAGGGCAGTTGTGCAATGCAGTCAGACAGGTAAGTCTTGCAGTGCAGTCAGGTAGCGCAGACTTGCAGCGCCGTCAGATAGAGAGTAGTCAGGCAGAGTAACGAGGCAGAGTAGTCGGACAGGGCAGCCAGAAGGGGCCGACAGATAGAATCATTGCTAGAAAGTAAGGCACAGCCCCCAGGCTCAAATGCATGCTTTATCGCGCCCCCATCCTTGCATCTACCCCCCTTTGTGGGTAGCTATTCAGTCTCAGGTTCAGGGACTGTCCCCAATCTGACCCTGAAAACCCCTCTTTGGAGTGGTTTGCTGTTGCTCGGGTTCAGGGTCTGTCCCTGGTTTTGGGTTGGAGTCCCCTCGCAGGGAGGGTTCGTGTTTCCTTTTCTGGCTAGCTAGCAAACCGAATTCTCTTCTCTTTCCCTCCCTTCCCACCCCAACTTCTCGCCGAGTTCCGCTTCGCTGGCAACTTACCCCTTTTTATCTACCACCCACCCTCCTACACTATGGGCATTCTTGAACGTCTAGCGCGAGAGCGTCACCCCTCCAAAAGGGGTGGCCGCCGAAGGTGTAAAGTGTCCCACAAACACTCAGGCAAAAGGACCGCTAGAACAAACGGAATCTCTGGAGAGCGGTCCTGATCGGACTAACCATCGTCAAACCCTTCGCCTTGGCTTCCTCGGCTTAGGTCGCGATCGATGGATAGCATTTCCGATAAGCACCCACCGAAGGGGCAAACTGGCACTCGCCAGTGAATCTCTCAGGTACATGGACAGAGGGGCAGTCGATTGCACAACTGGCCGACTTAGCGTCGGTTCCGGTGCAATTCCCTGCATCCCCCTTTCTTTACCTTGTACCAGCCATGCCGATCTAGTTGCGCCGCTTTTTCATGCGCTGCACTAGCCACGCTTTCCCACTTTCCCGATTCCATTCGTTCTCTATCCCTGTCTTTGGGTAACCATGCAAAACTCGCAACACAATCCTTCGCCGTCTGCTTCATCCCCTCTAACTTCGAATCAATCTCCATTCGTCTCCCGTCACCTCGGGCCCCGATCAGCTGACATCCAATCCATGCTCGAACGCTTGGGCTACCCCAGTATTGATGCTCTTACTAACGCTGTGGTGCCACCTCGCATTCTTGAACCCTCGCAAATGCAACTCCCCGAAGGTGTCAGCGAGGAATCAGCTCTCAGCGAGCTGTTCCAAATCGCAAGCAAAAATCGTCTGCTTAAATCTTGGATCGGCGCGGGTTACTACAACTCGTTTCTTCCCAAAGTCCTTCAACGCAACGTCTTGGAAAACCCTGCTTGGTATACCGCTTACACTCCATATCAACCTGAAATCTCTCAAGGCCGTTTGGAAGTCTTGTTCTACTATCAAACGATGATCAGCGAACTGACCGGCTTGGAAATCGCTAACGCTTCGCTGTTAGACGAAGCCACGGCGGCGGCGGAAGCGATGGCTTTGGCTTTCCGTAACGCAAAAGGTGCGAAACGATTCCTTATCTCGAAATGGTGTCATCGCCAGACAATTGAAGTCGTTCGAACTCGGGCTGTGCCACTCGATATCGAAGTGATTGAATTCGACGAGACGATCGGCCCCGATTCTTGGGAAAATACTTTCGGTGTTTTAGCGCAATACCCTACAACCGATGGTCGTGTGGTCTGTCCGAAAAGCTGGATTCAACAAGCGAAGCAACATGGTGCGATGGTCATCCTCGCTACGGATCTTCTGGCACTAATGTTGCTACCGTCACCCGGTTCCCTCGGTGCTGACATTGCGGTGGGTAGCTCTCAACGCTTCGGCATCCCCCTAGGGTTCGGCGGTCCTCACGCTGCTTTCTTCGCAACTCGCGACTCACTGAAGAGAACGATGCCTGGACGATTGGTTGGTCAATCGGTCGACCGCTTGGGCAATCCCGCATTCAGGCTTGCACTGCAAACTCGCGAACAACACATTCGACGCGAAAAAGCAACGTCGAATATCTGCACAGCTCAAGCCCTCCTGGCAATTCTTGCAACGCTGTACGCATGCTACCACGGACCTGATGGACTTCGCGCTATCGCTTGGCGAACGCATCGACGTATATCTCGACTTGCTCGCACTCTTCGCTCCGCCGGATGGACAATATCTAACGATGCTTTCTTTGATACTCTTGCGATCCGAACCGCAGGACGAACCAAAGAAATCATGAACCGCGCTCTGGGCCTTGGGATCAATCTGCGCGAAATCGACAACGAGACCATTGGCATCAGTTTCGATGAGACTACCAGCCTTGAAGATGTAGCGTCGGTTGCGAAAGCTTTCGGTATCGAGAAAGTTACCGACGATGATTCCCCGATGTTGGATGAATCGATGATTCGCACCGATGTTGTGATGAGTCAGGACGTGTTCCATCGCTACCGAAGCGAAACGGAAATGATGCGCTATCTCAGACGTCTTTCCGATCGCGACATCGCTTTGGATCGAGCGATGATCCCGCTGGGTTCCTGCACGATGAAACTCAATAGTGCGGCAGAGCTAACTCCCGTTACTTGGCCTGAATTCAACGCCATTCATCCATTCGCTCCCGCCGATCAGTGCGAAGGTTACCGCATCATGATCGATCAACTGGAGAATTGGCTTAGTGAAATCACTGGATACGATTCGGTCTCCTTACAGCCTAATGCTGGTTCTCAAGGTGAGTATGCAGGGCTATTGGCAATCATGCAGTACCATGCATCACGCGGTGAACCGAATCGCAACATTTGCTTGATCCCAAGTTCAGCTCACGGCACCAATCCTGCTAGCGCTCAAATGGCCAACATGCAGGTTGTTGTCGTCCAATGCGATGCGCAAGGCAACGTGGACTTGAAGGATCTTGATCAGAAAATCGAACGCTACGGGAATCAGATCGCTGCAATCATGATCACCTACCCGTCTACGCACGGAGTGTTCGAAGAAGGTGTTAGTGAGATCTGCGAAAAAGTCCATCGCGTCGGGGGACAAGTCTATATCGATGGTGCAAACTTGAATGCTCTGGTCGGTGTTGCAAAACCTGGAAAGTTCGGGGGCGACGTATCGCACTTGAACCTTCACAAAACCTTCTGCATCCCTCACGGTGGTGGTGGCCCAGGGGTTGGGCCTGTGGCAGTTAAAAGTCATTTGGCACCGTTTCTACCCAAGGACACGTTTCACTCCTCACGCCAAGGGCCTCAAGTCTCAGCAGCAGCCTTCGGCAGTGCAAGCATTCTGCCGATCTCGTGGATGTACATCCGTATGATGGGAGCAAAGGGGCTTAAACTCGCAACACAAGTTGCGATTTTGAATGCGAACTACATCGCTGACCGACTCAAAGATTACTACCCGATTCTTTATAAGGGAAACGATGGGCTTGTCGCTCACGAATGCATCATCGATACACGTCCCATGGACCGCGACGCGCACGTCTCGGTCGATGATATCGCTAAACGATTGATCGACTACGGATTTCATGCCCCGACTATGTCGTTCCCTGTGGCTGGGACGTTGATGATTGAGCCAACCGAAAGCGAATCGCTCGAAGAGATCGAACGCTTCTGCCGAGCCATGATCTCTATCCACAAAGAGTATTGCTCGGTTCGCGATGGAAGTTGGCCAAGCGACGATAATCCGCTCCGCAACGCCCCGCATACGCTTGCGGATATTCTCGGATCAGGACCAAGTTCCTATAGCCGCGAAGTTGCTTGCACCCCCGACCCGTTGGTGCCAACCGCGAATAAGTATTGGCCATCGGTTGCTCGCATCGATCACGTGTACGGTGACCGCAACTTAGTATGCGCTTGCCCGCCACTAACAAGCTACGAATCCACGGAGGAACTTGTCCATCCGTAAAGACCATCCAAGATCATCCATAAAGATCATCCGTAAGGGCTGATCGAAGGGGCGACTCGTAGGGTTAACGCGTAGGGTTAACGGGTAGGGCCTATTCGCAAGGCGCAATCGTGTTGCACATCCGTGAATCGTGATTAGTTGCTTGATATCCAAGCGGATAATCGAGCAGCTAACTTTTCCGGATCGGATTTCGCAATCGCCCCAAAGCGATCTTGAGCAAGCACTTCTGGAACCGAGAGGATTTCGACAGAGTCGTCTCGGTCCGTTTCTTGGTGGAGTTGATTGATCTCATGTTGCTCGCTGAGAATCAATTGGTCGGTGACGACTGAGTCATTTGCGTTTTCGGCTACAAACGGACTTGGTCCAGCAGGCCGATGCATGGCGATTGATCGCAAAAAGAACATCGCAGTCAGCAAAACAGCCAACATCGATAACATGCGCCACGAGTCATTAAGCCAATCGATGATCGCTTGGGGATTACCAATACCGGCAATCGCCGAAACCGGGGCATCGTAATGTTCTGAAACAGCGATTCGATCGACTAGCTCATTTGTGCCGATGGTACTCAGTAATAATGGTGCTAGCGTCTTGCGAATACGAAGGATTGTCTCGTCGCGAAGCTTTTGCAAAGTTTCAGGAGTCATCGCTGGAGCCGTTGAAGTCGACTGTCCTGGGTTTTCCCACTGCCATTGCTGTAAGTAGGCTTTTTGGTAGTAGGACGAAGGAAGCGATACGGCCAAGGAAACGGCTGTTGGGCTCAATTCCATCAAAGGTTGATTTGTCGCCTGTCCCTTGGACTGCCCCCTCGAATGAGCCACTGTAGTTCGTGTCCCCAGCGTAGCTCGGCGATTGGTAATCAAGCTTGGAGTTGAAGCGGAAGCATTATCCGACTTGCTCTCCGATGCTTCCTCCCCTGTTTTATCGGTCTGCTGGGCGGCAAGTGTCTCTGCCGGTTTCGCGGTTTGCGATGGTGTGTTGGCTTGATGCTCGATTGCCGATTGTGAACGACTCGCCTCTGCATTCCAATCCGCCGTTGCAACGACTTTTACATCGCCATACCCAGCCAGAAGAGCCAATGCCTTTTTTTGCAAATCCTCTTCGAAGTGTTTTCGCAGTTCGACCCACTTCCATTCGTTCGCAGTATTCGAAGCATCGGCGAGAGATTCAAATTCAAGACTTGGATCGGCGTAAGTCTCTCCGCGTTTCAAGTCCACCAGCACAACATCGGTAGCTTTAAGCCCTGGAAAGGACTTTAGAACCAGCCGAATAATACTTCCCTTTTGCGACCGCGTTAACTCAACATGGCTGCGAGGCTGAATCGATACGGTTGCAGATCTTTTTCGCTCGGCGGCAAAGCCATCGGTTTTTTCGTCATAAGTAACAATCGCTTGACGAATAAACGGAAATTCCGCGAGGGTGTCTTCGATTCGCTTGATGCGATACTGACGATCCCGCCGCTCTGAAAGGGATCTCGGTTCAAGAATCTGAAGCGTATTGCCTGCTAACTGTTCGTCTGCCAGGGATTTCGAAGGTAAACACTTCGCTTGAGATAAAGCCTTTAGATAGGCATCTCGGGAAGCCGTTGGGATCCGCATTCGATTTGTGGATCGCTCATACGCTTTAAGCCCTGCGTTGCTGAACGCAAACTCGAATTGATCAAGCTGCTCGACCGAGAAGTCTTGGCCGTCGAGCAATGCTTCCATCCGTTGCGAGAATCCATTTGAATTTTGAACTAGCAACGCAATTCCGACGACCAGCATCGCCGAGCAAAAAAAGAGTGCAACCTTGGTCTGCGCATTGCTGCGCACCAAGAAAATTCTGAGGGATTCGTAACTTCGCAGCCATGGTTTCATAGACCATCGGTATTAGCAAATTACTTGCACGCAAACCAAGCCCAAAACAGCGAGGAAGTCCAGACGATGCGGATCTCAACTCAAGGAGCGGCGATCAGTTACATCCAGAAATGGTGGCTAGTGAATGCTATCAAATATTCTTTTGAAACACAGAGGCACAGAGGCACAGAGAAGAGGGAAGAGGGAAGAGGGAAGGATCGCGTAGGGGAGGGGCGCGTAGGTTTTAGATTGGAGCTGGCTGGCTCCGTGAACTCTGTGCCTCCGTGTTTCCAAAGTCCGCGCATGCGTTCTTGGTCTGTGACTCTTTCTTGAAACACAGAGTCACAGAGGCACGGAGGGAGGGGTGTTAGGGTGGTACGGAAGAAGTAGCGTGGGACTGCGGTCCCAATTGCGATTTAGAGCTTCGATAGTAATTAGAGCAGCGGTAGTAATTCGGGTTCGGGTGAACGGATGGAATCCCCCGCGCAGTGGTAGCGAGCTTCGGTGTACTCCGCGACTTGCTCGGCAGTCTCAAAGTACATTTCGTAGACAGCATCCTCGTCAAACTCGCAGTTGTCGGTCGAGTAATCGCGGCAGATTTGTGGCCTAGTGTAGTAGATTCCGCAGCGGTGGTCTTTTTGTAGGTGTTTGCAAGTTGTGTGGACGAGCAGATACCACACATCGTCTTCTACGAACACGCTCGCCCGATCGTGGAGCAGGTACCAACGCATGAAATCGAAGTCTTGTTCGCTGGAAGGCTCATCGATGGGAAGAGCAAAATACTTACAACATTTCGCCGTGCAATAATCGCAAAGGCATTCTCCTTCGGGAACTTGATCTCGTTTCGGCGTTTTCCCATCGATGGTTTTGGCGGGAAGTAGTTCTAGGTCTACAATGCTAGTCATCGTGCGCTCGTCTTGATGTTGTTCGTAGTCAGGATGTGGGTCATTGTTGGGTTATCTCGCCGCATTGGATTCGGCGTGATAGTCTATCGAAAGTATACCTCACGAGTGTGCATGAAAAGCGATTCACAATCAACCCCCCGCCGATGATCTCTCGCATTGATTCTTTGCTCACCAAATCAGAAATTGGGGATTTCCTCCAAAGTCTTCAACTTCGGCCCTTGAAATCGGTTCGTTGCCGAGTAGACCGCTGTGATCAATCACTCCCATTCGAAACTTCGAATGTCCCTTGGTATCCTCGCTATGGACGTCAATTGCTCGATTCTACGGTGCGGCCTGGTTCTTTTCTCGCCTATGCGTCTGCTGATTACTACATCCAAGATTCAGCTTCGATGCTTCCCTTGCAACTCTTGGATCTATCCCCAGATGACTGGGTATGCGACTTGTGCGCGGCACCGGGTGGCAAGGCGACAGCGATCGCTGAATCGCTGGGTGAGGGGGGAGTGCTGGTCGCTAACGAAGTGATCGCTGGCCGCGTCGATGTCCTCCGATATTCCTTAGGTAGAACAGGTCGAGCGAATTTCATTCAGACCAATTTGGATCCGGAGCGGTTGGCGATCGAACTATGCGGACGATTTGACAAAGTTCTGGTGGATGTGCCTTGCAGCGGACAGTCGCTCCTGGGGCGAGACCAACAAAGCGAGAGCGCATTCTCCGATACCCATGTGCTTCACTGCGCTGCTCGTTCCCAGCGGATACTTCGCCAAGCGATGTTGTTACTGCGACCAGGTGGGCGACTGATTTTCTCGACCTGCACATTCTCTCTCGAAGAAAACGAGGATCAAGTGCGATGGATGCTGGATCTTTATCCGGGCAAGTTCCACCCCATGGTTTGCGAATCTCTCTTGTCTCAATCACTGACTCCTTGGAAATCGCCGGTCCAAGAGGGGGCTTATCGACTTTGGCCTCACCGAGATCCATGCTCAGGCGGATTCGCCGCTGGCTTGCAAGCTGGATCTGACTGGGATCCTCATCAAGCTTGTGCAGACCAATTGCTCCAAACAAAACCTATCAATACCCCTGGAGAGAAGTGGAAGGAGCGACGCGAAGATCGAGGAGGACGCAGCCATGCGTCGAAGCGTAAGGAAAAAGCCGGGAATCGAAAAAACAACACCGAAGGTGATCAGGGTTTCGATGAACTTTTTGAAATCACCGCTGCGATCGGCAAATGCAACCTATCGATGGAGATTCAGGATTCGAAAATAATTGGGTTTGAGCGAGGAACTTACGCGTTCCATCAGGAATTTCCCCATATCGGACAAGGTACCACCCTGGCCGCATATAAGCACGTCGCCCCTTACAAAACGCTCACAACGAACAAACCGCAATCAGCCCGCAAATCGTCTGGGGCGAACTCCAAAGGAGTCGCCCCTCTAGAACCGTACCACGCAATGGCAATGCTTCAATCACACCTGTTTGAGTCGAACTCTCGCGTTGAACTCGACGATGTCCAAGCACAACGTTTTGTTCAAGGGCAAGCGATCGAGGAATCGAGCTCGCAGAGCGTACAAGCCGGTTGGACGTTGGCTTGCTGGCAGGGAAAGCCATTGGGATGGCTCAAGGGAGTTGCAGGTCAAGAAGCGAACGCAGGAAAAAAAACGGGGAGATGGAATAACCACCTCCCCGTTTGGGCTCGTTCAACTGCAACCGCAATTACTCAGTCTGCAGAGTCATCGCCATAACGACCGGTGCCGAAGCATCGCGACCTTTGACCAAGCTGATCTTCTTCATCGGTTTCTTCTCTTTTGGATTCACAGCGAAGTAACGGATTTGACGACCATCGAGATCGAAAGCGAATTCGCTTTTCGGAACATCGACGCGACGGATGTAGTCAGCGAAATGCTCACCGTTGATCAACGGATGATCTTCAGTGGTGTCATCTTCATAAGTGATCCGAACGATCATGCTTGTGGATCCTTCGCGTGTCGCTGGATAAGACCAACCACCAACACCGCTCAAGAAGTGAATCGCGACAGCCGAAGCATTGCAAGTCACATCCACACTTTTTGGCATCTTCGGTGCCATAACACCGTTCGGGCCATTGAGCATAATCGCATTCGGAACTCGATCCTCTTGTGGATCGATCAGAACGAATGGAACACCCTTGAACATCTTGGGCTTCCAATCTGGGAAGACCAATCGCTCGGCCATACCAGCTGGATCGAAGAACATTCCACGGGTGGTGATCGATGTCGCAACCGAAGCGATCGAGAGTGGCACGTACTTTCCTTTGCTCGTTAGGAATTCGAGCAAGTCTTTCATTTCATCCTTGTTCATCTGGCTTTCGAAGCCTTCTGGCATCAAGGACTTCTGCGAACCAGTCATTCGCTCAATGTCTTCTCGAAGAACAACTTCTCGTTTGCCTTGAACGTTGATCAGCTCGATCGATGTCTTGCTTTCGCCAGCCATCATACCGGTGACAACCGTACCATCGGTGGTCTGAACGTTATAGGTTCTGAAGTTGCCTTCGACGCTACGGTTCGGATCAAGGATGTTGATGAGCAATTCTTCTTTCGGATGAACCGACATTCCGGTGAGCTCAGGACCGATCTGGTTCCCCATTTCGCCGTGCTTGTGGCACAGGGCGCAATGCTTCTGATAAAGGAGCTTACCGTTGTTTGCATTCCCCTTGTCGTGGGTCGTATCGGTCCACGAGGCAACGAGTCGTTGTCGGTCGGCGTTCGGAATCCCACCGGAGGACTTCATCATCGCAACGGCTTTCTCCCGAATCTTCGCATCGGGATAATCGCGTAGGAGTTGGCGTTGATCGAGTTGCAGATCGTTGATGCTCAACGCGCCCGCTTCAATCGATTCGATCAAGTCCTTGGTGGAATCGGGACGAGCCAACATGACTCGGATGCTGTTTCTCAAGAAATCTGGTGGAAGCGACTTGGCTTTCTCGATCAGAGTCTTCGTCAAACCTGGAGCTTTCGATGCGCCGAGAGCTGCGACGATTCCGGACGAGAATTCCGGAGTCGATTGCGGCGTGACTTGATCAAGCAGCGTATCGACAACCTTCGGATTCACCGCTTCGAGAATCACCATCTGCTTGGCAGCTTGTAGTCGTTCATCGTTTGGCGAGTCTGCTTTGCCCAAGCGATCTACAAGTTCCTTGCGGATCGATGCAATGGCTTCGTCAAGCTTGCGAACGCCAAGGGCGGTTGCGAGCTGAACGACTTGACCTTTGGTCTCAAGAGGCATGTCACCGGAAAGCCAATCAGAGACGAGCCGGTTGCTGATATCCTCAGGCAACGTGACTTGGTAGTCTTTCGGCCAACCTTCGACTAACCCACGAATCACAGCACCGGTGATTTGTGGATTGGAGTCTTTAGCGATCATGCCGCCGAACGCTTGAGGCGAGAGTTTATTTCGCGCTGCGTGTTCGGCGACGATGGAAACTCGATTCAAGAATTCAGGGGATGCTTGAAGTGATTTCTCACGAAGCAAGCGAGGCAGGACTTCCGGAGCGTGGGCACTTGCGGCACTTGTCCACGCATCGAGCAGCCAGCGATCTTCAGGACCGCCACCTAGGGTTACCAAGCTTGGGTTCGAAAGCCGTTCACCGATCGACTTGGTCCCTGTGGAGACCGCTTCGGTTGGGCAGTCTGCGAGCTTGAGCATTGCAGCCAATCGCAATTGCGGGTCATCGGACTCCAACGCTCGGCTACCTAGAATCGCTTGCAAGGTAGCGCTGTTGGGTTCTGCGGCGGCGATCGCATTGCGCAAAACTGCATCGCTTGGATGCTTGAGTGTACTGAGCAATGCGTCACCGTTCCATTTGCCATGGGCACTTAGCACCCAAATTGCATGGACTGCAGCTGGATCGTTTCCGATAGCGTCGACTTTGTACGCGAGGGTTAGAGCCGCGAGAGCCTTGATTGTCTCATCGGATAACGTCGCTTTCTCGATCAAGAGTCGTTGGGCAGCTTTGCGCCAGAACATGTTGGTGTGCTGAAGTGCTGCCACGAGCTTCTTCTCATCGGAAGCGTTCAAGCCACCTTTGACCAATGCATCGGAAGCTGCCAACTCTTGAGCTGAAAGCCCTTTCTCGCCGTCGTAGACCACGCGGTAGACTCGGCCGAAGCGTTTGTCTCGCAGCTTGGTCTCGTATGCATTTCCCTTACCGGTTTGAAAACCGTTAGGAGTAGGGTTGTGTTGAACGATGAAGTTGTACCAATCGAGATACCAAACATTCCCGTCTGGACCGACTTCAGCCATGATTGGCGAAGCCCATTCATCGTCGCTTGCGACCAAGTTGAATGGGTTTGTCGAGCGGTAACCAGCTCCATCGCGATTGAGAACAAAACCACCGACGATGTGACCGGTTGGTTCGCAAACGAAAGCGATTCGGTTCCACCAATCTTTGGGGTAATTTCGAGCGGTGTACAGTGCGTGGCCAGCCGCAGCGGTGTAACCACCGTGCCAGTCGACTTGACGAACCTTATCGGTCACCGACGCGAACTTATAACCATCAGCGATGTTGCTCAAAACCTGTGGAGCCCACCCTGAAACTTTTTCGTAGTAGCGGTTCGGTACCGGCATAAAAATGCTTGGGTTGCCGTTAGCGGTCGAACCGAAGATCAACCCATCTTCGCTGATTCCAATCCCCCACGTGTTGTTGTTCGTCGATCGAACGAATTCGAGTTTGGCAACACGCACGGAGTGTTTATTGAAATCATCGGTACGGTCGGCGGAAGCTTTACCTTCTTTGTCCAATGCGAATGCAGGTGCTGTTTCGTCCGAAGCGCCGGCGGTAAGAGCAAATCGCCAGAAGCCTTGACGGAACCCTTGTTGTCGCTCTCCGTTGATGACGGGTCGCGAATCGTTGTAGCCTTGCATCCCCCAAACCCAGTTATCTAGGCCCCATTGGAAGTTGCTTACGCCACCGTGGGTATCGCCCATTCCCCATCCTGTGATGAGTTCTTGACGGAAATCTGCGACATCGTCGCCGTTGGTATCTTTGAGATATACCGTTTTGGTGCCGTCTTGGACGACGACACCGTCTCGATAAGCAACGATGGCCGTTGGGATGCTTAGGTGTTGAGCAAATACAGTGAACTTATCAGCCTTTCCGTCCCCATTCGAATCTTCGCAAATTCGGATGCGGTCTCGGCCTTGACCTTGCGGTTGTAGTTCGTTCGGGTAGTCAACGGTTTCGCAAACCCAGAGTCGGCCGCGATGATCCCAGTTCATAGCGATCGGTTTTCCACCGAGACCAGCGAGGCTCAAGTCGGCTTCGCCTTCGAGTGTGTTTGCTTCCATTGCCCAGAGTTTGACGGAGAAATTCTCCGGAGCAACGTAGTGTTTGATCGACTCGGTTGCAGTGAGTGGGTCCTGCATTTTAGTCATCGGTTCAGCTTGGCCACCTCGAGCACCCGGTTGATAGTTCGGGATCTCCTTGCCAACTTCGGTGAAGGTAAAGGGCGCTACATCAGTTCGAGCAGCCGATAGTTTAGGGATATCGAATCGGTTCGAATCGCGGAAAGCCGGGAGGGCTTCCGGGTTGCGTTGGCAAGCCCAAGAGATGCCGCGAGCGACGAGGTTTTGGAAGCCCGGGTTACCCCAAGTATCCATGTTGTGTCCCCAAGCGGTGTAGAAGACGCGACCTTTTCCGTGGGTGCGTACCCATGTCCAAGGCTCGGCCGAAGTCCCTTCAGCAAGTTTTCCTTGGCGGCGTTCTTCAAGAACAATCCGATCCTTGGAGTTATGCATGTGGTGCACATAGGTTTCATCCCAGCTTTCGAAACCACCGAATCCCTTCATGATGGGGTGTTCGGGCTCGACGATATGGGTTGTGAAGCGTTCGCCACCGTGCTCTTTAAATTGAGCACCGACGAGTTCTACGTAGGCTTTCGAGTTGCGGAAGCAGTACGATGCGCAGTGCAAAGGAACGATCCCGTGGCCTTCGGCAACATAATCGAGCATTGCCTTTTCTTGTTCAGGCCCGAGTTGATCGATATTTGCATAGATCAACAACGCATCGAATTCTGCAAGTCGCTTTGCGTTCAAAGAACTCGGTACATCTTCGCTGTAAGTCAGCTCAATGCTGAACTTCTTCATCGATGGACCCAGAACGCGGTACAAGTCCGCTGGACGATGGTGACCTTGGTCTCCGAGGAAGAGAACCTTTAGCGGTTTACCTGTCGTCTCGTTGTTTTGCGAACGACCGACGTTCACCGAGGAGAACAGGAAGGTAAGCAGGAGAGCGACCAGCATTGGGCCCCCTGCGGTAAGTGGCATGCGGCAGGAACTGCGCTTGCCATAGAATTGCCTAAGCATATTAAACATCATGGTATCCTGAGGATCGTTGATAATGGTTGATTTCACTAGTGGATTGGCACCGGTGAGTTAGTTTTCTATTTGGCGACTGTTTAGCCGAGGGTAAAGTTAGCCGAGGGTAAAGCCTGGCAGTTGAACAATCTTGCCACCTTCGACGGCGCTTTGGTGAGCACAGATTCCGACGCAGGTCCAGTTTGCCGAAGTAACAGCATTGGGCCATGGATCTCGATTCTCTACCAGTGCACTTACGAACTCGTGGACCAAGTGTGGGTGGGAACCACCGTGGCCGCCACCTTGGATGAACGACAGGTGATCCGCGTCTTGAATGGATTGCGTAAATGGTCGAATCGGTTCAGGAAGCAGATGAGCATAATCGGGAACTTCGACTTCCGAAGCGATCTCATGTTCGGGCTTCTTGGCCGTGTGCATAATATGCGGCTTGCCTTCGACCAGCGACCATTCGAAGCTCTTCTTGGTTCCATACACATCAAAGCTTTCGCGGTATTGACGTGCGGTATCGAAGAGGAACCGCCAAATGTGGGCGGCTACATCGCTGTCCTTGATCTTGATGTGGCAAGATTCGACCGCGAAGGAATTCCCGGACTTCTTGGCTAGATCTGAGCGAATGGTTCCAGAGCCAAAACAAGAAACGTATTCGGCGCGACCGTTTAGAAGTCCGAGTACTGGGGAAACCACGTGGGTTGCGTAGTGCATGGGGATCATGCGTTCCCAGTATTCAGGCCAACCTTCCATGTCTTGTGGGTGCGATGCAGCGAGGTACTGGATCTTGCCCAATTCCCCCTTTTGATACATTTCTTTCAAGAAGAGGAATTCGCGGCTGTAGACGACCGTCTCGGCCATCATGTACTTCAATCCGGTCTTCGCGACTGTTTCGCAAATCTGATCGCATTCTTCGATCGTCGTAGCCATCGGAACGGTACACATGACGTGCTTACCCGCATTGAGGGCTTTGAGACTCATCCAAGCGTGATCGGGGATCGGTGAGTTGATGTGAACGAAATCCACGGTCGGATCTGCAAGGACTTGCTCGTAGTCGGTGTACCGATTCGGAATCCCGAACTTGTCGGCCGTCTCATGCAATTCCTTTTCGTTGCGTCGGCACACGGCGACAACTTCTGCGTTGGGATGCCGTTGATAGATCGGAATGAATTCCGAGCCGAAGCCTAGACCGATCATTGCAACACGAACTTTTTTCGCCATTCAAATGCTCCTGGATGTTCAGTGGGAGAGGATTTTTTAAGTAGTTGTTTTCGACGCAAAGTGGTTTCAAGCGACCGAATGAAACCACCGTTCC
>Ga0214163_1000367_pt1 | contig 21287 bp, 24 predicted proteins | sample LakMenepilimnion_2_FD_153001 | JGI IMG/M metagenome (GOLD analysis project Ga0214163, IMG submission 153001) | Freshwater microbial communities from Lake Mendota, WI - Practice 15JUN2010 epilimnion v4 | ecosystem: Environmental > Aquatic > Freshwater > Lake > Epilimnion/Euphotic zone | place... | reverse complement strand
AACACAGGAGTCCCCGTAAAGGTGGGCGAATTTTTATCGGCTTTCCCATCCACGGTCGCTTGCAAAGCAGTTCCCATTGTAGCTTGGTCCACATAAGTTTTAACCGCTTTCACGGAGGGATACTTGCTGTCGGATCCAGCATCGCCTAGAATATTCATTGATTTATTACTCGTATTTTCTTTATTGGCCAAAGCGGGAACGGTTGGATTCGCGGCGGTTCCACTTAAGTCACCGGCTAATTGGATTTTGCCTGGCGCAAGTGTTGTAGCATCAGGAATATTACCAGCTACAAGGCTGGCGATATTTTGGTCTACATAGGTTTTGGTTGCTTTTTGGCTAGGGTAAAATTGGTCTGAGGGATTGACTCCTCCTAAATTAACCTCTGTTGATTTGTTGGAGACGACCTCCGCAATTCCCGAAAGGTTATTAACATTTTCTTTTGTTTCCCTGATTTGTCCCTGCAAGCCTCCGATCTGTGCATTTAAATTATTGTTGGTAGCCGAAATCTGATTTTGTTGCTCTGATAGTTTTGTATTGATTGTGCTAATGGAATTTTTATGGTCTTTTATGGCTGTCGAATTCTCAATTAATTGGGTATCGAGGCTTGAAATACTTTGATTGACAATAAAAAATGCGGCATCACTTTTCTTTTTATTATCATCAATGGTTTGATGAGTGATTTTTATTTGGCTTGTATTACTTTGAATATCTGCTTTAATAGGTTCTAAGTCTTTTGATATTAAGTAACCAGCATCGTTAGAGAACTGCGATAATTTGGTCGGCGTATCGCGAACATTTTTATAGTCGACCGACTCGGCATAAAGTGCGTAGGCTGAGTAACTTAATTTTTGATTGCTGACTTCTGTGAATGTTTTTCCGTCGTCAAAGCTGACAGAGACTGCTAAATTTTTAGTGTATTCATCCCAGACAATGGCGTCAAAGGTACTGTATTTTGCGCCCGCTTCCGAAGATGAATTTGAGCTTAAACTTCCGTTGGCCGGTGCCAGGCCAATAGTCAAATTAATGAGTCCAAATTCATCGGTTTCAGTTTGTTGGATTTCTACATAATCCACCCCTTTGACTGAGCTAATGGAAAATTTAATGGCCACTTTTCCCTTTTGAAACGGTTGGCCAACAATTTTAATTCCTGGAATATCTAGGGGATTTGGGTCTAAGATCACGGCTTGGTAATTGATCCCCTTCTTTTGCCCGAAGGCCAAAAAAGAAATCCCCATACACAACAAAATGTAGACTAACTTATTCATTTTATAAATTTTAATCCAATCAAAAAGCTGGTGGGAGCAAAGTTTAAAGTAGACTCTCCACTTTTATTTGGATGTGTGGTTTGTCCTTTCTGGTAAGCAATGAATAAAGATGTTTTATCATTTATTTTTTTGCTTATTTCGCCTCTGTAACCCGTTAATAATTGTAACGTATTAAATTGTGGATGATCGCCTAATGGAAAATATTGATTGGAGATCAACTGATTTCCGTTGATCATTTTGAAGAGAGCTAACTGCCCCAATCCACTAATTGATATGCCATATTTGATAGGTATCAGTACACCAAAACCAGTTTGAGTTCCTAGAAAATCGGTTTGATAGGTAAAAGGTATTTTTTGAAGATTACCTACAGCATTCATTTGCAGGTAATTGATGCCTAAGTCGTAATGAAAAGCACTTAGGATTTTAGCTAACGTTGGGTGCTGGCTAAAGTAAATACTTCGTTTACTGGTGTTGGCTAAGTTCTTACTCGTATCTAAAATAGCCTGAGAAATACTAATTCCAAAATGGGAGCCGGAGGTGGGTTTTAGGTAATCTGCTTTTTGCCCATTGGCTTGGGTATACCTAAATGCTGTAATTGACGAGCCTAATTCTATTTTATAACTTTGGGCTTGGCAAAACGAAGTAATTAGAACAACGATTAACGGCAATACTTTTAACAAAAAAATGTACTTCATGTTAATGCTCCATTTTATTCAGAGCAAGTAACTATTTTTATTTTTTTGTTTTGTACGGTTTTTTTTACAGCCTAAAAAAATCTAACAAACTAGTTATCATTTTTAATTTTAAATAAAAATTCAGCTGCTGAAAGTCCATATAGGCTTTTACATGCAAAGTGAAAAGTTTGTCGATTTTTAAATCCTGCTTCAAATGCTAATGCTTCAATGGTGTATTTTTTCCAAATTGGATTGTGTGATAATTCATCTTTTAGATAGGTAAGTCTACAAGAATTAACAAACTCAGGAAAACTTTGGCCATGTGCCTGCTTGATGGATGATGAAATTTGAGATGCACTTATTCCTGTTCTTTCTGATATATTGATAATTTTTAAATCAGGATTTAAGAATACTAATTCTGTTTCAAATAAATTCTGAATTTTTATGATGTGGTCTACTGGAATACTTTTTTTTATCGTGGGATTCACTGTAGAAAACTTCTCTAATTCTTTTTTTGTGAAAAATCCACTGAGTGTTGGCCCGACTAACATTTGTGGATTTAGAATTAAGTAAAAAGCTTCAAAAAGGTAGTTGATTGAAAATAAAATGTAGATAATGATTAATTCAGCAGAGGATTTAATTCCTATTAATTTCATGGTAACGAAGTAATATACAATAAAAAGTACAGCAACTATTTTCATTGTAAAATCAATTAAAATCCATTTGATGATGATATTATTGTTCCTTTTTAATATGCGAAAGCCTTTTGTTCTAAAGTAATTGTATAGGTCAAATCCTAGCCATATGGAATATATGATAATGGAAAATCCTTTTAAATATATGTGCAATGACATGGGTAGCCAACCAAAATTGCCGGTTGACGCGGAGAGATTTCCATTGCTAATGACATACTTGATTTCATTCAATTTCGCTTCTGGTGAACTTAAGTAAAATGGAATGTATTCGACTATATGGAAAAAAAACGGAACGAAATGAAGTAAGTAGATACTTTTAAATTTTCGGTTGGGGTACAATAAAAACTTTTGAATGAGGACTGAAAGTGGACCTACAAGGTAAATTGGGGGTGACAATGACCTGAAAAAATAGGGGTGTTCTAAAATATTATTTTCAGTTAAATAATAAGAGATTATGAGTGTAATGGCCAGGACGGTAAATTGAATTCCTAATAATTTGGAAGCTATTAACCCTTTTCTTAAGATTAAATTTGTGCCAAAGAGCAAAAATAATGTTCCTAGGCAGAAGTGAAAGATGACCGCGAAATACTCCGTCATTATTTGATATAATTTTAGAACAATTTGTAATCTATCAAAAAGTATGTATACTTTTTATAAAATTTAAACTGGAATATACTGATCCAACAACCAAAGGAGTTGGGTCACGGATATTTCACCATCCACTTGGATATCGGCTTGTTTATAAAAAGGTAATCGATCTTCAAAAGTCTTTTTGATCGTATTGATTACGGCTTCTTCGCTTTGGCTTTTGTCTAAAAGGGGCCTATTATTCCCTTGAGCTTTATATAATCTTTTTGCTAGGTCATTTACGTCTACATTCAGAAAAATGCTCACTCCGTTATTTTTGATGAATTCCATGTTGTCGTTAAAGCAAGGAACTCCACCTCCAGTGGCGATGACTATGGATTGATCAGGCTGGAATCCGTGCAAGGTCTTTTTTTCTAAATCTCTAAAGTGGCTTTCTCCTTGGCCTGAAAATATCTCTGAAATGGTTTTTTGTTCACGGGTTTCAATCAGTTTGTCCATGTCGGTGAAGCTGTAACCCAAATTTCTTGCTAACTCTTTTCCTAATGTACTTTTTCCCGATGAGGGCATTCCAATTAAATAAATATTTTTCATTCTTGCACTTTTGTTAAACGTTCTTCAATTTGACTGGCGCTGGGCAATTGGTAGGCTGACCACTTTCCTTTGACCGTTCCATCTTTTAATAACCAAATTCCTGGACTAGATCTAATAATTGTTTTTAAAACTTTGACATCTGCTGATAATGCAGGGAAGCTTAATTGGTACCGATGCCTTAATTCATTTACCTCTGCATCAGTGGATGCGGAAACGAGCCAAACCGATATTTTCTTCTTTTCTAAATCTTTAGCTAAAACGCTGATATCTGAAAATGCTTTTTCATAGGTATGATGAATGTTGGGTACGATCACCATGACCCTGTTACCTATAAAACTTTCTTTGGTATAATCAGTCGTATCTCCCTCTGCCCACAAATGATAGTCGGTGACGAGCGGCCTCGCCTCTTTTTCATTGATGGCTTTCATCGAAATGAACTTCGCTGAGGTATCGGTAGGCATCTCCATTAATTCAGTTTCTTTGCCATCAATTTGATATACATAATTAAATTTCAGAGCTTCCCTCTCTTGCATATTTTGAGGAATGTTTTCTCCGATTGCATAAGGTAGGCTATCGAATTTTGGCAAATAGAAATAAGAATAAACACCAATCCCTACGCTAAGTACCATACTGACCACAACGATTTTTAACGTGCGTTCATTTTTCTTAGCTTTCTCACTAAAAAATAGGCTGACAGTTAATAGAATTAGGAATATATCTTTTCCAAAAGAAGTCCAAGGGGTCAATTTAATCGCTTCTCCAAAGCATCCACAGTCCGTCACCTTATTGAAATACGCTGAATAAAATGTTAAAAAACTAAAGAAGAGCAATATGGAAAAGATTGCCCAAAGGATTTGCTTGGCCCGATAATTAAACCATAATGCGATCGCCAGGACGACTTCTAAGCTACTTAGTATAATGGAGAGAATTAATGCGTAAGGAATCCAAAATTTCCAGAAGCCTGACATCAGCGGAAAATCCACTGAAAACACATCAAAATATTCCTCAAGTTTTAATTGGGTCCCGATAGGGTCATTCAGTTTAATAAACCCTGAAAAGAGGAATATGCTGACCAGTAAAAAGGTGGCAATTTTTGCGTAACGCTGCATAATTTATTACTGTTGAGCTTGTTGGCTTTGTTCTTCTTTCAATTTAATCAAACAAAAAACGGCATAATTTAACATGTCCTGATAATTGGCTTCTACCCCTTCTGAAACCAAGGTAACTCCTAAATTGTTCTCAATTTGCTTCGTTCTGAATATCTTCATGAGAATCAAATCAGTCATGCTACTCACTCGCATGTCTCTCCACGCTTCCCCATAATCATGATTTTTGTTTCGCAAAAGCTCTAAGGTGATTTCCACTTGATCATCATAAATACCTCCCAACTCCTCTGCTGAAAATTCCATTTGATCCGAATGTTCAAGTGATTTTTGAATTAATGCAATAATGCAATAATTGATGATGCCGATAAACTCACCCTCAATACCATCCACGATTTTTTGTTGGCCCTTATCCTGAATACTTCGAATTCTTTGTGCCTTGATAAAAATTTGATCTGTCAGGCTGGGCAAGCGTAAAATTCTCCAAGATGTCCCGTAATCTTTGTTTTTTTTATCAAACAAGGCTTTGCAGTGTGAAATTACTTGTCGATATTCGATTTCGGTTTGGGAAGGCGAAGAGTCCCGATTCATATTACTTGGATTAGATTTCTATACTCACGTTTTTTTAGCCTACAAAAATATTTAAATTATCCTAAATTTCAGCTCATTTGGATGCTCTTTTTCCAACATTTAACACATTCTTTGTAAATGGCCAATTATTGGACCTGAGTGGCTCTTTTCATTCTGCCCTTTGCATGGGAATTATAAATGCTACCCCAGATTCTTTTTTTGAAGGTAGTCGGTTTAATTCGGTTGATTCGGCTATTTTGCAAGCAGAAAAAATGATTTTGGAGGGAGTTAATATAGTAGATATTGGTGGCCATTCAACTAAACCGGGTGCTGAACTTGTCAGTGAACAAGAAGAGATTCGTCGGGTGATTCCGATCATGGAAGCATTAAATAAACGATTTCCTTCCCTCATTTTATCAGTAGATACCTATCGATTATCTGTCGCTAAAGCTGCGTTTGAGGCCGGTGCTCATCTATTTAATGATATAGGTGGTGGCCAAATGGATGAAGGGATCTTTGATTGGATTTGTTCAAATCAAATACCCTATGTCCTGACGCACAGTGTCGGCCAATTTAAAGAGGTTCATCAAGTCCCCAATTATCCGAATGTCGTTGAAGATGTTTGGACTGATTTAGCTCAAAAGGTACAATACTTAAGGTCAAAAGGACTCAAGAATTTGATCGTCGACCCTGGCTTTGGTTTTTCAAAATCGCTAGACCATAATTATCAATTGTTGGCACACCTGAAACAATTCACTCTACTAGGTGCTCCCGTTTTAGTTGGTCTTTCTCGGAAAACCATGATTCACAAATTTTTACAAATTGATGCAGATCAATCGTTAAATGGAACCACTGCTTTGCAAGCAATCGCTTTGAACAAGGGAGCCCGTATATTGAGGGTTCATGACGTAAAAGAAGCCATGGAGGTCATTAAATTAGTTCATAAATTAAATCAATATGGCATATCCGATCTTTGTGAATGATGGCTGGGTTTCCCCAGATAAAGCTTATGTTAGTGTTAAGGATATTGGTTTTTTACGGGGTTATGGCATTTTTGATTTTTTTAGAATCATGGATGGCCAAGCCATTTTTCTAGCGGATCATTTGGATCGATTCCTTTCATCCGCACAAAAAATGGGGATACAACATCCGTATTCAAAAGCTGATCTGGCTGAGTTGATAGGCCAATTAGCTACTTTATCGGAAGATTCTTGCTTAGGGGTAAAAATGGTGTTAACGGGTGGTGATAGTCTAAATGGTTTCGAACCCATGGAAGGGAAATCTAATTTATTCATCTTTCCAGGAGTTTTCGCTTTTGCCAATCCTTTAGATGGGATGCATTTAATTAGTCAAAAATACCATCGAGAAATGGCGGATATTAAATCGTTAAACTATGCTTTTGCGATTCGACACTGGGCGAATGTGAAAAGCAAAGGTGGCAATGATTTGTTATACTATACCGATGAATTAGGTGTTTCTGAATCTTCGAGGAGTAATTTGTTTTTTGTGAAGTCGGGAGTTGTTTACACGCCGGGCCAACAAATTTTAGAGGGAATTACCCGGAGTCATGTGTTGACTTTGGCCGCCAAAGAGTTTGAAGTTCAAGTAGGAGATTATTCTTTAGCGGAATTTTTATCCGCCGACGAAGTATTTACGACCGGTAGTACTAAAAGGGTATTGCCTATTTTTTCGATCGATGGGAAACAAGTCAATGGCGCCCAACGAGGCAAAATCACTTCACATTTATACGATCTATTAGTTGCATCGGAGTGCTAATTAGTAGGAGGTCTAAAGGCCTTCATGTTGGCCTCATTGCAAACTAAATAGGGCCCATCTATTAAATCGATGCAATAGGGGATAGCCGGAAAAACCGCTTCAAGACATTGCCTAATTGCTTTCGGTTTTCCTGGTAAATTAACAATCAAAGAATTTCCTCGTATACCTGCTGTTTGTCTACTCAGTATGGCTGTGGGTACAAATGCTAGACTTACTGAACGCATTAGTTCCCCAAAGCCTGGTAACATTTTTTCGCAAATAGCTTCCGTTGCTTCAGGTGTAACATCTCTTAGTGAGGGTCCCGTTCCACCCGTAGTGATGATTAGACACGTTTTTTCAAAATCGACCATGTGGGTCATGGCATTTTCCAATTGCTTTTGTTCGTCAGGAATGACTTGATAGACTACCTCAAATTCACTAATGAGGTATTCGTGTAGAAGTTCAACCACGGCTTTCCCAGGGATGTCTTCGTAAATTCCTTGGCTGGCTCTATCCGATACATTAATGACTCCTATCTTAATCATGGTTTTTTGGGTTTTCGGCTTACGTTCATGTGAGCTTTAAGTCTTTTTTCCATGGGTATTTCTTCCTCCAATAAATCACGAATGACCACAGAAGCACATGCTCCTCCAAAGGCAGCTGGTAGGTAGGAAATTGTTCCATAGGCCGACTTTTTGAAATTTGATCCATCCGTCAATATCAGTGATTCATCACGCACTTTTTCTAAGGAAAAAACAGCTTTTATTCCTCGGCCTACTCCAAGTTTTCTGATTCTTTTTCTGACTAACGCAGCTAAATAACATTCACGCGTATCTAATAAATCTGTGGTTCTAAGTTTGGTTGGATCTAATTTTCCACCTGCTCCCATAGAACTAACTATTTTGAGGCTAAGATGATAGGCCGTTTTTAGTAAAGTTAATTTAGGAGTTACAGAATCAATACAATCCATGACGTAATCGAATCGGGTCGTTTCTAAAATTTCTTTGGCCGCTTCAGGACTTAAAAACGTTTCATGTGCATGCAAGACTAAATCTGGATTGATGGCCATTAAGCGTTCAGCCATAATTTTTACTTTTGCAATTCCATGATTGGTTGCGAGTGCCGGTAATTGGCGATTCCGATTAGTCGGATCTACCACATCGCCATCTACAATCGTCATGGTACCAATTCCAGCTCGAGCAATGAATTCAGCTGCGAAGGATCCTACGCCGCCTAGGCCAACAATCAATACGTGTGCGGATTGTAATTTTTGAATGCCCGCTGGGCCAATTAATAATTCAGAGCGACTAAGCCAACTTAAATCTTTTGAACTCATGTTAAGAAACTTCTTCCTTGATTTTATAATCCGTTGTTTTGTCGGAATTAGTAACTAATAGCTCTCCTATAAATCCAGCTAAAAATAATTGAACTCCTAAAATGATGGCCACTAAGGCTAAAAAGAAAAGGGGATTATCTGTTACATTTCGGTATTTCAATTGATTGGCGATATTGTATAATTTTTCGCCTATCAGCCAGGTTGTTAATAATGTACCTGAGAAAAAGGACAATATTCCAAGACTACCAAAAAGATGCATGGGCCTTTTTCCAAAAGCCTGAACAAATGAAATAGAGAGTAAATCTAAAAAGCCATAGATAAATCTTTCTAAGCCAAATTTAGTCACCCCATATTTCCTAGCTTGATGCTGAACGACCTTTTCGCCAATTTTAGTAAATCCATTCCATTTCGCTTGGACAGGAATATAACGATGCATTTCTCCGTACAGCCTAAGCGTTTTGACCACTTCTTTTTTATATGCTTTTAACCCACAATTAAAGTCATGCAAATGAACACCAGATAATTTCCTAGTGGCGGCATTATATAATTTAGTTGGTATGGTTTTTGATATAGGATCAAATCTTTTTTGCTTCCAACCAGAAACGAGGTCAAAATCTTGCTCTTTAACCATTTGGTAAAGGGCCGGAATTTCATCAGGCGAATCTTGTAAATCCGCATCCATTGTGATGACTACATCACCTTCTGCTCTGGAAAATCCTTCGTGCAAGGCAGCTGATTTGCCATAATTTCTTGAAAAACAAATTCCTTTGACTGGCTTATATTCTTTCGATAAGGTATTAATTACGTCCCAAGATGCATCTGTGCTTCCATCATTGATGAAAATTAGCTCGTAGGAAAACGCGTTTTTTTGCATTACTTGATCTATCCAAGCCGTAAGTTCTGGGAGAGACTCAGCTTCGTTAAAGAGAGGAACAAGAATAGATATTTGCAACATATATGGATTTATCTATGAACAAAAATACGAAAACATGTGGTTATTTTTTAGTCAAAGATTAAATAGTAGGGATTTAGCAATAATTTAAATGCCTCTGTATACTCATTATCTGCATCTCTGATGTACAAATTTTCAATGGATTTTTCTTCTTTTTCGGTCGATCCAAGGCAAACGGCTCGTAAAAGTTTTGATTGAGCCGTGGGAAATACATAGAGGTATTTTTGAATAAAAAGGCCATTCAGTGCCAACTCATTTTCAAATTTGTCCATAACTTCTTTTGGGTATAGAATTGCAAATTTCCCTCCTGGTTTTAGCCGTTTTTTAATCGACAAAGCCAAATCTACATAACTTAATTCATCATCATGGATAGCAACTTGTTTATCCTGTGAAGTGGCAGGCAGGTGATTATTGAAAAAAGGTGGATTCGAAATAATGAAATCATAAATTGCCTCATTCGCTATGGATCGAATATCAGAATTGATTATCTGAATCTGGTTTTTAAAAAGACTGTTTTTTATATTTTCTTTCGCAAGGTCTGCTACTTCTTGTTGGATTTCAATGGCATCTATCTGTACTTCTGGATTGGATTGAGCTAGCATGCAGGCAAGTAAACCGCACCCAGTACCTATATCTAAGATTTTGCCTTGGGCAAATCTGTGGGTCCATGCACCCAATATGCAAGCCTCAGTACTAATTTTTAATCCCGGATCGCCATGGGAAAGGGAAAATTGTTTGAAGGTAAAGATCGATCTACTTCCTCCCATAATCTGCTGGATTTTCTCCCCAATCTTCGGTTTCCCATTTTAGTATTTTCGTCGTGTATGCATTTTTTTGTAGCCATTCAATTGCACTATCGACCATTTTAAAAAGTTCTTCCGTGGCTGTACTGCGCTCTAGATTTGTTTTGATCGCCTTTTTTTTAACCCAAGATATGGCAGTCCGAGAATCAGAATATAGCGGGTAGGGACAATTGATTTTTTTTAAATAGGCCAATCCATGGACAATGGCTAAGAATTCACCCAAATTAACCGTACCTAGAGGGAACGGGCCTCTAAAAAATAATACTTCCTTAGTTTCTGTATTGACCCCTTGATACTCTAAGACACCTGGATTTCCTGCACAAGCAGCGTCAACTGAAATGGATGGAATTTCAATGGATTCACTCGTTATTTTTCTATTCTTTGATGGGGCTGATTTTGTTTGAATACTGGCCCAATAGTTTTTTTTAGAGGCATGGAAGGCTTGCTCTTTTGTCTCAAAAGACTTGAATTGAGCATTTGGAAATCCTTTTATATTTTGCTCTGTTTCTGCCCACGTGTCAAAAATACCTGTCTTATGACCCGCCCAAATGACATAATATTTTTGTTTTTTAGACATGTTATAAGAGTCTAGTTTTAAATATTTTAATGGCTATGGCAATCAAAATGACCCCAAAAACTTTCCTTAAAATTTGAGTTCCCGCATTTCCAAGTTTTCTTTCAATCCAAACGCTAGATCTTAAAACCAAGTAAATGAAAATTAAATTGATCAAAATACTGATCAAAATATTAACCTCTTCAAATTGTGATTTAAGCGAGATCAATGTCGTCATTGTTCCTGCTCCAGCGATAATGGGAAAGGCGAGTGGTACAATGGAATGAGACCCCGTAGTGATGGTGTCATTTTTGAATATATTCCTACCAAGCGTCATTTCTAGACCTATTAAAAATAAGATTAATGCACCCGCTATGGCAAAGGAATTCGTGTCCACGCCCAAAAAGGCAAGAATAAATTTACCTGCAAAGAAAAATCCGACCATAATCAAACCTGATACTAAGGTTGCTTGTCCCGCATGAATGTCTCCATTCTTTTTTCTTAAGTCAATAATGATGGGTATGGCACCTAAAATATCAATGACTGAAAATAAGATTAATGAGGAAGATACTATTTCTTTAAAATTGATTTCCATGGCTACGAGTTGATTAGCTTACATAATTGATGAAAATCATTGAGTGTATGACTAGGGAAATTGGCAATTCGAATAGTATGCTCTTTCCACTCCCCGTATCCTTTCCCTAATTCAATATCGTTTTTAAAACACAGATCCTGAAGTCTTTTTATTTGAATCGCTTCTCCTTTCAAAGCGAATACAGTAGGAAGTCTTACAACAGGGTTTTCAACTAAAAATGAAAGATTAAAAGGATTCTTTTGTGAGAAGAATTCCGTTAACAATTTTGTTTTTTCCCGCGTTTGCTGATCAATCTCGGTGAGGTTTGGAAGTAAGTGTGCCAATTTATTTAATACAAATATGCTGAGCACGTTAGGGGTATAGTGAGTTTGAAAAAGCTTCCGGTTTTCTTCCATGAGAAGAATGTCGTTGTAGTGATTTTTTTTATTGAGTTCCTTTGCTCTTTTTAGGGCTTTGGGTGAACAAATGAGCACCCCTAAACCAGCAGGAATTCCCATGCATTTTTGTACTGAGGCAAACCAAATGTCGGCTTCCAGCCAAGGCAAATGAATGCCCCCCATAGTTGATGTGGCATCTACCGCAATTATTGCATCTTTTTGTCTACTAAAATTAGATCGGTCAATTTTTTGTCCTGTACCATTTGAAGTTTCGCTTTGAACCAGGCAAATTGTATCAAAATCATCCTCCTTGATTTGATCGGCGACGCTTTTTAAATCTTCCTCAATATTAAACTCAATCGATTTAGCCTTAGGAATAATTTGTTGCGCATAATGTGCCCATTTTTTTCCAAAAGCCCCATTATATAGGTGTAAACTTTTTTCTTTTATGAGTGATTGTGCGACTATTTCCCAAGCTTCAGTGGCTGAGGATATGAAATAGAGGGTATAATCCTGAGGGATATTCCATTGCTCATGAAGAATTTGAAGCGTATCTTTTAACAAAACTTCGAAGCGTTCACTTCGGTGATTAATGCTGACAACTCCTTCTGAAAAGGCCTCTTGGATAAATCCGAGGACTTCAGGATGAACCTTGGAAGGACCTGGATAAAATGAAAGCATGGATTATAAAAATGAATAAAGTCCTAAATCATAACCCGGTAGCCCAAAACCAACAATGCTTCCTTTGCATTTTGGACTCAAGTAGCTATGCGCTCGATATGATTCCCTTGCATGTACATTCGAAATGTGAATTTCGATTACCGGTGTTTTTATAGCAGAAACCGCATCTGCTAGGGCGATGGACGTATGCGTATATCCGCCTGCATTTAATAAAATACCATCATAGGAAAATCCCACTTCGTGCAATTTATTAATCATCGCACCTTCTTCATTAGACTGAAAATAACTTATTTCAAATTCCTTCTCATATTTATCTCGTAATACCTCCAGGTATTGTTCGAATGTTTGTTGGCCATAAATTTCAGGCTCTCTCGTGCCCAACAAATTTAAGTTGGGTCCATTCAGAATTAAGATTTTTTGACGTACCATAGAAAAAGAATTTAATAAGGGCCAATCTATATTTAGATCTAATGCAATGTAAAAATACGTATTTCTGTTAAATTTATGTGATTGTTTAAATAAATTGCCCATGTGGGAAAATGAAATTCAGGCTTTTGGGCATTATTTAAGGATTGAAAGGGGACTCTCTGGGCATTCTTTAGAGGCTTATATACGCGATATTCGGAAGTTAGCCACTTATTTATCTCCGATACAAACCCCTGTTATAGACGTTAAAGAAAATCAGATACTTGATTTTTTAAAAGACTTACATCAATTAGGTATTGAAGCCAGCACACAGTCGCGTTGCTTATCAGGGATCCGAAGTTTTTTTCAATATTTAGTTTTTGAAGGGAAGATTTCGATGGACCCAACCGTGCATATTAAGAGTCCACAAAAAGGTAGAAAGTTACCTGATACCCTTTCATTGGATGAAATCAATTTAATTTTAGAGGCTAATAACATGAGTACCAATGAGGGAGTTCGCAATCGGACGATGTTGGAGTTTTTATATGGGGCAGGACTTCGCGTTTCTGAATTAATAGGGCTGAAACTGACTGACGTGTACCTCGATAACGGTTTTATCAAGGTGACAGGAAAAGGAGATAAAGAGCGTTTGGTTCCAGCTGGCCGAGATGCTTTCAACTACTTAAAATTATATTTGGAACATGTTAGGCCTCAAATTTCAGTCAAGAAATCCGCGGTTAATTATGTTTTTTTAAATCGGCGGGGATCTCCTTTAAGCCGAGTGATGGTATTTATTATCTGTAAAGCCTTAGCTCAAAAAGCAGGCATTCAAAAGACGATCAGTCCACATACCTTTAGGCATTCGTTCGCTACCCATTTGATTGAAGGGGGTGCGGATTTAAGAGCGGTTCAGGAAATGCTAGGCCATGAATCCATTTTGACCACTGAAATATATACTCACTTAGATCGAACTTATTTAAGTCAAATGGTTAGGGATTTTCATCCCTTGAACAGAAAATTAGAGTAAATCCGTGTTTTCCTCTGGAAATGGGATGAATACAAAATTCGTAAATTGCCCATCGACTACGAATAAGCATGCAAATTCTTCAATGTCCTTGAAGTTTTGTGTAAACAACTCAATATTTTCTTCGGCAATGAGGTTGCGTTGCACAAATTCCTCCATCATAGACGCGTGGTAATTCCATTTATTTTCATTGAATTCGTTGACGCCAATTAACTTCTGCCCAATTTCAATGGGTCTTTGGGAAGTGACAAAGATGGGGAAATCCGAAAATCCTCTTTTTTTTATTTGATAAGCCGCCTCTTTTATGTTATCTGAAACTTTAATAAAATCAGTGGAAATGAGTCCTAAATATTTCCCATTTAAATCGGGTGAGTTAGGTGCATTTGAAATGGCTGTATAATCTTCTAGCATGGCCGATTAATTCATTAATAGTAGTTGGATATCTTTAACAGTTTTTTTGAATAATTTTCCGATGATCGGATGGGTGACATATCCTTTGTAGCAATATACCCCTTTCATGAACGATTTTCCTTGCCAAAGCATCTCTTCAATCCCCCCTGTTTTTCCCGTTTTTAAAACGAAAGAAGTAATTAAATTACTGATGGCGAGACTGGAAGTTTTGGATACTAAAGAAGGGATGTTAGGTACACAATAATGGGTGATCCCATACTTTTTAATTGTAGGCTTATTTAAATTAGTCAATTCCGAAGTTTCGAAACAGCCCCCTTGGTCTATACAAACATCCATAATTAGGGTGCCCTCTTTTAAATTGGCCACCATTTCTTCCGTCACCACACAAGGAGTAATGCCTGAATCAGATCGCAATGCGCCTACAATAACAGTGGCTTCTTGAAGTGCTTTTGGTAAATTTTCTGAATCAATGACTTGAGTAATTAATGGAAAGCCAAGGGTACTTTTTAACCTTTGTAATTTGTAAATGTCTTTGTCAAATATTTGCATTTGAATTCCTGAATGCCAAGCAGCTCGGGCAACTTGTTCGGCCACATGCCCTGAACCTAAAATGACTAAATTGAAGGGTGGGACACCTGTTACATTGCCGAGTAAAATTCCAGCACCTTCTTTTTTACGCAATAATTCACTGGCAATGGGAAGGACTAATTGGCCAGCAATTTCAGCCATTATTTTAACAAAAGGGAATTCTCCCCCGTTGTCTTCTGCCAATTCAAGGCCAATAGCCAAGATTTTTTTTTGATTTAATTGGTCAATCGCCTCAGCACTAAGTTGATGCTGTGATGCACATGAAATAATGGCATGACCCATTTTCATGTGGCTAATTTCATCTAAACTAGGTGCATTAATTTTAATGATGAGGGAACATTGCCAAACTTGATGTTGATTTTCTGAAACGCTGGCACCTGCTAACATATATTCAGCGTCACTAAATCCTGCACGCTCACCCGCTGATTTTTCCACACACACATCATGCCCATTCGCAATTAGTAGTTGGGCCGCTTGTGGACTCAATGCAATCCGATTTTCATCCTCAGAAGCCTCTTTAGGTATGCCAATTTGAATTGATTTTGCATTTTTTTTGGTCCAATTCATAGCCTCCATTGTCATGATTCCTTGTTGGGCTAAAATTTCCTGAAAAGGGTTATTGTTGTCTGTCATCATGTCCAAGTACAAGTCAATTTACGGCTAAATTCAGTTATATGTATCAGCTCTATATTGATATGTGGAATATCCCATAAACTTTCTGCTCTCTCAGGCCATTCAATAAAACATAATTGGCCCGAATCCAGGTATTCTTCAATGCCAATATCAATCGCCTCATGTACATTTTCCAAGCGATACAAATCAAAATGATAAATGAGCTCGCCGGATAAAGTCTCATAGGGGTAGACGAGTGAGAAGGTCGGACTTTGTATCATATTTTGAACTTTTTTTTGTCCGCCTATCTCTTTCACCAATGTGGTTTTACCTGCACCCATTTCTCCTCTAAATAACCAAATTTTAGGCCCATGGTCGATGGCCTCTAATAGCTGGCTTACAGCAGCTTTTATATTGTCTAAAGAATATTCTATTTCAAATTTCATAATTCAATGTCTCCCAACTGTGGGCGAATTAATATTTCTTCAATGACAGTTGAAACATGCATCATGGAAGCTGAAAATATTGTATTGGCTATATCTTCTGCCGGGATAAATCTAGCATCTGGTAAATTAACTCCATCCCAGGCGGGAGTTAAAGTTGCTCCTGGAAGAACTGCAGTAACTTTAATGCCTTGCGTTTTCAATTCTTCTCTCAAGACTTTAGTAAAGCCTAGTAAGGCAAATTTACTGATGCAATAGGATCCACCAGCAGTATATGCCGTAATAGAAGCGGTGGAACAGATGGTGAAGATATGCCCAGATTGCGATTCCTGCATGCCGGGTAAAATGGCTTTAGTTAAATGGTAGGCACTGTATAAGTTGGCCTCAATTTGACTTTCGAGTACGCCATCCTCCTCATTTTGGATTTGACCAGGTAAAAAATACCCCGCATTATTAATCAAAATATCAATCTTGCTCTCTTGATTTAAAATCCATTGGGCGAAGTGGGCAACCTGTTTTTTATCACTCAAATCTGCTACAAAAGTATGTAGATGCGAATCGCTAAATTCCCGATGTAAGTTCGCTAATTTTTCTGCGTTTCGGCCACAAGTAAAGACTTGAAATCCATTTTCTAAAAACTTTTTTACTAGGGCTTTCCCAATTCCTTGACTTCCTCCACTAATTATGATTGATTTCTTCATTATCTTTGACAAAATGGTTTAATCTAAAATCCATGTCAAAATTAGGCAAATATTTAATCTTCCTTGGTAAGCTTTTTACAAATCCTGAAAAATTCCGGGTTTATTGGGCTTTAATTATGCAGGAGTGCATTGACATTGGAATAAATTCTTTACTCATCGTCGCAATCGTTTCATCTTTTTTGGGAGCGGTTACTTGTGTTCAAACGGCTGCCAATATGGACAATCCGTTTGTTCCGCAATACATTATTAGTTTAATCGTTCGAGATACCACTATTTTAGAGATGGGGCCTACGATTACCTGTGTGGTATTGGCTGGAAAAATTGGTTCTAATATTGCTGGCCAATTGGGCACCATGCGAATCACGGAACAAATAGATGCGTTGGAGGTGATGGGGATTAATTCTAGGTCTTATTTGGTACTTCCAAAAATTATTGCTGCCATGTTGACTTTTCCAATGTTGGTTACCTTAGCCTGTTTTTTATCCATCTATGGAGGTTATTTGGCAGGTTGGTTAACGGGTTCCATTTCTCCTCAAGAATATATTCACGGTCTTCAATTTCAATTTAAGGGTAATTACATGTTTTTTGCCCTAATTAAATCTGTGGTGTTTTCGTTTATCGTAGTGACCATTTCTTCCTTTCAGGGTTTTTATACCCAAGGTGGCGCATATGAAGTGGGAAAAGCGAGTACGTCCGCTGTAACGAATTCCTGTATCGCGATACTTATTGCTGATTATTTATTGGCCCAATTATTAATCGGCTAAACGCGCTCTATACTAACTTTTGTTATTAATTCAGAACTTGCTGATCCTCGATAAGATCCGAAAACCGGGGTTATTTCTTCTGGCAAACAAGATGCTGCTAAAGGAATGTGATTTCCGGCAACTACTTCGTGTTGAGTAGGGTCGTAACCACGCCAACCGCCACCTGGCAAGTAAACTTCAACCCAAGCATGCAAATGATGCGTTTGGTTTGGAACATCAACAGGAGCGACTCCCACATAATATCCACTGACAAACCGAGTAGCTAAGCCTAACGCTCGGCACATCGCTGAGAATAAAACCGCATAATCACGGCATGAGCCTTTCCGATTAACTAATGTGAATTCAGCGGAATTTGGGGCTCCTTCCTCCCTAATTTCATAGGCAAATTGCTTGAATATGAATTCATTTAATTCGGATAAAAAGGAGGAGGTATTCCATTTAACCTGAGAAGCGATTTGTCTAGCTGTTTGCTCCACTAGAGTTGTTACCCCTTCTTGGCCTAAATAGGGACTCAATGTTTTTTGGTAGGAATGCGTATAATTGAGTGGCAATGTTTTGCTCTCAAAAGGGAAATATACAAAGTCAAATGGATTAAATTCAGTTGTTTCCACCACCGCATTCATTTCAATCTTTAGGCAATCGGTGGGTTCCTTAAAAAATAATATATTTTGAATGTTGCCCTCAGGATCCAAGTTTTTAGAAATTTGAACAGGTTTTGGATTGACATCTAATGTGAACGAATTAACAGTCAATAAAGAGCTTTTTCTGGGATGCAAATATAAAACATGTGGCTCTAGGTTTACAGCTGAGCTATATTGATAGGTTAGTAAATGCTTGATTATTGCGATCATTTAGAAGATGGGCTAGGCAAAGAAATTAAACTTTTCATCCATTCTTCATCGATACTTTCTAGCGAATTTCGTAATGCGATATTCCACTCGTCAGAAATCTTTTGCATATCTTCTTTATATAAACGCACTTCTTTTGCTTTAAAACTATTTTTTTCATAGACGACCACGTCTATGGGATAATCGACATCGTTGGTGCTGACTTGGGTTGCATCAAAGGAAAGAAAACCCATTTTTAAGGCATCTTTTAAAGTCGTTTCATGGCTAAGATTTCTATTTAATAGTGGTTTGCCATAATTTGAATTGCCAATAATCTGGTATTTTAATCCATCATTAATTTCGATCCAGTTTCCTTCTGGAAATATCAAAAACAACTTGTGCGTTGAGTCTTTTGGCATTTGACCTCCGACAATGGCATGCAGGTTAAATTGATATCCTTCTTTTTCTAATGTTTCTCGGTCTTCATTAGCTACTTTTTTAAGCATTTGGCCAAAGGCAGTTGCGGCTTCATGCATGTAATGATAGGCGGATTCCTGTTCCTCAACCGCTTGATTGAAGTAGATGACAGCCTTATCTCGGACCGACCTCAGGCCTGCCGTCATGATGAAAAGACTGTGGTCTTTTATCTCATGGATGGATATTTTTTTATTTGAATACATCTCATTGCCAGCCGTAATTCTGGTGTCGGCAATGGCAATGATACCTTCTTGAACGGTTATACCTAAGCAATATGTCATGCGATGGGATGGCGTAATTTTGCGCAATATTACGATTTTTATTTAGAAGCCTTTGTTAATTTACGGGCTTAATGTCAAAATAGGTATTAAATACCGTTTGACCGATTTCATTGTTTTTAGTCTGGAAATCATCTAAGAATTGATGCAGTCCCGTTTTTAAAATATCATCAATCTCGGTAAACTCAATTTCTGACAATAGTTTCGATATTTTCTTTTCAGCTGCGTTTGAATACCCATGATCAAAAGAGGTCCCTGAAATGGCATAAAGTGATAGCTCCGCCTCCTGTAAGCAATGTACGACGGACCTAGGAAAACTTTTGTCTAGGATTAAAAATTCCACGATATGGGTAGGACTAATAACCTTGTATTGCTGACGAAACATATTATAGGCAGAGACTGATTTTAAAACAGCTGACCATAATAAAAGGTCTAGGGGGGAACCTATCGCGTCAATATCAGGTAGAAGTGTAAAGTACTTTACATCTAAAAAACGCGTCGTTTTATCGGCACGCTCTAATAATTTTCCCATTTGGCCAAAGTGCCATCCTTCCCCTCTCGTGATCGTAGAATCTACAATTCCATAAAATAATTGGCTCCCTGATTTTATTTCTTCCAAGAATCCTTGGTATCGAGAAATTTCCCAGTTTTTACTCCCCTCTACACGATCTTTTACTTTCCAATATATTTGATTGACGTATTCCCACATTTCTTTTGAAATGCTTTCGCGAATGGTCCGAGCGTTTTCGCGTGCACTATATAAACAGGATAAGATGGAGTTGGGATTATCTACATCAAAGGTCATAAAGTGTAACACATTTTCCCTGTTAGCTACGGGGTAATGTTCGAAAAAATTAAAATGATCCGCTGTAGCAACAATCAGAGGCTCCCATTGTTCGGGTACATTAGGGGGAAGGTCTAAAGCCAAATTAAAATTAACAGAGATAAAACGAGCATAATTGTCCGCTCGCTCAATGTAACGATTCATCCAATAAATGGAGTTAGCAACTCGACTTAACATAGGCTTTCATTTTTGTTAAATGCTTGATTATCCGAAGGATGTCTAAAATTATCGTTTTTTTTGAGACTACCATCGATCCATTCATTTATTTAATTCTCCTCTATTAATTCTACATTTTATCCTTGTTTTATTCCCATAAATTTGGTCAAAAGTTGTATTTTTACTGTGTTTTATTTTTCAATGAATTTATGTTCTATCAAAATATTCTCAAACCTCTCTTATTCTTAATCAATCCGGAGCGCGCTCATTATGTAGTCGCTAATGGTCTGCGTTTGATGATGAAGATTCCAGGTGTATCTTCTATGTTTAATTGGGTCTATGGGTTTGAGAATAAAAAATTAGTGCGAGAGGTATTTGGGTTAACATTTCAAAATCCGGTCGGTCTAGCTGCGGGATTTGATAAGAATGCGTCCTCAGTGGATGACTATGCAAACCTTGGTTTTGGATTTATTGAAGTGGGAACGGTAACCCCTAAAGCTCAAGATGGGAATCCCCAACCTCGATTATTTCGTTTGCCGCAAGATGAGGCATTGATTAATCGGATGGGTTTTAATAATGAGGGCATGGTTGCCATGCAAAAAAGATTGTCAAATAGGCTTTCGAAGGTGATTGTTGGAGGAAATTTAGGAAAAAATAAAGTCACTCCGAATGAAGAAGCGGAAGAGGACTATTGCTTAAGTTTTGAAACATTGTTTAATGACGTCGATTATTTTGCCATCAATGTAAGCTCTCCCAATACGCCTAATTTAAGGGCATTGCAAGAAAAAGAGCCATTGAAAAAACTTTTGATGAGGTTGCAAAAATTGAATCATAGTCATTTAAAACCGAAGCCAATTTTATTGAAAATTGCCCCGGATTTAACTCATGAACAATTGGATGATGTCATTGAGATTGTATTAGAAACTAAATTGGCCGGCATTATTGCAACAAATACCACGCTCTCAAGAGAGGGCTTAAAGTCATCTGAAAGTCTATCTGTTGAGATGGGTGGTTTAAGCGGCCGGCCGTTGCGGAAAAGGTCCACGGAAGTGATTGCCTATTTACATCAAAAGTCGAATGGCCAAATTCCAATTATTGGAGTGGGTGGTATTCATTCAGCCGAGGAGGCCATAGAAAAGTTGAACGCCGGTGCATGTTTAATTCAGCTCTACACAGGGTTTATTTATGAAGGGCCAGGGTTGATAAAAAAAATTAATCA
>Ga0214163_1000365_pt1 | contig 21353 bp, 15 predicted proteins | sample LakMenepilimnion_2_FD_153001 | JGI IMG/M metagenome (GOLD analysis project Ga0214163, IMG submission 153001) | Freshwater microbial communities from Lake Mendota, WI - Practice 15JUN2010 epilimnion v4 | ecosystem: Environmental > Aquatic > Freshwater > Lake > Epilimnion/Euphotic zone | place... | reverse complement strand
GTCGTGTTAAGACTGTTGCTGAGGGTTGTTGCGCCTTGGACGATTACATTGCTTCCAAAAGTGGCTTGACCAGTCGTGTTAAGACTGTTGCTGAGGGTTGTTGCGCCTTGCATGATGACATTGCTCAACAACGTTGTTCCTAAAATCTGAACACCATTGTACATCGTTACGTTGCTGTTGAATACAGCTGTGTTTGAAAATGTAGCGGTGCCTGTGAATAATGTTGTTCCTAATTGGTTGTTGCATCCTTGAGACACAGTAAAATTGCAATATGTTACATCGCCCATCACGACAAGGCTTTTGTTGACGTGAAGAATCCCATCGACAAATAAGTCTTTGCTCACTGACACATTACTGCTAAATGTTGCCATCCCTTGAACTGCTAGATTGTTGGAAAGCGTAGTTGCACCGACGATATCAAGATTACCTTGAATGGTTTCATCACCATATAAAGTTGTAAGACCAAACACATCCAATCCACTTTTGGCAGTGACTGCAGAATTTAAAATTGTAGAACCGGATATTTCTACGGTATTGTCAAAGGTAGCAGCACCCCCGACAATGACATTGCTACTTAAAATAGTAGTCCCTTGAACATTCATGTTGTTACTGAGAGTTGTTGGTCCAATCACTACCAAGTTGTTGCTGAACAATGCATTTCCTGTTACAGATACACCACCTTGAAGCTTGGTTTCACCTAATATGCTCATGTTACTCCTAGCAGTGACACTTGCCTCCAACACCGTCGTTCCAACAACATCTAGACTCGCTACAATAACATTACTATTGAATAGCGCGCTACCACCAACAATAGAATTCCCAGCAACAGAAACATTGCTATTGAAGTACGCAGTACCTTGCACTGCCAAATTGCTCACTGTCGTTACCCCTGATATGGAAACATTGTTACTAAAAGTAGTTTGTCCCATGAAAGAAGCTGGACCTTGTACAGCAAATGCATTGCTGAAAGTCGTTGGACCAAGGGCTGTGATGGCACCAGCTACACTGAGGTTGGACGATACAGCAACATTTGTGTGAAATTGTGTCGATCCATACACGTCAATATTGCTGTTTATTACTACATTGCTATTGAACGCCACTGGACCGATAAAGTTTGTTGTACCCAATTCTAGACGTGATCCAGTAGAAACGACAAAGTTACAATACGTCACTTGTCCAGTCACGATGAGGTCTTGATCGACTTGAAGATTGCCGCTGACGCGAATATTGCTCGCAACAGACACATCACCATAAAACTTGCCTTGACCATACACATCTAAGTTGCAGCGCGCAATCATGCCGGAATCAAATACCGAGTGACCGGTCACTTCAATTGCATTAGCAATGATGCCGTCTCCGAATGTCACCGTTCCCAACATGGCAGTCGGTCCATACACATTCAAACTATTGCTCAAATTTGTGCGTCCATACACATACAAATTTTCATCTATATTGACGTTACTGAGCACGTTGAGGTCGTTATAAATGCTAGTCACGCCTTGAATGTCGACGTTATCATTCAATGATGTGGGACCGTCCAATGACGCGCATCCTTGCACACGTACGTCATTGAATAACGTGTTACTCGTAAAATTAACGGTGCCATGCGCTACGACAGTTCCATAAAGTGTAGATGAGCCTTGCACGCGGAAGTCATTGCTGAAAGTAGATTGTCTATAAACAACTAAGTTTCCATTTATTTCTACATCTCCGATGGCACGTATGTTACTGTCTACGGTTAGATTGTCGTGTATGTTGGTGACCCTTGCAACATCTAGTACGGACTTCACACTCAAATCTCCGTACATCGTCGTGCTGCTGTACACAGTAAGACTACTTGCTTCGATATGGTTGTTGAATACAGCCTGTCCAGCCACAACTACTGTGCCTTGTAATGTGACATTGTTGTTGAATGTTGACGGTCCAATGAATGTAGATGCTCCGCTGACAGCTATTCCATTACAAAGAGTACACTGCCCGTTTATCACCGCATTCTTATGAACATATGCATTTTCAGTGACCGACAAGTTGCTATTCACAAACATGCTGTTACGTACAGCAGCGATGCCTAGAATTTCGCAATTGCTAAGCATGTACACTGGTGCTGCAAATGTGCTCACACCACTCACATTGACTATGTTTGCGTCGATATTACTGGTGAATATAGTGGGACCATTATACACCACACGATCATCGAATTGAGCTGCACCAGCAAATGTTGCAATTCCTTGTGTAGTTGTATTGTTACTGAACGTAACTGGTCCATTCGCGAGCAAATTGCCTTGAACTTGAACATTACTGCTAACCACAAGACTATTATGTAGACTGGTCGGTCCCCACACATCCACATTGCTGTTCATTATCACTCCATTGTTGAGCATCGCCGTATTACAAAAGGTTGTCGTTCCCGTAAATGTAGTGGGACCTAGCTCATTGACAGCTCCTTGCATAATTACAAGATTACAGTACGTGACTTGGCCGTTAACTATCAAGTTTTTGTCGACATACAAATCTGCAGCAATTCGTACATTGCTGCAAGCTTGGACATCGCCATGTAAAATAGCACTTCCATACACATCCAGATTAGATCGTGCAACAACTCCCGAGTCAAGCGTAGTCAGCCCTTGCACTTCAACAGTCGCAAGAGTAACATTGCTATTGAATATCGATGGACCCGTATGAACAACAGTATTGGCAAATGTCGTAGGCTGCAAAAATGTTGCTTGATTACAGAAAGTACTCGTTCCATTCACAAATAGATGATTATGCAAGTAAGCATTGCTCCATGCATGGAAATCGGAGTACACAGACATAACATCCATTACGGACACGGGTTTTTCGAATGTTGCGGTCCCCATAGAACACAAATTGCTCCATGAATTGATGACGCCGTAAAAGTCTGCTGTATTTGAAGCTACGCTGCGACCATATGTAGTTACGGTATTTGAAAACGCAACCAACCCAGTAGAAGTTATAACACCAGACATCACAGTGCTGCCAACCATGTTTAAGTCAGCAAACGTCGCAGTGCCCATCACATTTAGTGCTCCATCGATCGTCGTATCATTGTCCACATTCAAATGTCCTTGAAGATGTGTGTCTCCTTGTACATACAAGTTACTTTGTATCGTTGTAGATCGTATCACGTTTAGGCTATCTAGTGTAGAAATACCATCCACATTCAAGTCTTGTTCGAAATTCACATCCCCAAGAACGTTGGCAAATCCTCCAACAGTCAAATTAGATTTTACATACAAATCATTACAGAATGTGCCGCGACCACCGACTACATAGAGGTTATCGCCGACTATGACATCATTACAAGCTCCAATATTGCCTTGAAATGTTGCTTGGCCGCTAACATTTATTGTGCTAATGAAATTGGCTTGATCCTTGAAATATGAAGGTTCGTACACTTGTAATTGCCCTTTGATATTGACGTTTGACAAACAATTCATGACGCTGCTGATGTTGAGCGTCGGGCTATTGAACAAAATCGCACCATTGAATGTGGAAATTCCATTCACCACAAGGTCATCATTCATTGTAACGCGCCCATTCATCCCCGTGGTACCATTGAACATCGTACTTGCCGTAATATCGAAGTTGCTTGCAGTGATCGAATAATGCGTAGCTTGCACACTAGCAGTCTCTCCACCCAAATCTATGGAGTGTGTAGGGGTTTTTAAAACAATTTGCGTGCTGTTGAATTGTAAAATATTATTGCTTGACACGATAACATCTTGAATGTTGATCAAGTTGTCCTGTCGATTCTCAAATATACCCAAGTTGTTATTTTTGAATATGATACAATTCCTTCCGTAATTGTTTATTTTGTGTCCTACCAAAACATTGTTGCTTCCATAGTCCGATATATTCTGCCCAATCGCAACTGATCTATTTCCTGTATTATAGTTTGAAAACCCCACCGATATGGTGTTGTTTGCCAGGGATAGATTGTAATTGCCGACGCTCACATTGTTGGACGAGTAAAAAGGTACTGTGCTATAGTTGTTTTGGTGACCAATATAAACATTTTCTGACCCCTTTTGCGCATTACCGCACTTGTGACCTATAAACACAGAATTGTATCCATCCCAATTGCAGCGCCCGCTGTCATTTCCAATAAACAAAAGATTGGTTCCAACTTCTGTGTTTTGACCGGAGCGATTTCCAATAAATATGTTGTCATCGGACCTATTTGACTCACCTGCATGTACCCCCAAAAAAATGACATTCTGGCCTTGAGTTGCAAACAAGCCAGCTTCATAACCTATGATAGTGTTACTTTGGCCATACATTGTGACAGGTGTGGAGTACCCCACGAATGTTGAAGATGAGCTTCGAGTTTGTAAATCAAGATCAAATGACGCCGAGGCAGGAAGATTGAGAAGCCCATTCTTAGCTGCCTGCGACGATGTAACAAACGAATATGACATTCGGTTTAACTAATAATTACCAATAAAATAATCCTGTGGTCACAAACATGTCACTTCACAGATACTCATCGATGAGATCAGCTTTGGGCAAGCTAGAGTATGTATACGGGGTTTTGCTCAGCAAAGGGGAGTTGAATTGTACGACATCAGGAACCGTGTCCACATCTCTCATCTTTTCACCCACAGTCATGCCGTCCGTAATCTGAATTTTCATGTCTATCGTTCTATCAACAGGAGTTATATAAAAGTCGGAACGATTTCTATCCTTTTGCCTCGCAAATACCTTCCACCGAGTCACGTCAGCATCTTCGTTGGATAGGTAACCAACCAACCTGTATGTATCGTTAGCGCTCCTGGATGGTATATTTATATTTCTTTTGTGGGTGTTCTCAGCAACTCCTTCAAAACTGGATCTGTCTGTCCGAGCTAGTGCAGGATACAATGGATCGCTGAGCACACGTATATCTCTCTGTCTCGTATAATCCACTGGTATGGTGACAGCAGATGTGCGAAGCCCGACGCTGGCTTGTTGCTGTAGTGCATCATATTCGTTTTTGTTCATACATACTTTGTCCGTTTGCGATGTTGGTGAGCCATGCATCGTAGATGTCAACCTCCACATTACAACAGTGATCCAAACAACACTGAACAACACAACCAAAGCTTGCGTTTGTGTCTTCATACCGTATCTTTATAAAGGAAAAGAAACAAAAATACCTAACGATAAATAAACATATGATACATGGTAGTCCCACCACCACGACATATATCACTTGAGGCATCGCTTGGGGCCATATCCGCAAAAACTATGAATAGTATCGTGGGTGTTGCTACTAGCCTTACCAAAGTAGCCGAGTTTGGTAAAGGTTTGTATTCCGCTGTTACTGGCTTTCAGAGTTTCATGCTCTCATTGGTTATACTTGTTGCCATGATTTCCGTCTGTGTATTGTTCTACGTGCTACTCAAAATCATTCGCTTGCGTGGATTTTGGTTCAATCATTCAGCCAATCTCGCCGACTTCATGAAAAACCTTCACAAAGACGTCGATCAAACACGGCAATTGTACATCTCTGCGCAAGCAACAAAGTCTGTATACCAGGCTGGTGGAAACAACAATTTGGTGAATTTGTTGTCGTGCACAAAAACGATTGCTTATTTTCAAAAGTACGATGGCAAGGCCATTCACAAAAACTTTGACATGTTTTTTAAGTACTATGACATAGTTAGATCGCCACTTGATGCTTGGTTTCATGACAGAGACTTTAAACAATTCAGCAAAGATGGTGAAGACTCTGCAGCGGGACTGATCGTTTTGAAAGCAAAGATTAAGGAAATCGATGACATTCGCACAGAACTCGCAAAGTTGACGAGAAATGACCTACCAAAAATACAAAACATATTGTTCCTTGCGACTGTGACAGAAGAGGATTACCAGTCAGGAACGATTAGACATCACAACAACGCTTCCGCAAAACAGATGGCGTCTGCTTATGTCGCACATGCAAAGAATAAACAATTATCGTATGCAACATTTCAAGCATATACTCAGCAATTTATCGATCTTACCATAGGTTTCACGGTTATGGACATGTACTTGAACACATACTTTGACAAGCTCAAAGAACTTCACAATAACAGGAGGTTTGGGTTTTTCAACTATCTCATATACCTCATCAAACCGTATGTAACCACTCTGATATTCAACGATATCGTAAATCCATGGAAAGAAGCTTTGCAATCGAGAGCTATGAACAAAGAGTGGAGTGATTTCACGACCGCATGGGATCGACTCGGTGAAATGATAAAAAAAATACCGGGCTCATTGGCGGCCCGTAATACACGAAAGTCTAGCACCGAACAGTTGCAAGGAGGTCTAGAAACCAATCAAAACGAATATAAGGCTGACTTTGGGAACCGCGAAGACTTCAAATCCGACACTATCGAGAGGTTCGGCTTCTTGAAGGGATTGCTTTCAATTGGAGATTTCTTTATGGCTATATTGGATCTCGCCTTGGGTGTCGCTGAACTGCTGACAAACCCCTTTGAACTCATACCTTATTTGTTTAAGATTATCATCGGTTTCATCGTGGGTATAATCTTGCTTGTATTGCACGTGTTGGGCACTCTTCCACCATTCAGTTGGATGTTTTTCGCGTTGTACTTCATCGCATTCGTCGCAGTGCCATTGGCGGTAGGCTCAGTATTCTACGCTCTGTTGTTCGCATTGTTTGCGGTGATCTCCGTCGTCTTGTGGGTGCTAGACCTCATGACGCTTGGACTCGTATCAAAGCTCACGAGGTGTGAGGATTTGCCGGATATTTGGCATACTCGGGCGAATTTTGTCAATGAAAATCTGTACACGCGTGCTTTGGTATGTCAAAGTTCATGTCCAAGCAAATTTGAACCTGCAGGAGTGTTTTGCAAGGCAACAAACAGCAAACAACCCGATTATTGCCCACAAGCACAGGTGTATCGTATGTACACCGGTCTACCAACCGGTTCGCCAGCTGACATGGGCGACTTTGTGCCCGACTTGAAGTTTTGGAGCAAAACCGTACCTGCACGTGAGCAAGAAATACGAACTTATTTCAAAAAGAAACAACGATTCCTTCAAAAGTGTGAAAAAGCAAGTGCTCGATACGACCCGTTGGTAAAAACGATCTGCGCCAACTACAATACTGTAGCACTACCAAAAGAAAGTGATCGTCCAGAATTACGTCGCGTTTGCAAACAGATATATTGCGATGGTGACCCTCATGAGGACTTTTGTTACAAATTTGATGGAAAAGCCGACGAAAAACCATCCATTCCAGGGAAGTCATTCGAAACAGATGAGACCCTGGCAAGGATCATGAAACTGTTTGTAATGATGATCATCAGTGTCATCGTGTTGCTCATGTTTCTTCACAACTCTTGAATGAGCTTTGTGATCAGCTCATCCACGGTAGATGATTCGTGATTTTGCTGCAAAACCTTTTGCAGAACGGTGTATAAGTGGCTCGGTAGCACGCTGGTATTGCGGAGCATTGTGTGTATTTTTTTAATTTTTGCCTTGATGACGTCGTGATACTCAAGGGCTTCGGTGAGCTCCTTCTCTATCATCGCATCTACGTCACTCATTGCTTTGTCGTTGTGCAACCTATATACAGACAGGTACTTGGCAATCTCGTGAACGTCGGGTTCCCTTTCGTATGTTTCTACAAAAATGCCGAATATGTGTTGAGTTATATCATCGGTCTCATTTTTGAATGCAACAATCAAGTTGTTGACGGACTCATCCATTAAATCATGACCTTCGGCACGGATTTTCCCAAACACGTATGACAAATCTGATGCATCAAGAGTCTCGTCATACATGGACTTGTATAAAGCTGACACTCTATCCGTCATTTTCTCTTCGTACTCATGGGATGCGATGATGGCGTTTCGCAAAGTGTCCAAAAAACCAGGCTCCGAAATGCTGGACAAATGCGATTTGATGAAAGCGTCCTCATGCAACTTTGTGTGCAAATACCTGAAGACGATATCACCTACCTCCGTAAAACTCGCGACATGCATGTTGTGCAACTCAGTTATGTAGCTTGCTAATTTAGGTACCGCAACATTGCGCAATTGGTGTACATACAATAGGTATTCACGTATGTTCATGTTTCGCTTGTATACTTTTTCAAATTCATCCACAATGTGAAGGACGCCATTATTCGAGTCATATTTGTTCATTGGATCGTTTTGAGCATTAGAACTTGCCCTAAAGTACTCTATAAACTTTTCAGCGTTGGTCCACAAAGCATGAAGTGTCTCAGCATCGTGCTCTGATATGTCCGCTGGGAGCATTAAAGCATTTCGATCATCACCTTGGCTACGGTCACATTTAGTCAAGTCGTGTGCATTCGCTTGAATATCGTGCTTGAGCTCGTCCACTGTGTACGAAGCACTTTGTTGGAACTTTTTGAGATAAAATTGTACTACTTCATCACTTGCATCGATGCTTGTGATGTAACAATACACTTGTTGAATGAGATGAGTGAACTTCTCTACAAAAAGTTTGGATGTCGTCACAAACTCCACGATGTCGCTTAATCTAACCTCTTTACCTTCAAAACCATTTTGAAATTGCGCAAAGCATGCTTGGTAGTCTTCTTCACACAAGCGGTTGGAGAACACATCCATAAATGTGTTTCTTAGGTGTGCCACATAGTCTTGGGACTTGTAGAGAAATGTTCTGAAATCTTCAAGCGTCTTGTCATTTTTGGAGATGGCGTTTGCCCAATACTGCATCATCTTGGGGTCAATAGAGGATTCTGAGTCAAACATGACGATCCTAAAAGTTTGCACAATGTTGTCCTTGATGAATTCCATTTAGTACTCCATTGTGATATTATAAAAATCATATTTATCCACACATCATGCGCAGTCGGTTGTCATACGTTTACGTTTTACACCAGAGTGATCACCCTGATAATACAATCCAGGTTGTTGCTGCGCAAAACTAGTGAGGTCATTAGTGGAGTGCTTTTTGATGGGGACATGATCGCACAGCAGTGGTCCGTTGCAAATGCCACGCACATTGACTGCTTGTTGACCCTTTTCCCCTTCGATGATGTCAAACATAATGTACTCACCTTTGCGAAGTGTCTTGTACATTGAGTTGAGTGGACGGATTCCAGAGTGATGTACAAAGATGTCTTTGCCTTTTTGAGGACCATCCCAAATTGTTACAAAGCCATATCCGTATGCGTTGTTGAACCATTTGCATTGCCCAATAAATTCACCTCTCATATCGAGATCATTAATCTCATTGAGAACGCCATCATCAATGCTCAAGTCGGTCATGTCTAATTGTTCCATGTTATAAAACCTGTTATACTATATTACGGGGTGTGATTGCCCTTATATACTTTATTGTGTTGTTTTGCAGTTGTTTTTTTGTGTCGTGATGTAAAATGAATAAACTATTACTTATTGTAATTGGTTTGATCATCTGTATTTACATTCGTTACAATCTCAAGTACAATGATGCATATGAGATATTACAGGCAAAACCACAACAACTGACCCCTAAGTTGTTGCATGAGAGAAACCCAATCGTCGTTGAGAGTTTAGGACATATGAGCGAGACGATAACAGCATCATTCAAGTACCTATACTTGTACAAAAAAGAAAGCATCGTTCCCATCCAAGAGTTCATTACAAATACTTCGCGATATTGCATCATACAAACCAATGATGCTGCGCCGGTAGAAGTAGAGCTGTTGAATCCTAAATATAAGATTGGAGATAATTATCAATCTGTTTCCATACGCTTGTACGCTGGAAACATACTCGTCGTTCCTATGTATTGGCGTTTGCGCTCAACTGTCCCGATCGGTTGTGTATTTCTTTACGACACATTCTCGGCAATGTATCAAGCATTGCCTTGGTCAAGATCGTGAGAATGTAAGACCCAACCCTACCTTGACAGCACCGTTTTGCTGCGCACCCTGTAATTTTTTGGCATCCGTAATGATTTCTACATTGGGTACAACTTTCACGTTCATAGCACCTGAAAGACCGAGTCGTTGGAACTCTCTAGGCATGATTTCATCGGCACGATTAATCTGTTGATACAGGCGTTGTAGTATTGGGATTTTGATGTCTTGTTCTCTCGACAAAATAGTGTGAATGGCGGCTACCAAATTATCTTTCGTGATTTGTCCTAAAGGTTTCGTATTTGTATCAAACCCTAAAACACGATGGATTGCTTCTACAAAACGCACCGCTGACGCCTTCGCACGATGGTTTTGATATATCGTCATTTGCTTGAAGGTATCGCTAGATGTGTGATTGTGATACCATAAGTAATATACGTAGCTCCATAATTCCCCTTTACGGATTGTCCCCACTCTTGGTGTGTGTATGGTGCCATGCGGTGTGAGAAAGCCTTTGTCCAAAAGGTTTCCGACAGCACACACTGCCCCTTTGATGCCACTTGCATAACCCGCACCAAAATCGATGACCGATTTGAATGTTTTGCGCTTGGTGTCCTTGATGCCCATACTCTACGATGTTATATTTTTTCTATGCGCACCTTTTTGTCTTCGGAAGTTGTGACTCCGTCTATTGTACCGGATATACTGATAGACTTCGTTGGAGCGGGTGAGTGCCTAGTCGTCTCCGAGAGTTTGTATTGCGCTGGTGCGTGGAAGATATTCGTCGAAGGTTCGCTTTCCTGACGCATGATCACGAAGAAGTATTTCATTTTTTCGTCCATGTCTCTTTGTTGTTCTGGGGTCAAGTTCGATTTGGGTTTTTTCTTTGTGTCTGTTTTTTTTGCCGATGCTTTATTTTTGCCAACTATCGAAACTAGTTTTTCTTCATGCTCGTAGCTTGTGTGTTGTTGATCTCGCTCATGCTCTTTGTTGTCATTTTTGATTGAATTGATGTCGTCGTATATGTACTGGATTTGGGAACTAGCCTTGCTGACAAGGTCGTCACAAGTGTTCGTATATGACACTTCTAATCTTTTTACACACACCGTATAACAAGCGAAGAGGAGGTTCAACCTATCTTGTTTTTCTTTCTTTGTGTAGCCAAATGCGAAGACCTTGAAAGAGTTGTGAACATAAGCTTGCACATACTTGTTGCATGGCGGACGATTCACGAAAATAAACAACGTGTTCCATAATATCCACACCGCATCATCTTTACATGTCTTAACAAAGTTGTGTACCATGTCCAATGTCTCACATTCCGGTATATTTGAGCGGTTGCATATTTGATACAGAACTTTGTTGGTCTCCTTGATATTGCCTTCTAGCATGAAATTGTATAGATGTCGCACCAAGGTGAATACTTCGTGACCAACGACCAACCCCATGTTTGACTCAAGCTCTGGGAATGACTTCGTCGCAACCGTTTGTAACTGCGTTGAAAATCCTGGAAATATGCTTCCCTTTTTATACAAGCACCTTTCTACCGGTTCCTCTTTGCTTAAGAGCACGACCACTTCGCATAGACTTTTTTGAACAACATCGGACTTCCACGAAAATTTAGACTTACTAATTGCATTTAGGCGTGCTGAAATACCGTGTAACAAACATGCGTTAGTGGTGATGTACGATTTGGACACAAGTTTGACCAACCAAGCGATCAATTGCTTTAGTTGACCACTACTTACCAGCTCACATGATAAATGACAAGCACGTTGAAAGTCATGCGTGCCCATGCTCCGTTCAAGCTCAATGTAAAGATCGGTCAGCAGATATCCGGATTTGCTCACAAGCATCTTGCCTATATTTTGATGGGTGAAATAGTTTTGGCGTGATCTAACAAAACCTGAAAGTCTACAATAGATTGCACGAAAAATAGTATGACTACTTGTTTGACCTCCTTGATGATTTCCTCTAATTGTTGATTTGAAATATTCTTTAGTTTGTACTTATCACCGTGTTTGTCGACGATTTTGTCGGTAATGCGCATCACTTTGTCTATGTTTGACTTGTAATTTGCATGCATCGCATCATAAAGCGCGACCACTTTTTTGGTTTCCTTGTCTTTGTTCGTGAGTGACACGACGATCTTTTTGTGTGCCATGCAATATTGTGTATGCATTATTGGATTGTTCTCTGCTATTTCAAACATCAAATCCACTGAACGTGCTGATTTAATCAGCGGCTTGATAGTCGCTTCGCATCCGAGTCCTTTTGGAAACCTTTCTGCGTAAACCTTTTTGTACACATCCAGTGACACTAGCGCATCATGGCAAATGCTATCAGCAACTTTGTTTCTGGATTTGCGGGCGAATATGACCTTCATTTGCTGCAAGAACGCATATTTCTCAACTGGTGTTAGAAAATGTTCGACAAACATTTGCAACCCTTGGAGATTTGCAAAATCAATTTTGTCGGCATTCTTGGTGCTGTAGTCACGATGCGGTACAGAACAATAACTGATTTCCATTAAGTTGTTGGAAACCTTTATGTTCCGTTGCATAATGCCAGCCAAGCTATCGTCTCCATCATTTTCTAGGTCATATACAGTGCGCAAAAGAGACAATATATACAACACCTTTACGTAGTGCTTGGAGATGCTTGAGCAGATGTCTTGTTTGTTTACGATCACTTTGTCATCATCTGATGTAACTGAGTCCTTCTTTGGCAGTAGATATAATGACCCTGAAATTCCTTGTAGATCAATTTTCAGATGCTTGCTCAATTCTTTCTCCCATATGATCGTGTACTTAGTGCATACATCCTCAAACAAGAAATTGTAATCAGGATTCGCGAATTTATCATCTTTTGTGAGAACCTTGGTGACCAAATCATTGAGTTTCTCCAGCTCAGCAGCAAACACATTTTTGTTGGGTTGATTAGGTAACGATTGTCCTGCCCCCATTATTATAATAGTTGTACATTTTTATCTCAGTAATTATTAATCGACACTTGAAATGCTCATATGGAACACGGTAGACACAAAGCTAGATAGTTTAAAAGACCTCGTCGAAGGCAAGTTGTCAGAAGAAGCTAAAGAAGAGTATCTGAAGTACAAAGACTTGTATGACCTAGTGAAACACTTCACAATAAAACATCACTTGATCATGTACGGAGGCATGGCTTTGAACGAGTTGTTACCAAAATCAAAGAAATTCTACTCCGATTCAGAGACCCCCGATTACGATTGTTTGTCGTATGACGCCAAAAAACACGCATTGCTACTAGGCGACGAACTTAAAAAAAAAGGGTACAACTATGTTGAGGTCAAGAGTGGTATGCACGATGGCACATACAAAGTGTTCGCAGAGTTCAAAGCTGCCGCTGATATCACACAAGTATCAAAGTCCCTGTATCAATACCTCTTGCAACAGTCTACCACAAATCCAAAACAAAATCAAAGTGACCCTGGTCTCATCATTGCTCCAGTAGTGTTTTTGAAATGGTCGCTTTACAAAGAACTATCACGACCAGAAGGATCTCTCTTTCGATGGGAAAAAATATACAAGCGATATGACATATTCATGAAATATTTCAAGAACAAAAGCAATGATTCGAGTGTCCGAAGGCTCAGAAATGCTTCCCAAGTCACTGTCGCTGAAGATGACCCAAGAGTTATGGATGTAAATAGGCAACTTGCAAACATCATCAAGTCAATGAAGCTTCCACTAGTGGGTAGCTTTGCTGCGGGGCTATATTTGAAAACAAATAGTCTGTTGGATATGAAAGATTGTTGTCAATTACATAGTCGCTGGGCAAAGTATACCATCATGGCTGAAGATGTCAAGAAGACGTTTGACGATATACAGTCCCTCATCAAGTTTCCCGAGGGTGTAACGATGTTGCTCAAGCGCCGCGGACAAAAAGGTGCGGGGTATTTTGATGAACTCATGGCAGCACGAGGCGCAATTTTTCTCAAACTGAAAGGTGTCACACAACTAGTGCGTGTGATGACCATATTTGACGTCATCGGTAATTGCTACTCTATCACACAGCAAGCTGGATATACTGTCGGAACGGTAGACACATTGCTACAGTACATGTATGCGTATTACATGACGTATGATTTCTTTGAGGAGGATCGAACTTTGTCGACAGCAACATTGCAACTCATCCATAGCCTTGAGAAGTACGCAAGCCAAGATTTACGAATCGCAGAACAACGATTTTCCACTGTGTGTTATGGTAAAGAAAAAACATTGTTAAATGCAAAAAAAGAACAATGGGGGCAACGCCGATTCGTGAAGCGTTTATAGCATCAAACATTTTCTAGGCTATCCATACTAGTACGCCGGGTGAACACTGCTTGCAGTTGAGGGATACCACTGGGCATAACTGGAACTTTATGGTTGATAGGGCTAGGCAACCAGAACGCAGTGACTGATGTCAAGACTGGAAGATAGATACTCGGATCCTTGCCTGCGATCAACATTCCCGCGCTGAACCCAATGGTCAACATACTGAAAAACGCCTGGAACAGGAACAATGCATTATTATACCAAAAATTTGGAGCATTCATGTTGGATTGAGGTTGATTTTGTACTGACTGAGTGTTGCTCGCATTTGACGGATAACTCTCCATGTTGTTATCAAGAAAGTACGCTTTAATCTTAAATGCCTTATGGGTCTATATAATCCAAGTTAATGGTATCGCTATTAGTACATGTAAACGAAGGTATATTCTCCAAATCCATATTACAACAATCCAAATACATGTCGTTATTATTGTTGTTGCTATATACAGTTCGCACAGTAAGAGCTTCATCAGTCGTTCCCCATGACGCTTCACCACCACAAAGTTCTCTCAGCTTATCATCTAGGTACCTTTCTATAGCACAACTGCTCTCTATGACCCACAACTTTCCCCATGTGCTTTTTTCACCAAGTTTCACGGCATGCACAATGTCGGGCAACGTAGGGTTGGACACAATCTTTTTATAATTTGAAAATACCATCGGCAGTGACATCGTTACATCCCCCTCACATTTTTGCGTGAACAAATTTATCCACTTGGTTGGTACCCATGATGGAAGGATCGCTTTCAATTGAGTGAAAGTGTGCGTGATTTCGTTTTCAACGATCCCACCAAATCTGTCGCCGACCAATTGTTTGAAATTCAACAACGGAATAATTTGTGGATTGCACTGTGATACAATAAAGTAATTACAATTGAACATCTCTGTGAGCATGTTGGTAGGAAGGTCATTTTCTATGGATCCGTCTAGCCATGTCCTGGTGGTAATACCATCCGTAAGTGATATGTTGTCAATGGTTCCATCATTGCGTTTGAGATATATGTGCTGGGATGGAAAAAGACCAGGAAACGCTGCAGATGCAGCAACGGCGCTCCAAATAAGAACGTTTGGAGCGGTCATATAGTTCAACAAATGAGGAGGCTCATTGGTATTCGCAGGACAAATGCTCACGTTTAGTATGCGCCCAGTACGATGATACGCCTCTTTGAACGTATAATCGCGTAAGACATTTCTAAGTTCGGATACTAGATGTAAATCATCATGAATGTGACCTTTCATGAGAAAATTACGCAGCAAGTCGATAGTTTTATGATCCTTGAAAAACTGGAAATCAAAGTCCTCGAGGTGAGTAAATGAGTCGGCAAGTTCTTCGTTTGTTCGTATAGCTACTATAGCCGCAACGATAGACCCTACACTTGATCCAGCAATGATCCGTGGGAGCAACCCTTGTTCAAAAAGAGCTTTGACCACGCCCATGTGAAATGTTCCAAAACTGGCACCACCGCTGAGCAAGAGTGCAGTGCGCCCAAAACTATGACGGACTTCTCTAAAAAAGTCTATTCGCGTGGTCTTACTAATTTCGTCACATGTAGCTATCGTTTCAAGACGCTCCTTGGTGTGACTTATATACCGTGCTATGGTGTCTGGTACAAATACAAATACATTATGAAGTTTGTTTTTAGCAATATTGGCAATATTTCGGCTCAAGTTGAATCGCGTATGATGCATCAAGTCATTCACATCAGTGACGTCACATATCGTCTTTTTTAACAGATCTTTGTCGTATGCAGGCGTGCCCTTGATACCTCTCGTCGACCCATAGAACGTTTTCCGTTGCTCTTCATACTTACGAGCAGCCTCACCCCATTCACTCACGTTCTCCGCTCGCTCCATTAGTTTGCGTTGATAAGCTAACTCTCGTCCTCTAAAGTCCAATAACCGGACTATATTAGTCAAGTAGGTATATGACAAGTTGCTCAAAAGCAGCGTACTTATAATTACATAAAAACTAGGCAAGTACTTCGTGCTCATCATGAGTATGTAGGCAATGCGAAGAAAGTACTTGCTACCGATACTTTTAATCTTGGTGGTGCCATTGATGATGCTTAACGCAATGACACGATGGATTGCACGAATGTTTCGATTCATTATGACAATTCTTCTTCATTATAATCATGCATTAAGCTTATGTCATATACACATTGAAGCTCTCAGTCGAGTGCGTTGGTGATGAGAGGGCATGCATTGAATGTGTGGATAGAGTCCGACAAGTATCCCTCAACAACCATTGAAACATTTTGACGTATGAGGTCTTTGGAGCAAGACACAGTAGTAAGTCCATCTGCAACACCTTCATCGATGATATCTTGCCCAAACAACCACCATTCGGTATTTGTCAGCGTTTTGAATTTATCGGGGTGCATACCAATTCGGTCGGCCTGAAACTTTGTCAAATGCTCTTCCATAGCATGCACCATGTCTAGATACGATTGCACTGCCATAAGGTCACCTCGAACGCCCAAAGATTGTTGGTGTTGCATGGCGGTAGATGTAGAAAGAACATACCGTGTGGTACATGCCTGTAGAAGAACAAAAGCCATGCTGTACGCTTTCGTTGCAATGCAAGTTATGTTCCTTTGTGATAGCTGTTCCATCATTCTGTTGCCCGCCATCACTGACCCACCATTCGAATCAATAAACACGTAAAGTGGGTCATTCAAAATTATGTCTTTAGTAAAACTATCAGCCACTGCATTTGTGATCGTACCCCTGACTGCTATATGATTATTAGGCGTCAGCTCAATATGAGGTATCGGCTCACTAGTGATGCTGTTTGGAACTAACAAAAGACACATGCTAAAACATTTGAATATGGTGTTGAAAGTGCTGTACATTTTTACATTGCGAGTGTATTGTCTTTATATGGGGTTGTTTTTCATTGTTTTTTGAAATGTTGTTTGTCAATTCTATACCATCCTACCACCCTACCACCCCATCAATGCGATCGTGTCCTCGGAGAGTGTGCGGTCGTCTGCGGAAGGCATCTCGTGAATGTAGCATTCAGCCATGACCTGCACAATTGGAATGACCATCTCGAACTTGCTGGTCTTGCGAAACCAGCTGCAGCCCATCACTTCTTCCATGTCAGGACGGGTCACGGGGTCGCGGTCAAGCATGCGTCTGATCAAGTCGACGCAAGCGCTACTGACAGATACGTTTGAGGGAAAATCCACAATGTACTGGTCATCTTGCAGGTTCTCCGCGATGATGAGCGTCACTTCGTCAATGCCACGCCCCTTTGCGGCGTCACCAGCATAGGGATATTTGCCATACATCATGATGTACAGCATGACCCCGCACGACCAAACGTCCGCCTTGGCACCATCATACGGCACTGCCATGCTACCCTTACCCACGTTGTTGTACACCTCTGGGGAGATATAGCATACTGTGCCAACGCAGGTTGTTGGCTGAGAGTGCGTGAAGTCGTACGAAAGCCCAAAGTCGCACAACTTTGCGACGCCATCCTTAGAGATGAGCACGTTCTCGAGTTTCAAGTCACGGTGGCAAATGTTCCGCTCGTGACAATAAGCGACCGCGGCGCATATCTGCCTGAAATACCCTCGCGCCACATCTTCGTTGAAGCGAGAGGACTTTTCAAACAGCGAAAACAAGTCTCCTGCATCCACGTGCTCCATAACAATCCTGGAGTTGTAGGTGCTCGTGAAAGACCCCCTGAACGACACAATATTGCCATGGTTATGTACCTTCTTGTGAATGGTCGCCTCATCGCTGATACCGTAAATGTCCCTCTGCACCCCGCTCAGTGCCTTGGTCTTCTTTATGACGACATTCTCACCAGTCTCTCTGTCCATGTACAGATCAACCTGACCAAATGTGCCAGAGCCGACCTTGCGGATGAATGAGTAGTTGTCCATAGTCGAAGTTGAAACTTGGAACAAACAAGAAAGATGAGGGCAAAAGTAATCCGTTTGATCGCGCTTGTTTATAGAAGAAATTTCAAGCACATTTCAAATTTTCTTCGGTCCTAGTATAATTTCGAAAATAATCCAACTAATCCACTTCTTGAATATCGGGGGTCGCATACGGATTGAAATCTGATTCAGCAGGCGCGCCCTCATTGGGGGAAGATCCTCCGTACGCCTTGGCTAATACAGGATTGACGACCTTGCTGACGTCTTCATTTTTAGCGACGTACTCTTCTTTGCTGGCCATTTGATTAGCGTCTAGCCATGTAATACCCTCATCAACAGCCTCGGTGATAGTCGTTTTATCGTCTTCATCCATTTTGATGTCTTTGTTGTCGCTGATAGTGCTCTTCACATTGAACAAATATGATTCTAATGAGTTCTTAGCCTCGATGCGCTCGCCATTCTTTCGGTCTTCTTCTTTGAACGTCTCTGCATCCTTGAGCATGGACTCAATCTCGTCTTTAGATAGGCGCCCCTTGTCGTTTGTGATCGTGATGTTCTTGGTGAGACCTGTTGATTTCTCCGCCGCTGCCACAGACATGATACCATTGGCGTCAATCTCGAATGTGACCTCAATTTGTGGCTTGCCACGAGGCATAGATGGAATACCGGTGAGCTCAAACTGTCCCAAAGAGTGATTATCTTTGGTGAACTGACGCTCCCCTTCAAACACTTGAATCAACACGCCTGGTTGGTTGTCGGCGTAGGTGGAGAACGTCTGTGTTTTCTTCGTTGGGATCGTCGTGTTGCGTTCGATGAGCTTGCTCATGACACCGCCTGCCGTCTCGATACCTAGCGATAGAGGTGCGACATCCAAGAGCAGAATATCCTTGATTTTCTCACTCGCGCCTCCACCTGTCAAGATGGCCGCCTGAATAGCTGCGCCTACTGCTACCGCCTCATCTGGATTGATGCTTTTGTTCAACTCCTTGCCATTGAAAAAGTCGGATAGCATCTTTTGGATCTTCGGGATGCGGGTAGTGCCCCCAACGAGAACGATCTCGTGAATTTGGGACTTGTCCAACTTTGCATCTTGTAGCACCTTTTCGACTGGCACCATCGCCTTTTGGAAGATGTCTGCACACAGCTCCTCAAAACGTGCGCGAGTGAGAGCACCTACAAAATCGATGCCATCGTACAGACTGTCAATCTCGACTGATGCCGTCGTCGCCGATGAAAGCGTTCGTTTGATCTTCTCGCACTGCGTGAGCAACCGCTTCATGGCGCGCGAGTTCTTGCTGATGTCCTTTTTATGCTTGCGCTGAAACTCTTTGACGAAATGACCTACCAGACGATTGTCGATGTCACTTCCGCCGAGATGAGTGTCTCCTCCAGTAGCCTTCACTTCAATGATTCCGCCGTCAATATTCAGAATACTGACATCATGGGTTCCCATATATGTTATCGGTCGGGATTTTAACCCGGCCTTCTACAGCTTTCACTGTAGGTCAGACTATATCTTACAACGACTTAAGACTTGTTTCGTAATCTCCATCCAGTTTTTTGGATATATCATATAATAGCTGTCATACACACCACAATTCTTTACCAAATTCTGCTTGACGCTCTCCATCTTCGCCTTCCATTTGCCACTTTGAATCTGTTGCTTGTGCCATATGTGATTGTCTTTCACCTCGACCAGCATGTTTAGATCGGGCAACACAAAGTCCACGTAGTACTTGTGTGACTTGTCTTGGAACACATAATCTAATACTGGACCGTTGCGGACGCACAAGCCGTGCTCTTTGCACCATAACAGGAATTTCAACTCAAGCTTCGACTGATAAATCACTTTGAAATCATTCACTGTCAGTGACCTGCGGCGGAATGTCTTGCGACACAACTTGCAACCTTGGCACAACACCTTGATGGCGTTCTTATGAAGCTCGAGTGACTTCCCTCTCCATTCCGTTTCACACTCTTCGCAACGGAATATCGGTTGGTCAGGTTTGATGAATACATCGGAGACTGCGTCATACATGGTCGAAGAAAACCGCATTTGATTGGCAACTTTCATTATGGGTACGTACTGCAGCCTGTCAAATTCGGCACCACTCACGTGACCATTTCGGATGCCAACGATATGTGGTCTCAACCTGTCGAAGTCTTCTACAGTCAAATGTGTCTTGAAGTAGGCATCGACTTCTGCTTTGGTCAGAGATTGGAAGAACTCATCGTGGCTTCTCTTTATAAGGTCGAGACATGACGTCTGCGAGGGTGTGTTGGACGTATGAGGCTTGGTGTTGCGCAATCCGTTGCTTGCAGTCATCATCAGCGAGTGTTGTTGTCGCTTGGATAGATCCAGATTGCAACATTGAGCACAATGTTGGAAGTCGCCGTTCAGCTTTCGCATAACCTGCGTCATTCCGACTTTCGAATCTCTCTCACAAGTCAAACATCTGTAACCGACTCTGTATGGCGAATGTTTGCTCAATGGTTTTCCATTCAAAATCAGTCGCCATATCGGTTGCTTTTTTGACGAGTACGGCAAGGTGGTACAAACGACCTGTATTTGTTTGGTCTCTAGACTGCTCCCATCGACCTTATCTATGATGGTGTGTATGTTGTCAACAAATGATTGTATATCCATGGTGTGTATTATTATCCAACAAGTCTTAAATCTCGTTGCCCCAGTGCTCGTGGAAATTTTGCCGTGGAGTATGAAAACGTACTCGTTAGGCTACTTTTTCTAGTCGTTGAAGTACATGTGTTGTTTCCAACACATACACCTGCTGATTGCCCATTGTGACATCCACTTCTTTTTCAAACCTTCGCACTCGTCATCACTGACCATGCTGTGGTAGAAGTGGCTTTAGGGGTTTCCAGCAATCCTCTGGGTTTTACGGCGGCAGAACCCTTATTTACCGCCAAAATCAAAAATCAGCACATTGTGCTCATCTTCATTCATCTTGTCGAGACCGTATGCGACAGCCGCTGCAGTCGGTTCGTTGATGATGCGCAACACATCGAGACCCGCGATGGTACCGGCATCTTTCGTCGCTTGACGCTGAGCATCGTTGAAGTATGCTGGAACAGTGACGACGGCCTGTGTAACGGTCTCACCAAGATAATCCTCCGCAACTTGTTTCATCTTCTCGAGCACCATCGCTGAAATCTGCTCGGGATGAAACGTCTTCTGCTCACCCATGTATTCTACATTGATTGTTGGTTTATCAGAACTATCAGCAGTGACGGAAA
>Ga0214163_1000363_pt1 | contig 21406 bp, 23 predicted proteins | sample LakMenepilimnion_2_FD_153001 | JGI IMG/M metagenome (GOLD analysis project Ga0214163, IMG submission 153001) | Freshwater microbial communities from Lake Mendota, WI - Practice 15JUN2010 epilimnion v4 | ecosystem: Environmental > Aquatic > Freshwater > Lake > Epilimnion/Euphotic zone | place... | reverse complement strand
TGCGCGCGCACCAAACATACGGAGCACACCCACTCGATGCAGCCGGATGTGATCAGTACGTTGCGGACATGGCGGTCATAGCGCGCAAGCTCGGAGTGCCTGCTCCCCCTACATCGCTGCGCGGCTTACGCGATCAGATTGCGCAATACCGGCCAGAGCTACGCAGTACCGCAGAGTCACGAGATGCAGCAAAGTATTTGCTCATTGAACCTCCACTCGAAATTGCTGCTCGTATTCCCTACTCACTCATTGCAGCGGCTGCTATCGCCATTTTGCCGACATGGGCTCGCGCAGACTTACGTCTTCCGTGGTTGCCGCTCACTGAACGCGCAATCGTAAAACCAATTGGATCACTCATTGCAACAACTATTCGTTGGGCAACGTCAGTAGATGGCGAAACATATGGTGCGCCAGTTACGACTTTCGATGAAGTCGCGCCAACTGCGTAACAAGATCGCCATTGTCACCTATCTGAATTTTGGCGAGTCCAAGCCAAGTTGCCATCTCTTGTAACTCAAGCAGTAACTCTCGTGCCACATGTGCATGATCAACACCCGCTTCACTAAAAGCACCTTGCACAAGCAAACAACTGTTGTGTCTATCTGCTTTCAAATCAACACGAGCCACAATTTTGTCGCCCAGAACAAACGGCAGAACGTAATAACCGTAAATGCGTTTTGGAGCCGGTACATAAATCTCTATTCGAAAATGAAAATCAAATACTCGTTCAATACGTGGCCGACACCACACTAAAGAATCAAATGGTGATACCAATGCACGCACGTGTATGTCTCGTGGCTGTTTTGTTCCCGGAATCATGTACGCGACATCACGCCAACCCGACACTGTCACTTGCTCCAATTCACCAGTAGAAACAAGCTCTTTTAGCAATGGTCTGGCTATGGCTCCCTTCTGGCGATGGTAATCAATCAGGTCTGAAGCAGTTGCAACACCCATACTTCGAGCAGCCAAAAGCAATAATTGTTTACGCGCTTCTGTTTCAGTTGGAAATGGTGCATTCAAAATTTCTGTGGGCAACACTTCACTTGGTGCATGATACACACGTGCAAAATCATTGCCGCGTCGTCGGGCAGTTATCTCTCCCGTCCAAAAGAGATACTCGAGAATCGCTTTGCCGTCGTCCCAATCCCACCATGAACCCTTCGGACCTTTTCGTGTTCGAACATCACCCGCAACAAGTGGCCCATCGTTATAAATTCGATCGCGAATCTCTTTCACCAGCTGTGGTTTAGATTTCGCAATGCGTTGTAAACCTGGCCACATAGACCCCTTGCGAGCTTCTTCCATTCTCCATTGCAAGAGCGGATACATAAAGACAGGCAAATGACTTGCCTCATGGCACCAGTACTCAAACAATTCGCCAGCATCCGTGGCGTCAGGGATCAAAGTACGCGGATGATTTCCAAGACGCGAGAACAACGGCATCTCTTGACTGCGCACAAGTACATTCACACTGTCAATCTGAATAAGACCAACTGCATCCATCACGCGGCGCAGATGACGTCTATCAATTCGCCCCGTTGGTCGAGGCGTGGCAAAGCCTTGTGCTGCTAACGCAATGCGTCGCGCAGCATCGCTAGTTATTTCAGTCGGCGACAGTGATGGTGACACTGTTAATCACCACGTCGGTCAATGGTCGATCGCCACGACCAGTCGGAACGTTTTGCATTGCCTCAACAACGTCGAGACCCTTTACAACTTGTCCGAACAATGCATACGCAGGTGGCAAGCCCACACCGCTTGGACCACTGATGAGGAAGAACTGCGAACCGTTTGTATTTGGTCCGGCATTTGCCATTGCAAGTGAACCGATTTGATATTGACCAGCCTTTGGCAATTCGTCATCAAATCGATATCCGGGTCCACCAGTACCTGTACCGGTTGGGTCGCCACCTTGACATACGAATCCATTGATGATGCGGTGAAAAATAATGCCGTCGTAATAGTGGTACGCAGCGAGATACACAAAGCTGTTCACAGTCTTTGGCGCACGTGCTGCGTCGAGTGCAATCACCAACGTGCCCATGCTTGTTTCCATGGTGGCGGTGTAACGCTTCTCTGGGTCGATGCCCATCGGAGGAGCTGCGGGGAACTTCTGGTTCTTTTCGGCGGAACCATCAAGGGGTGGGAATGGGAAACTCATTCCATTGACGCTACAAGCGCGCGGTCGCCTACGATAAAAGCGTGAACCCACATGAGAGCCCCCTCGACCTTGATGCCATCGAACAAGATCTGGCCGATGTAGACGCAGCCCTTGCTCGGCTCGACGCCGACACCTATTGGACTGATGAAGTCACCGGGAAAGCCCTCAGCGAGGAACTCCTTGCACAGCGCCCCACAGCACGACGAAACCTGTGACCTGCGTCTCGTTTTCCCACCCCTAGAGGGTTAGGATTCTCTTTATCGCCTAGCAAGCCAATGGTTTGCCCAAGTCGAAAGGGGAAATGACAATGGCTAATCCACAGAAGCCTCGAGCACCGTTTGCCCCGTGGGACCGTCGCGAATTGCCTGGCAGTTTTAGCGTCGAAGAAACAGCGCGTCGTGTTGGCCACTACAAGTGGGCCGAAATGAAACTGTTTGAAGCATTGGGCGGATGGATCGCGACCGTTCCCGAACTCGACATCAAAATGCGTCTCGGCACTCATTGCTACAAGCACGCATGGCACGCCGAGCTATGGCACAAGCGCCTTCCCGAACTTCGTGAAATGAACCCTGAGCGCCTCACGCTTCCTGCAAACGATGCAATGGTTCGCTTTATCGAAGCAATGACCGAGCCAGAAGCGCCAGAACTCACCATCGAAAAACTCGTTGGTGTCTATCGCGTCTTCATTCCTCACTTCATCTCTGCATATACGTATCATCTGAATAACACCAGTGAGATCACAGACATGCCAACAATTCGTTCCATCAAATTCATCTTGCAAGACGAATTTGATGATTGGCGTGAAGGAGAAATGCTGATTCAGTCTCTCCTTGAAACACCAGAAGAAGTCGACCGAGCAGCAGCACATCAAGCCAAGCTCGAAAAGATCATGCTCGAGGCCGGCGGCATCGCCGGACCCGGAAGCATCGGAATCAACACACCAGCACCACAAGGAGCAATGTCATGAAAAAGTTCATGCCAGTTGAAGAGTTGGCACGCGACGAGCGGTTCAACCAAATCACACAAGCAGACCGCATGTCCGATGCGCGAAGTGCAGTACCTTCGAACGCAGAGTCAACACGTCGCTCATCGAACCGACTCACACCAGCGCGTGCAGACGCAAGCGATGCTGCACGTGCACTCATGCATGGCATCTTCGTTGGTGAAATTCAAGCTCTCGAAGGTGCAGGACGCACATGTTGGGACTTCACCACCGGTGAAGAAGCACCATTTGGTCTGAAGCTCGACATGGCTCGCCAAGCATGGGACGAAGCACGTCACGTGGAAATCAGTTTGAAGTTGGGCGATTGGATGGGCAGCGATGTTGGCCAATACGCAGAAAACACTGTGCTTTTCCAGGCTGCATGTTCAAATGACCCAGTACTTCGACTTGCCGGCGTGAACCGCGCACTTGAAGGTTTGGCAATCGACGTTTTCACCTCAATGAAGGAGTTCGGCGAAATGGCCGGCGACCCATACTTAGAGTTCTGCGAAGACTGGATGCTTGCCGACGAAGTAACCCACGTGAAAATGGGAAGCGACTGGCTGCGCAAAGTGACAGAGAATGATCCTGAGCGTCGCAAGAAAGCACTTGAATTCCAAAGCATCGTCGACAAAATGTTCTCCTACGGCGGAAGCCGCAGTGACAGCGACGAATCAAGTCTCGGCATCGCACGTCGTTTCCGTGAACTTGCTGGCTTCACTTCAGACGAGAATGAGCACATCGCTGATCTCGGACTGCAAGCTCTTGAAGAGCGCAAGGCTCAGATTCGCGAAAAGCAAGCCGCAGCAAAGAACTGACATGGCCATTACGGTCACGCCAGAGACCTTTAGTTTTGTTTCGTTTGACAGTGCATACATCGCACGAATCGCAACTCTCGTTGCAGAACAATTAGGTCTTACAGATATCAATATTGAAATTGCTGTCGATGAAACATCGCCTCTCACACGTATCGATGTTGAAGTGACTGATTCACTGATTTCTATTCGTCCACTCTCTGGAGCGCTAGAAGACACACGACGTCCACGTCAGCAAAGTGAACTTGCAACAACGCTGGCAATGGCTCGCTCAATGTTGCGAGCTCGCGATCGTCTTCGTGGTGGCTTCGAGAATGCACCGTTAGATACCGAACTCTCACTTCCACAAGCCGCCGCATGGGATACATACATCCTCGGTCGCATCACACGAATGGATATTGAAGTCAAGAAGCAGGCCGCTTTATACAACTTTAGAAATCGTCACGGGTTCAATGATGCTTCCGATCATGTGTTTGAAAACATCTGGAACGCAGATTCATTCACATGGGATGAACTGTCTGCACTCAGTGCCAACACTCTTACGCTCTCTGCGTAATTACTCATGCCATTTTCCGTACGTCAACGCATTGCGTCAGTCAACGGGGTGGAACTTGTAGTTAACGAAAGTGGCGACGTGGGCGCGCCACTCATTGTCTTAGCGCACGGGTTTCCCGAGACCGCCCACAGTTGGCGTCACCAAATGATTCCCCTTGCAGAGGCTGGGTATCACGTAATCGCACCCGACCAGCGGGGTTATGGCCACAGCAGTGCGCCGCGCAATGTGGACGCGTACGGCACTTCACATCTGGCCACAGACCTTCTCGGACTTGCCGAACAAGCTGGACACAACAAAGCCATCTATGTAGGTCACGACTGGGGTGCATTGCTGCTGTGGGATCTGTGTCGGCTTCACCCCGATCGCGTGCGTGCCGGCGTTGCGGCAAGCGTGCCATTCACTAACTGGCCAATGGCGCCAATCGAGCTCATGCAAGCGCGTTACGGCGACAGGTACTTCTATATTTTGTATTTCCAACGTCCGAATGAAGCCGAGCAAGAACTCGAACGTGACGTTGCAGACACCATGGCAAAAGTGTTGTGGGGCGCATCGAGCGCCGCAGTCAGCGACCCGTTGTTTTTCACCACATCTGAACTGCCCGCAATGGCAGACACCACGTTCCTCACCGGCCGCGCTTCCCCGCCGCCACTTCCATGGTCATGGCTTTCACAAGAAGAATTCGACACGTACGTACATGAGTTTTCACATTCCGGATTCTTTGGTCCAGTGAGTTGGTATCGCAATATGAATACCAACTACGAAAACACTCATCGCATACCCGTAGACCAACTAGCAATGCCTACCTATTTCATTACTGGTGAACACGATCCAGTGAATCTTCTCAATCCCACAGCTATCGAATACATGTCGCAAACGCTGCCCAATTTCAGAGGTGGTTCGGTAATTCCGAATACAGGTCACTGGGTACAGCAAGAGAGCCCCGCTGCATTCAACGAGGCTCTCTGTACGTTTTTGAATTCGCTTGACGCGTAGTTTTTAGCGTTCGCGCAATTTAGACAACAAGCGCAAAATCTCTAGGTACAACCACACCAAAGTCACGGTGAGGCCAAGTGCACAGAACCATTCCATATGTGCTGGCAATTTGTTAGCAACACCCTTTTCGATCATGTCGAAGTCAAGTGCCAAGTTCATTGCAGCAAGACCTGCAACAAAAACGCTGAACAGAATTCCCATTGGGCTTGCGTTACTAATGAACGACGGCATGCTGCCAAACATTCCCAGAACGAACGACACAAGGTAGAACGCCATAAGGCCCATCATGGCGCCCATGATGTTGCGACGGAAACGATCATTCACTTTGATGACGCGGCTGCGATAGAGATACAACATCACTACAAACACACCGAGCGTTGCGCCCACGGCCTGCAGCACGATGCCGTCGTATGCCTCTGAGTACGCACGGCTAATGGCACCAAGAACGACACCTTCTGCCAACGCATAAATAGGTGCAGCAATGCGCGCGAGGTGTGGTTTAAAAGAACCAACCAACACCGCAATAATGCCAACGATAAAACCGCCGATGACCCAACCCATTGGGAGTTGCACAACGTCACCAGGCAATGGTGCATCAATGCTCAACCATGTTGCAGTTGCAGATGCCAGAAGCAATACCAACAACACCATGGTCGCTGATGCAGTACCGGACACCGTCATGATGCCGCCGTCCCATCGGGAAACAGGACCATCTGTCATTGGTTCTTGACCGGTGGGTGGAGCCCATTGGTCTGCTGGTTTGTTCAAGTTGCCAAGGCCCATGGCCTTGTCGGTAAGAAGTGGATTAGACATATGCCCACCATAATCACGGGTGAAGCTATAGATGCGTCAGGCCAGTAACTCCCTCTCTGACAAAGGTGAAAGACTGAACTTGTGAACGATGCTTTGCCCACGCCCTGGACAGTCACAGCACAGAATCTGCCTGAGCATCGCCGCAACCCTATTCATACAGACGAGGGCGCGCGTGCCGCCGGTTTTCCCCGCGCGCTAGTTGCCGGCGTCACCACCTATGCGTACCTCACTCATCCAGTAGTCGCTGTCTGGGGTACTTCGTGGTTAGAAAATGGTGGCGGCGAAGTTCGATTTCGCAAACCGATCTTCGACCAAGACACGGTGTTGTGCGAGCCACTCGAAAAAGATGACAGCGTGTTTATTCACGCAATCACCTCTGAACCGGAACAACCCCGCGTTGTCTTTGAAGCATTCAGAAGTTCTCCAACAGTTATCGCCATACGCACTGGCCAAGTACTGCGCACCGTGGAATACACCTTGGAAGGTGAACACGGCACAGACAGAGGTTTATTAGCCGGCGAGGACTTGCCGCTCTACCGTGAACACAATCTTGTTCACCCGGCAGTGTGGCCCACACTTGCAAACGATGTAGTGCACACACAGATTGCAACTGGTAGCTGGGTACACACCCGTAGCATTATTCGACATCATGCGCTTGTACACGCCGGCGCAATGTGTCGGATTGAATCGGCGATAGTCGATCGCTTCAATGCAGGTGGAGAACGCGTAGTGCTCGATCTTCACTTCATTGTGGACAACACTGTTGTTACTTCGATTGAACACGAAGCAATAATCAAACTTCCGTAGTGCTACGTCAGGTCGTGCGCGCTCATTGATTGCCACATATCAATGTCTGGCGCTTGTGTGAGAATGCCGCCGCATGACTGTGCCATTTCCACCATGATTTTTCCATCGAAATGAGCACGTTGCGTTTCTGGTGAATCCCATTTTTCGATAATCAAGATTCGATTTGGGCGCGTATCGGACACAATCATGTCCACATTGCGACAGCCCGGTTCCATCCGTGTCAAAACGATGTATTTGGACAACACGGCAACAAGAGACCCCATATCGGCTGCGTCGAAGGCCATCGTCACAATCGCCAACTCAATCTCGCCAGATTCGTCATTTTGGGTCGTGTTTTCAGCCATTCCACATACTCTGCCAGAACTATTCCAAATGTTCTTGGTCGGGCTGTGGGGGTCCGTTCCTGTGTCGGTATCCTGCCTTTATTCACCACTATCCGAGTGGCTGAAGATTCCCGTTAGGTGAGGTGCAGAGTGGCAAAGGATCGTATCGACCGCGACGAAGAGGACCTCGTCAGGCTCTACCTCACAGACATCGGTCAGTACACATTGCTCACCAAAGACGACGAAGTTCGTCTTGCAAAAGCCATCGAAGCAGGCAAAGAAGCCGGCGAAGAAATGGCAAAAGCCAAAACTCTTACAGCTACAAAGCGCCGCGAACTTCGCAAAGCAATTCGCGATGGTGAAGTCGCAGAGCGCGCATTCGTTCAGTCAAACCTTCGTCTCGTTGTATCAATCGCAAAGAAGTACCAAGCATCTGGTCTTCCCCTTCTCGACCTCATCCAAGAAGGCAACCTCGGACTCATGCACGCAGTTGAAAAATTCGACTGGCGCAAAGGTTTCAAATTCTCTACGTACGCAACATGGTGGATCCGTCAGGCCATCACACGCGGTATCGCAAACACCGGTCGTACCATTCGTCTTCCGGTCCATGCAGGCGACACACTTGCTCGCTTGCAAAAGGCTCGCTCTCGTCTCGAGTTGAAATACGGTCGTCCTGCCACGCTGGCTGAACTTTCAAAAGAAGTTGAAATGCCAGAAGACAAAGTCACAGAGGCACTTCGTTTTGCTGCAGAGCCACTCTCATTGTCTGAACCACTTCGTGAAGATGGCGATGCCGAACTTGGTGACGTTGTAGAAGATCGTTCTGCAGAATCTCCATTCGAAACTGCTGCAACTGCATTGTTGCCTGAAGAAATTCAGCGCTTACTTGCACCACTCGACGAACGCGAACGCGAAATTCTGCGCTTGCGCTTCGGTCTTGATGGAAGCAGCGAAGGTCGCACACTTGAAGAAGTAGGCGAACACTTCAACCTCACTCGCGAACGTATTCGTCAAATCGAAGCACGTGCAATGAGCAAGCTGCGTCACCCGTCATCAGACACTGGTGCGCGCGACCTTCTTTCGGTCTAACTCAGTTCGTTCCGCGCACAACGCGAGAAACGCCATCTATGGTGGCCACAATTCCCACACCAAGCATCATTGGTATCAACACGCGTGCAATCCACATTGGCTCAAGGCCAGGTACATATGCTGCTCGTACTTGGCTTGCACACAGCCAAGCGCAAATTACGAGTGCAGTTCCTGCACCAGCATGTAAAGACAACGCGGTGTGCTGAGGGGCGTCAGGTTTGCGCCCAGCCCATAAACCAGCTGTAGTCAGCAAGGTTGCACCGCCTGAAAACATCAGCAGTAACGGCGTGATTCGCGCTCCGATTGGCAAACCAAAGTATTGCAATGCACCTGCAACAACACCGGCGATCGAAATTGCCAAGAGCACACCAAACAACACTCTGCGTCGCGCAATCGACAACAGAATTGCCAAACACAACATCAGCACGCCACTCAGCCACCACCACACGGCTGCTTTCTCTCGCAAGAACAGCGTTCCTGCAACTTCAATGCCAATTCCATCTACTGTGAATGGAACTTTCCACTCCAACACTGTTCCTTCAGCATCAATTGCCGCCGGTGGCTTTGGACTCATCCAATGAACTCGGTGGTCATGCCACATTGCACTGCCATCAGTCGCAATAAGACGCCACTGCGGATTATCTGTCTTAGAAAACTGCGAGAGGTCGACATTTCCATATCGACTGCCATTCAAGAACGCTGTCGTGGAACCATCGTTGACAAATACTTTGTTGTCTTTCGTGATCTTTAAGTAGGGCTCGTTCTCATATCCGGGAATCATCACTTCGTGATTCTGTGATTGCACGTGAAAGAGGGCATCACCGCCCAAGATTCCTACCTCTACTCCACTGGGTAATCCTGGTGTCACAGAAGTAATGACAGATTCAGTGTCGCGCGCCTGCACGCTGTCGCCAGAACCAAGGTGGACCGGGATGAGAGAAAACACCGCTAGAAATCCGAGGAAAATGCCCACACCTAGACGGTACTTCGCCGCCCCCATCTTCCATAGTCTGTATGCATGCCTAAATCTTCCGCTGCGCCAGTTCTCCTGATTAGTGACACCGTCTGGGAACGCCGCGCGGCCGAAATCTTGGCGATTGCACCAAACACCCAACCCATTATCTACGTGGGTGATGAACCCGTTGCCGATGAACTTCTACCAACTATCGACATCGCCTTCTTTTCTAGTGACGTATGGCCAGACCGACCACGTGGTCTTGTCATTTCAATCCTGAAAGCAACTCATCTGAAATGGATGCACACATTTTCAGCTGGTGTGGACAGCCCTTTCTTTATTGACCTCATTAAGAAAGGTGTCACGCTCACTAATTCATCTGGCGCAGCAGCCTCACCTATTGCACAAACCGCCATCTTGTACATGCTTGCCCTTAGCCGTAACGTGCGCGCGTGGTTCGAACATCAGGACAACAAGGAGTGGGAACGCCACGAATTCACTGAGCTAGACGGCGCACGATTAGCAGTGATTGGTATGGGGCCAATCGGTGTGGAAATCGCCAGGCTCGGCGCAGCGCTCAACATGGATGTAGAGGGAATACGGCGATCGCCAACAGGCCACGAACCATGCCCCACATTTAGTTTTGATCAATTATCCGAAGTTCTGGGACGCGCAGATTGGGTCGCGCTTGCCCTTCCCCTAACGCCTGATACTCAAAATCTCTTCGACCAGCAACAATTTGCTCGCATGAAGCCGGGTGCCCAATTCATCAATGTCGGTCGCGGTGAATTGGTCGATGAGACTGCACTCATCAATGCACTCAACTCACAACATCTTGCTGGCGCTGCGCTCGATGTGTTTGCAACAGAACCACTACCCGAGGATTCCCCCTTGTGGTCAATGAAGAATGTCCTGATCACTCCTCACAGTTCCGGCGCCTCTGTGAAGTCTGGCCTGCGCGCTGAAGAGCTTTTTGTTCGTAACTTTGCATTGTTTGTGCAGAACGAACAGATGCACAACGTCGTCACTATCTGATTCCACCCAGTTCATTACTCCGTACACATTGACTCCCATAACCAAGGGAGGTTCAATGTCAACAATCTTTATGTCATCAAAAGGTGGCAACTGCACAACAGTGACTGCAGCAGCATTTTCAGTTCTATCGGCACAACGAAACGGCAAGACACTACTCATCGATCTATGTGGTGATGTACCCGCCGTATTGGGTTTACCCGAATCAACAGGCCCGGGCATCAATGACTGGTTGGCCGAGCGAAATACCGCAGATGCACAAGCACTTCTGTTGCTTGGCACCACAGTCACGGAAAACTTGATGGTGGTTCAAAGGGGCTCTCGCTTTGTCGACGGTGAACCTCGCTGGAAAGAGTTGGCTGCCATCATCTCTGATTCTTCATTCAACGTGATCATTGATGCAGGAACTGGCTACCTTCCCGACGAACTCGTTGCAGTCATTGGCGAAGTCACCATGGTGGTGAAACCGTGTTATCTCACTTTGCGCCGCGCTACGCAACATTTTCATCCACACAACGTCATTGTCATCAAAGAAGAAGGGCGTGCGCTCACAGTCAACGACGTCAGTCATGTGCTGCACGCTCCCATCGCCGCGCAGATTCCATACGACTCTGCCATTAGCCGCGCAGTCGACGCAGGGCTTCTTGTCAGCCGAGCAGAAGTTCTCTTTAGCCCCTATTTCACTAATTGATGTCGGGATCTGTTGATTGGGGTCCGCTTCAGACATACCTAGACAATCCAGAGATCAACGAAATTATGGTCATCAACGAGGGCGAGGTGTGGGTTGAAGACATCGACGGTCTTCAGATGGTTGCTTCGATCAATTCGAAACAGACCCAACATTGTGTTGAACAAATCGCTCGCTCATCAGGCCGTCGTATCGATCTCATGTCACCGATTCTGGATGCACGCATGTCCGATGGTTCTCGTGCATGCGTGGTCATACCACCTATTTCGGTTGATGGTCCCACCATCAGCATTCGCAAATTCAGCAAACGCATCTTGCCCCTTGCATCTTTTGGTCCTCCGGGTGCCACAGACATTGTTAAGCAACTAATTACAACTCGTGCAAACATCGTGATCAGTGGCGCAACATCGTCCGGTAAGACATCACTACTTTCTTCAGCATCACAGTTCTTTTCTCCACACGAGCGCATCGTGTGTGTGGAAGACACCAACGAGTTGCGCTTCGCCCACTCACATGTAGTGGCCCTACAAACGCGTCAGCCCAATCAAGAAGGCAACGGTGAAATCAGTATGCAATCACTGGTACGTACGTCATTACGGTTACGACCAGATCGCCTCATCGTCGGCGAAGTCCGTGGAGCAGAAGTGATCGACATGCTGTTGGCTTTGTCCTCCGGACACCGTGGTTGCTGGTCCACAGTGCATTCATCATCTGCCACTGAGACCATCTCGCGTTTATCGGCGTTGGTCCTCCGAGATTCGCCACAATGGTCTTCTCGGCAATCTCTACAAATCATTCACAGTGCCATTGACGCTGTTATTCACGTTGAACACACTTCGTCTCACCGTCGACGCATCTGCGACATTATTCAGTTGCAACCACTAGGTGCCGCAGAGCATCTGTACAAGGCGGCATAAGTGTTGGTAACGCTGTGTACCGCCTCAATGACTCTCGCGTGTCTGCAGTATCTTGCACCGCGGTCATTTCAATTCTTCGACCGTAAGTGCACCACGAAACGATTCAACACTTCTAATTCGTCGCCACAACTACCGTCACCACCGGTGCCATCTGCCGCCCTCGTTGTAAACGACGACATTGCATTATGTGAGGCGTTGTCGCGAGCTACTCGTAGCGGTGTATTGGCACAAGACGCACTCGCACAACTGCATCCGCACTATTGCCCAATGGTCTTCACGTCAGAACTGGTCGAGCATCAGACACTCATTATTCAACTACTGCGTTCCAGCATTGTCGATGGGTACTTCATTCCCGCCGCACTCGATCACGCTGCCCACATACTTCGAGAACAGCAACATAGTGAGTCTGTAGCAAAGGTGGCTTCATCACAGGCTCGCATAACAATTCGCGTCTTATCGTGGCTTCCAGTTGTTGTTCTGCTTCTTACTCTTCTGCTCCAACCAGATATTCGAAATCAACTGTTTGCGCCACCTTTGATATACCTCGTGGCATTCGGCGTGCTGCTTAACTTCTGTGGGCGAGCCTGGGCAAAACTCCTACTAAATACATCTCTCCATCTTCCGCATTCACCGGCCATCGAATTGAGTCACCACATATGTGTGTTACTACGGGCTGGGTGCAGCATTACCGAGGCGTGTCTTCGAAGTGCAGAGTGCAACGAACTAGGGGCAACCATTGCAAACCATCTCTCGAATGGCGAGAGCCTGACAGATGCGCTTCAACCACTGCGTGAAGGTAGTGATGCCGTTGGTAACACGCTGGCCACCATCTTGGTACAGGCATCACTCGACGGACTCCCAGTACTCGCCACTATTCGTCAACTATCAATGGAAACAAGAACAGAACAACGGCGTCTTGTCGAGTGTCGCGTGCAAGAGCTTCCCGTGCGTCTTACATTTCCCACTGTCTTTTTCATACTTCCTTCTTTCTTTCTTTTAGCTGTTGCACCATTTGTTGTGTCACAACTTCACAAAATGTCGCTTCCCTTGTCGTCTGCAACATAAGGAATACATGTTTACTTTTCACACTGACAAAGATCGTGGACAAGCCACTACTGAATACGCGCTCATTCTGCTAGTGGCGGCAATCATCGCACTGCTAGTGATCGCCTGGGCAACTACCGGAGGTGGTGGCGGAAAAATCGGCTCACTATTTGACTCCGTGTTTAACGACATTCTGAATCGTGCTTCAACGCCCACGCCGTAACTGTGCGGGGCAAGCAACGGTGGAGTTTGCTCTCATTAGCCCGCTCATTGTTTTGTGTTTGTACCTCATTGTGGGAACCACCGCGTCGTGTCTCCAGGTGCTTCACCTTCACGACATCGCGCGAGACGCTGCACGTACCGCCTCAACATCAGGCTCGCCCATTACCTCGGCACAAGACTTTGCTCAATCCCTCGGCACCACAGCCACTGTTGTCATTAGCCCAGACCAGCAGTTTGTTTCAGTCACAGTGCACAAGACATTCCAACCAACGTCTATTAAGGCTTGGTTCTCACCGCTTCCATTGCGCGCCACAGTGACCATGATGCTTGAACCCCAGATGGTGCTGGAGTAATTGCCCACTATCGTTTGCTATATGGAGATGACCCTGCGCCGTGCTGCAATTGCCCAGAAGCAAGTACTCATGGTCTCTGGCGACATCGAACTTGGATCTCTCCCCCGTTTCAACGATGCTCTTTCCCGACTCGTCACAGATGACGCTGGCCATGTTGTTGCCGTCGATATAGATGGAACAGGTGTTATTGAAGATGCGGCACTTGGCCTCATTCTTGGAGCCGCAGGGCGAGCACGTGCAGCTGGTGGAGATATTGAGATTGTGTGTACCGATGCGCGCTTACGTCAGCGCTTTGCAGAGAACGGTTTTGATCGCGCTGTCACAATTAATCAATCCATTCACTAACTTCCCTGTCCAATCACTGATCGGTCAATACAAAGAAAAGTCGGAGTTCAAGTTTCCCTGAACTCCGACTATTTCTAGGGGAGATGTAATTATTCGTGTCTCCACCAAATGGTGGCGTTGGTTATGCGCGAGCTGAAGTGTTCTGTGCTCCAGGCATTCCCGCAGGTGCACCTTCACGTCCGCCACGTGGTCCGTGACCACGACCTTCTTTGCCGCCAGCAGGGCCAACACGATTCACCATGGTGTCGAGATTCGCGGTGAACTCTGCAAGCTTTGCATCAGCTTCTGCTTGTGTGTGCTCGCCAGATGTAACTTCCTCAGCAAGATGAGCTTTGAAGTCGGATGTCAAAACGGCCTTCACATCTGCAATGTCAACGTTCTGTGCTGTCGCTACATCAGCGATTGACTTGCCGGAACGCAATTGAGTGTGCAGATCAGTTGAAGTTGTCTTCAAGACTGTGGCTAATGCATCCGTAACGAATCCACCTTTACCGTGCTTGCCGCCAGGTCCACCTTTTTGTCCGGCTTGTGGACCGCCAGCTTTGTTCACCATCTCGGTTACGCGAGTTGTGAACTCTGCAAGCTTGGCGTCAGCCTCTGCTTGAGTGTGTTTGCCAGATGCAACTTCTTCATCCAGATGAGCTTTCATCTGTGCAGTCATTGCTGCGATCACCTTTGCGATGTCAACATTCTTTGCTTTCGCAACATCTGCAATCGACTTGCCGCTAGACAACTCAGTCTTCAACTCCTCAACAGTGATTCCAAGAGCAGTTGCTACTGCTTCTGCACCCTTGCCTGGGCCTTTGTGATCTTCGCTCTCTACCGTTGGTGCTGCAGCAGCGGATGTATTGCCTGCTGCTGGGGTTGCTGGGTCTGCATTAGTAGCAGAACCACTTGGCTCTGCAAATGCGACTACTGCTGCACTGCGTTGTGCCACCTGTGCACTTGCAAATCCGGTGATGCCAAGAACAGCCGCCCCGCTCGCAACGACGAGCCCGGAGGCCACCGCAATCTTTGTGAAACGTGATGTTGATTTCATTTTGTATTTTCCTTTGAGGGGGTATCACCAGGGGTTCCTGGCTTGCTCTACTTTCACGGGCGTAAGTAAGAAGCAAATAGGAACAAGGTAAGAGGAATACAAGAATCCACCCATGGTTCGGGAAACCCTTGTACTTCTTGGGTACCGTGTGCACATGGACACCCGAAAAGTACTAATTGCCGAGGACGACTCGTCTGTTCGTAAGGCCGTACAAAGGGTGCTCGAACTTGAGAATTACCAAGTCACAGCCGTCAATGATGGCAAGGCGGCACTAGAGGCACTTACACAATCACATTTCGATCTTGCTGTCCTTGATGTGATGATGCCGTTCGCAGACGGCCTCACAGTATGCAAAGAAGCACGCCATCGCGGAATTGATGTTCCAATTTTATTGCTCACCGCACGAGTAGAAGTTGGCGATCGTGTTGCTGGCCTCGACGCAGGTGCTGATGATTACTTAGTAAAACCATTTGTTGTAGACGAACTACTTGCACGTTGTCGTGCACTGCTTCGACGCAATGCTTCAGCATCATCTGTAACTGTCTTGCGAGTTGGTGATCTCACACTCAATACTTTGTCCCGAGAAGTTCATCGTGGTGAACGCGAGATCATTCTCACGAAAACAGAATTTGATTTACTTGAATTACTCATGCAGCAACCGGGCACAGTGATCAGTCGTGAAACCATCTACGAAGCCATCTGGGGCTACAACTTTGAAACCAATTCGAAATCACTCGATGTATATATCGGGTATCTGCGACGCAAAACTGAAGAAGGCACTGAAAGTCGCGTTGTGTACACCGTTCGTGGTGTGGGATATACGGTGAAGGCATCATGAATCTGCGCACACGTTTTGCACTGATCGCGGGTGTATTGGTATTCATCCTCGCCACCGTTATGAGTGTGGGCGCTTACAGAATCGCTTCATCGCAACTTGAAAATCAAGTGCAAACATCGCTTGAACAACGCATCACGCGCATCTTGAACATCATGGACCGTCCTAACTTCAGTTGGAGAGATTCCTTTGGGCCCGGGCCGGTAAACCAAGCCATCATGCAAACCGAAGTCGACGCCATTACTCAAGTGGTATTGCCAAACGGTCAAGTACTTGGAAGACGAGAGTACCCGCAACTTCCCATCGAGAATGCTGACAAAGCACTTTCATTCGATGGTAAACGTGTGCATAAATCATCAACCATTATTGATGGTCATACATTTCGCACCATGACAGTGTTGGCAAACGATGGCTCTCTCATCCAGGTTGCGAAAGATACTCAGATTTTGATTGACGCACGTAATGGCATGCGAACTTGGTTTCCATCATTTGCTGCTTTAGCAGTCATGGTGTCGGCGATAATTGGTTGGCTCTTTGCCGGTCGCGTGAGCAAGCCAATTGAAAATTTGGCGCTCACAGCAGATGACATTGCTCAAACTCAAGACCTTGAACGTCGCATCACGGTAAGTGGAAAAGACGAAGTCGCTCGTTTGTCAACAAGTTTCAACACCATGCTCACTGCACTTAGCAAGAGCATGAATCGTCAGCGTCAGTTGGTACAGGACGCCAGCCACGAACTTCGCACTCCACTCACCAGCTTGCGTGCAAACAGTGAGTTGCTAGAACGTGCCAGTGTCTCCGATGCAGACCGAGCTGCCATCTTGGCCGACATGCGCGCTGAAATTGACGAGCTGACTGAATTAAGCACTGAACTCAGTGCCTTGGCAATCGACCAAAAGGCCGCAGAATCCCCAATAGGTACAGACCTTGCAGTGATCGCTGACGAAATCGCAACTCGGGCGGCTCGTCGGGGCGGTACCGCCGTCAGTGTCCATGTCACCGATGATGTAATGGTGCAAGCACGACCTCATCAACTCGAGCGCGCCATCAGCAACTTGGTGGACAACGCAATCAAGTTCAGCGGTGGCACATCAGAAGTGGAAATCCATGTGGGATCCAAGCGTGTAGAAGTACGCGACCATGGTCCCGGAATTAACGATGAAGATAAGCCGCACGTGTTCGATCGCTTTTATCGTGCTACAGCAACACGCTCAATGCCAGGCTCGGGGCTCGGTCTTTCCATCGTTTCGCAGTTTGCAGAAGACCACAATGCCAGTGCGTATGTCCTGGACAATGTCGGTGGCGGTGCAATCGTGGGCATTCAGTTCACCGCGTAAAGCGAACAACCGCACTTTTAACTAGGACGCCGCCTAAATCCGCGTCTGTCTTCTTGGCGTACTCGCTCTTCTTGTTCTTCTTCCACGTGAAGTTCCTCCGCAACAAGTCTGCGCATCGCATCAAGACGCGCAACGGGAAGGGTGCCATTTTGAATTGCTGCCGTTACGGAACAATCTGGCTCATCTAGATGTTTGCAATCTCTGAATCTGCACGTTTCAGCAAGCGTAAAAACATCGGGGAATGCGCGTTCAATGCCAGTGCCGCTTGTCCACAAAGTCACTGCGCGCAATCCGGGTGTGTCGAGTAACCACGCACCGCCAGGAAGTGCAATAAGTTCAGCAGCCACAGTTGTATGGCGGCCACGTTGATCGTCCTCACGCACTTCTGCAGTTCGTTGCACTTCATACCCAACTAACGCATTCACCAAAGTGGACTTGCCGACGCCACTAGCACCAATAAATGCCACCGTGGCTCCGGGTGTTGCATAACTACGAATTTTGTCTACGCCATATCCATTTATCGAACTCACTTCAATGACAGCCACATCAAAAGTAACTTCACTGATTACTCTGTTCACTTCTCGTGCCGTCTCAGCATCAACTGCATCTTGCTTAGTGAGAACAACAACAGGTGTTGCACCGCTATCAAAGGCAAGTACCAACTCTCGTTCAAGACGACGCTGGTTTGGTGGTGACTGTAATGAGTGAACAAGGAACACAGTGTCGATGTTGCTGGCCACAATCTGTCGTGTGCCTCGGGCGCCTTCAAAAGATTGGCGACGCATCAACGCGCTGCGTCGAACATCTACGGATTCCACGCGCTCTTCGTCTGCGCTAATAACCACCATGTCACCCACGGCGACTTCAACACCAATGTTTCGCACGCGCACAGAACGAGAGTCATCAAGCAACACAGTGCTCCATCCGCGATCAAGTCGCGTGATTCGGCCATGCACAGACGGTTCCCTGCCGTCGTGTGGCTGTGTGACATGTGTTTCCATTGCCTGAAACGGTACCGTCACGACGCCGATGGCATGGGCAGCCTTCGTAACATAGGGAGAAACCTCTAGAGAAATGCCCCCCATGCTCTCCAAACTTGCTCGCTTTAGCGTTCGTCATCCTCGATTCATTGTGTTCGGAATCTGGATTCCACTTGCCATCGTCATTGTTGTTGCTAGTTCAGGAATTGGTACTAACTACCGCACAGAAATGAGTATGCCAAGCGGCGATGCGAGTCAAGCCGAATCGCTTCTCCAGTCTGCAAACCCCAATCAAGGTGGATTCGCTTCACAACTTGTTTTTAAGTCTTCAAAGACTGTCGACGACCCAGCAGTAAAAAAGATCATCGAGGACGCCATTACGGCAGTAAAAGTAATCGGTGGCATTGACACCAATAATCCGTACGCAACTCCCGGGCAGATCAATCAAGATCGCACCGTTGCATTTGCGCAACTCAACGTTGCACGCGTGACGCAAGAAGAAATTACGGAAATAGGTAAGCAGATTAAATCTGCCACTTCTTTTGTAAAAGAAAGCGATGTGACCATCGCGTACGGAGGTGCAATCTTTGAGGTTTTTGCATTGCCTGAAAGTGAAGCTCTTGGAATTCTTGCAGCAATCGTGATTCTTGTTCTTGCATTCGGTTCCATCATCGCAATGGGTCTCCCGATTGGAATCGCACTTATCGGACTCATCATTGCAGCAAGCATTGTTGGTCTCGTCAGTAACACCATGTCTATTCCAGACGCAGCATCATCAATGGTGGCAATGATTGGTTTAGGTGTAGGTATTGACTATGCCTTGTTTATAGTCACTCGGTACCGAGAGGCTCTTCACGACGGACTCTCTGTCGAAGATTCCATTGTGGAAGCGGTCGATACATCTGGTCGCGCAGTTATCTTCGCGGGCGTAACCGTCATCGTTGCCCTACTCGGGCTTCTTACTGTTGGTCTTTCATTTGTCAGCGGGCTCGCTGTCGGCATGGCAATTGCAGTAGCGGTGATGATTGTTGCCGCAATCTCCTTGCTGCCAGCTCTACTTGCAATGGTGGGAGAACGCATTGATGTCACATCACGCGCAGCTGTAGTTTCATTGACTGCAATTGTGGTCAGTGGTTTTGTTGCAGTTTTTGCGAAAAACCTCCCGATTTTCTTGGCTGGTTTGGCAATCGGCGTTATTGGCCAACTGGCACGTTTTGTAGTGCCAGCGCTTCGCAAACCAATTCCACATCGTGCACAGAACGATCACCAAAGCACCATCTGGTGGCGCTGGAGCCGAGTCGTCCAACGCAAACCCTGGACTTCATTTCTTGCAGCTTCACTATTCCTTCTGCTTCTGGCCTTTCCCACTTTGGATATTCGCTTGGGTTTTGGTGATGCCGGTAATCAGCCAGAGACCACTGACGTACGCAAGGCGTATGACCTGATCAGTGAAGGTTTTGGCGCCGGTTTTAATGGTCCTCTCTTTTTGGTAATCACTGGCGATGCAGTTGGCAACAAAGAAAAGATTTCTGCATTCGCACAGACAATAAGCAAAACTCCAGGCATCGAGTTTGCATCTCCTGCTCCATTGCAAAGTGATTCCGTAGCACTAGTTGTTGCGTATCCCACCTCTTCACCTCAAGACGAAGAAACGACAGATCTTGTTCACACCCTCCGTGAAGAAGTCATCCCGTCTAGTGGTGTTACAGCAAAGGTCGGTGGGTTCACCGCGGCTTCTGTTGACTTCTCTGATTACTTGGCAAAGAAGTTGCCATTACTCATCGGTGTTGTGCTTCTGCTTTCATTTCTTCTTCTCATGCTCGTGTTTCGCAGTTTGCTCGTGCCACTGAAAGCAGTACTCATGAACATGCTGTCTGTGGGCGCGGCGTACGGCGTGATCGTTGCTGTGTTCCAATGGGGTTGGGGTGCAAACCTCATCGGTGTGGGCAAAGCCGGGCCAATCGAGGCATGGGCACCAATGTTCTTGTTTGCAATCGTGTTCGGTTTATCTATGGACTACGAAGTGTTTCTTCTTTCGCGTATGAAGGAAGAGTTCACACGTACAGGCGACAACACCACCGCTGTGGCAGATGGTGTCGCTGCAACTGCACGAGTTATCACCGCTGCTGCACTCATCATGGTGTGCGTATTCGGAGCCTTCGTTTTGGGTCATGACAGGCAACTCAAGCTCTTCGGCTTGGGCATGGCTGTGGCCGTTTTTGTGGACGCCACCATCGTGCGAATGGTCCTCGTGCCTGCCACCATGGAGCTCCTCGGAGCCAAGAATTGGTGGATTCCAGCCTGGCTGGACAAGCTTTTGCCCCGTATCGACGTGGAGGGAAGCCACCACGAGCGCACCTCCCCGATACCCTGACGCAGCAAGCGTTTGCTCCCTTCGCCTTGACAAGGCAGGGGGAAATCACCTAGCCCTGAAAAAGATATGGCCAAGTCACTCGTCATCGTTGAGTCGCCCGCAAAGGCGAAAACCATCTCCCAATACCTCGGACCAGAATTTGATGTCCGTGCGTCAGTGGGCCATATTGCCGACCTTCCAAGCAAGGGATTAGCAGTAGATGTCGACAACGACTTCAAGCCTGCATGGGAACTAACTGAGCGCGGCAAGACCGTTGTGAAAGAGCTGAAGGCTCTCTTAAAGAATGCAGACACTCTGTATCTCGCAACGGACGAAGACCGCGAAGGCGAAGCCATCTCTTGGCACCTTGTTGAACAACTGAAGCCAAAAATTCCGACGCACCGAATGGTGTTCCACGAAATCAATGCGAAAGCGATTCAAGCCGCAGTTGAAAACCCACGCACTATTGATTACGGATTAGTTGATGCTGCTGAAGCTCGACGTATTCTCGATCGTCTCTACGGATATGAAGTCTCGCCTGTGTTGTGGCGCCGCGTTAACCGAGGACTTTCTGCAGGGCGTGTACAAAGCCCTGCCTTGCGATTGGTTGTTGAGCGAGAGAACGAGCGCATCAAGTTCCGTTCTGCCGATTACTTCTCTCTTGAAGCAGACACAAACACGACTCCTTCCTTCACTGCAAAGTTGTTGTCACTCAATGGCACCCGCATCGCTACCGGAAAAGATTTCGACGACATGGGTGTTGT
>Ga0214163_1000357_pt1 | contig 21609 bp, 16 predicted proteins | sample LakMenepilimnion_2_FD_153001 | JGI IMG/M metagenome (GOLD analysis project Ga0214163, IMG submission 153001) | Freshwater microbial communities from Lake Mendota, WI - Practice 15JUN2010 epilimnion v4 | ecosystem: Environmental > Aquatic > Freshwater > Lake > Epilimnion/Euphotic zone | place... | reverse complement strand
GGTTGGGTGATTAAAAACCAACAGCTTTTAGGTCAATTATCCTCCGGAAAAGAATCGGGTGATGGCGGCGACATTATTACGTTAAAAAAATACAAAAATTTTGATTTGACTTTTGATTGGAAATTAGGAAAATTAGGTAATTCGGGCGTCAAATATTTTGTAGAAGAACTTCCTGTAAAACCGGCTAATTCTAGCTCATTGATTGGCTATGAATATCAATTAATAGACGATCCAGATTTTATCTACAACGATAAGCATCTACCAGAAGATCATAAAACGGGTGCCCTCTACAACATAATTCCTCCCAATAAACCTGACGTAAAGATAGGCCAATGGCATACCTCACGCATCGTGGTTAAAGGGGATCAAATTGAACATTGGTTAGACAACAAAATGATTGTGTCAGTTAATAGAAATTCCAATGAATTCAAAAATGGATTTTCACAAAGTAAGTTTAAGTCCATCCCAGGCTATGATTCAAGAAAAGAGGGCTATATATTGTTGCAAGATCATGGCCATAATGTGGCCTTCAAAAATATTAAAATAAAAGAACTAGATTAATTTTTTTGATACACACAATATCCTTTGACAAAGGTTTTTTGAACCTCAATCTGATCATTAAAGATTACAACATCGGCATCCTTTCCTCTCGCTAATGATCCTTTTTGTTCGGAAACACCCATGATTCGAGCAGGGGTTTCTGTAATCATTTGGATGGTTTCCAACAATGGAACCTCGGCAATATTCAACATAGTCCGAACGAGTCGGTCCGCCGTTGCTACACTACCTGCAAAGGAAGTTCGATCAGGAAGTTTAGCCACACCATCTTCGACGATGACATTTAACCCATTTTTGAAAGAACCCAATACAGAATGACCTTCTGGCATATCAGCAGCACGCATTGCATCCGAAATCAAAGCAATTCGCTGTGGCCCTTTTATTTTGTAGATTAACTTCAAAAGCGGAGCAGGCAAATGAACCCCATCGGCAATAATTTCCACATCCATGTCGTCTAACAAATAGGCTGATTCAATCACACCGGCATACCGAAAAGCATTTCTCCGAGTCACCCCAGACATGGCCGAATAGAAGTGTGTTGCTAAGGTAAATCCAGCATGTTGATATGCTTCCAAAACTTCCTCATAAATAGCATCTGTATGCGCAATGGCAGCTAGAACACCTTTTGAAGTGACATATTTTCCAAATTCAACCGCACCTTTTAGCTCAGGCGCTGCAGACCAACGCTTTATGAAATCAAAAGAAGATAGAATTTCTTTGTATTCTTCAGGATTAGGATCGCGAATGAATTTAGGATCCTGGGCGCCTCGTTGGCTTAGCGCAAAATAAGGTCCCTCCAAATGCATTCCAATAAAATCAGCCCCTAATGTATTGGATAAACAAGCGGTTTGATAAGACTCCAGCGTTTGAATCAAGTCTTCCTTTTCACAGGTTAATGTAGTCGGAAGCATAGAAGTGGTACCATGTTTGGCATGTGTTTGAGCAATTTGAAGGAACCCTTCCACGGTACCATCCATAAAATCAGCCCCTCCACCTCCATGAATATGAATGTCAATAAACCCCGGAGAAACATAATTGCCTTGAGCGTCAACTAATTCTGCCTCTGGGAAATCGACATTAGTGGCAGTTATGTCAACAATCTTACCATTTTCTATCAAAAGACAAGCACCTGACTGAATTCGATTTTGTTGAATGAATTGGCCATTAAAGATTTTAATTCTACCCGACATTAGTTACAGATTCTTAGGTAAAAGTGAGGCCGAACTTGTGTCTAAATATAAATCACAATGGGGGTGATTCTGTAAAATACTAGCTGGATGGATATTCGAGACTGGTTTTGTCAAGCAATCAGCCACAGCTTGAGCCTTTCGCTCATCTGGCACTGAGCAAACAATATGGGTCGATTTCATAATTTGTTTAATCGACATACTAATTGCCTGCATGGGCACGTCATCCATCGTTTCAAACCACCCCTCCCCCATTTGTTGGGCTCTGCAAGCCTCATCCAAATCCACAACGATATAAGGTTTTTCTGTGTCAAAATCAGCCGGAGGATCATTGAAAGCTAAGTGTCCATTTTCACCTATACCAACTAAAGCCACATCGATGGGGTTTTGAAGAATTAATTCCCCTAGTCGTTGGCATTCTAGAACCGGATCAATTTCCCCGTTAATCAAATGACCCATTTTCAAGGTGGGTACTAAATTGATAAATCGTTCTTTCAAGTAATGACGAAAACTTGCCTTATGCGCAATAGACAAGCCAATATACTCATCTAAATGAAACATTTGAACTCGATCCCATTGGATTTCAGGGTCGCTGATCAATTGATTTATGGTTTCAAACTGGCTCGTACCAGTAGCTAAAATGATATTGGCAAAACCCTTTTTACGAATGGTTTCTTTCATCAATTCAGCGGCTCTTAAACCCGCCAAATTGCCTAAATCTTTTGCATGCTCACTAATATATACTTTCAAAATAATTAGAATTTAAACGCGTAAATATACTTTTTTATCATATAAAAATTTCAAAGAAAGCCATTTGATCAATAAAATTGCGATGGCCACAAAGATGATGGAAGTTGGATCTCCAGCCCACTGATACAACCAATCAAAACATTTTTTTGCGGTATATTCCCACTCAATGAATTTCTCAGAAAGGTAAATTAAAATGGAATTAACACCGATCACTTGAAAAGCAAAAGCCCATTTTTTATAGCCTAAGACATCAATAATATAATAGAAGAGCGCAAAAAATAACAAGCTAAACCCCACGGTTTGCATGACAAATGAACTAGACCATAAATTTTTATTGATCGGGAAATCCAAATTCCATAGTTGGGCTATGACCAAAGAAATAACCCCAGTAGACAATAAATACAAAGCCTTCTCTTTCCCGCTGATATTCGTTCGTTTTAAAAATACGCCCACCATAATTCCAGCAAGGGCATTTCCAATCGCAGGTATGTTATTGAAAAATCCAACGGTATCATGAATTCCCATACTTAGTTTACCAGGTAAAACCACTCGGTCTACATAAGAAGCAAAGTTGCCTTCAATCGTTAAATCACCTGGAGAAAAGCCTGGGGCTGACATGAATTTTAAAATCAAATAATAGCCAATTAATAGGGCAGAAAACCAGATAATGAGCCAACGCTGTTTGGCGTAGAGGTAAATGATATTAGCCAACATATAAGCAATCCCAATTCGGCCCAAAACGGAAGAAAAACGAATCTCTTCGAGAGGCTTGAGCGTAAGTCCATTATTATATACAACACCTAATATAAACAAGATCATTCCTCGCTTGACTACACGTTTTAATAAGACATTTTTAGAAATACCCTCATCCAAAGCTTTACCGACTGAAAATGGGGTAGAAACTCCGGCTAAAAAAATAAATAAAGGGAAAATAAGGTCATACATCGTGAACCCATTCCATTCGGGATGACGGAGTTGAGCAGAAAAACTTTCCCAAAAAGGCGAATGGGTGACCTTGGCTAGGCCATGAACAATATCCTCAGCACCAATGATCCAAAACATATCAAAACCTCGTAAAGCGTCCAATGAATACAAACGATTACTCAAAAACTTCTCCTGCTGTTCTAGTAAATCTGATGATTGTGTCATAGTTAAATTTTGGGTTCCCAACCTTTTTCGTATTCACGTGACCAATATTTTGAAGCTGCCTTGTCATTCAAAATATGGCCATTTTTAGGGTTAATTTCTAACGATCGCCCTACTCGTTGGGAAATATTTCCTAATTGGACTAAAAGCGTACTTTGATGGCCAGAGACTATGTCTGAATTCAAACGGGTACCTAATCGAATTCCATCAAAAAAGTTAAGAATATGCAGCGCATCTAAATTTTGAGAAGGGTCAGATAAGTTGCGGGCATCGACGTTAAAATTATTCTTCACCTCTTTAACTAAATTATTTTTTAGGTCATAAATCTTATAGGAGTTTCCACTTTCAATGACCATACTTCCCTGCTCAGCATAAAAAATAATACCTACGCTATTAGCTTCGATGGACTTTCCGTTGCAACTACGTCCTTCCCAAGAAATCATGGATTTATTCTCAAATTCTAAACTGATCACCTGGGTATCAGGAGTTTGCCAATCGTCTTGATACATAAATCGCCCCCCTGTTGAGCTAACTTTTGTCGGGTATTCCACATTCAATCCCCAACGCGCTAAATCCACCATGTGTGTTCCATTATTTAAAGCTTCACCGGTTCCCCAATGCCAAAACCAATGCCAATTGTAATGAATCAAGTTATCTTTATAGGCTTTTCGAGGGGCAGGTCCTTGCCATAAATCATAATTTAACCATTCTGGAACAGCAGTCTCTTTACCCGTTCCAATGGAAGGACGATTATTCGTATACCAAGTTTTAGCAAAATAGGGCCTACCAATGACGCCAGCATGAAGCTCCGCAATCGCTCCGGCCACATTAGGCCAAGAGCGCCTTTGGTTCCCCATTTGTAATATTCGCTTATGTTTTTCAGCTGATTTGATGAGCATCTCCCCTTCGTTGGGATTGTGGCTACAAGGCTTTTCTAGGTATACATGTTTTCCCGCAGAGCAGGCCAATAAAGCAGCAGGTGCATGCCAGTGATCAGGAGCAGTTACGATGAGTGCATCTAAATTTTTATCTTCTAAGGCATTCCTAAAATCAGGAGTAGCTTTGGGTTTAGCTGTTTGAATTTTGCCTATTGCATCGATACAAATATCAGCCGCTCGAGAATCTACATCACAAACGTGAAGGACTTCACAGTTTTTTTGACGGGCAAAGTTTTTGCCAACGGCCAAACCACGGCTATTCACCCCCATACAGGCCACCCTGATTTTCTCATTGGCACCAACAATATTTTGATAACTCTTAGCTGAAAATGCAGGAAGCATTCCGCCCAAACTTAATGCAAAGGCACCTGAGGATGCCTTTTTAATAAAGGTTCTACGCGTATTTTTCATGTTAATAGGTTTAAAAGCTAAAGTAAAGATTACGAAATAATTCGACTATTTCCACTTTATATTTTTGAAAACGATTTGGGAATAATCTTTTCGCTCATATAAAATTCCGATATGTTTGGAATTTAGTAAAACCAAATCCGAATAGGCTGTAAAGTCTTTGGGTGATTCACCAGATAGAGCCCCATGGTCAATCGGAATGGATATGGGCCAAGTACGCCCATCATCTTGACTAATCCGTATGGTCAAATTATCTCGATTTTGGGTATCTGCCGCATTGCTAAAAGCTAAGGAATATGCTCCTTTTTTTTGAGCGATGGTGATAATACTTCCTTGGCATACCGGATCGGGCAATTGAGGATCAAAATACGTGTCGTCCCAAGTAGAACCGCCATTGGCACTAAGGCCAACAATGCGCTGCCGTATATCGCCACGCTGGTTTCGTATATTCATCATAAGCCTACCGCCAGATATTTCGGCCGCCGAGGCTTCATTACTCCCTGGAATGGAAATAGAGGAACCTAATTGAAAGGTATCTCCATGATCATCCGTAAAAAAACTATGGGCCCTGTAATCCGACCCTCGTTCACCGCGAGGCCCTTCTGAATGATTTGCGGCAATGAGCATCCTTCCAGCGTAAGGACCCTCAGTAAATTGCATTCCATGGCCAGGGCCGTTGGCATAATGTCGCCAATCCTCTTTAAACTTGTATGAGGGATTGACAGCTGGTTGATCCGGTCGATGTACTTGGCTCGTGATATTAACGGGCGAAGACCATTTTAAACCACCATCTATAGACGTGATGTACCAAACTTCCCGAAGTCCTTTCCCTTCTCGAATTTCATTTTCATGATTATTGCCTGTATTATAAAAAAGAAAAATACGGCCATTGGGAAATCTTGGATCACTATTATCTAAAATGGGTGTTGGATTTCCGGCTTGTAAATCTTGATAATCAACTAATGTATAAAGCAATGACCAAGTGCGGCCTTGATCACGAGAAATTTTAAGAACAATATTTATGTCACCAAAATCACCTGAACCATGTACACGTCCCTCAGCAAAAGCCAGCAAATGCCCTTGTTTATTTTTGATAACGGCAGGTATGCGATAGGTTTTATGTCCCTCTTGACCTGAGGTATAAACAACTGAAAATGGGATTTGGGCTTGAATCGAAAAAGCACAAATTAACAATAGAAGACTTAGAATATTATTTCTCATCGGTTTACATTGAATGAATAGGAAAATTCTGACTGACAAGATAAAAAAAAATCTCCTTTACATTCACATGAATGGGGGATTTCAGAAACTGATTTTATACAAATTAAAACCACTTCTTCAAATACAAAAACACTTATAATTGTAATACCAATGATCAGGTAGAAAATTGATTTTAGGAAAAATAGAGCTGCTCCTACCAGCTTTACTAACTTTTACAAAGTTAGTAAAGCTATATCATTCTAACTCTATAGATTTGTTAATATCCAACTCATTGGTTTTACTCAAATGAAATAATTTGGGTAAATTATTAGAAGAACTTTATCTCAGAAGCTACCTTAATTTGCTAAACAATAAGCGTTGGCCTTTTGTGTCAGAGACAAAAATATCTTTTTCAAAAATTAGATTTCCATTCACAAAAGTCCTTTTGATTTTAGCGTTTAATTTTTCGCCTATTAAAGGTGACCAACCTGATTTATAGTGTAAAGAATCTTTAGTAACACACCAATGATTATTTGAATTAAAATCAACTTCAATTAAATCCGCAAAAAAACCTTCTCTAAGGTAGCCTCGATTTTTAATTTTATAAATATCAGCCACTCGATGACTCGTTTTATCAGCAATAAATTTCAAATCTATCTCTCCTTTTTGAACAAGTTGAAATAATAAGGGCAAAGTATGCTGAACGATGGGAGCGCCAGATTTAATTTGGTCGTAAGTACCCACTTTTTCTTCTGAACTATGTGGAGCGTGATCAGATGCAATAATATCTAATCGTCCATCTTTTAAGGCTTGAATTAATTGTATTCTGTTTTGTTCTGATTTGATAGAAGGGTTCCATTTAATTAAGGGTCCTAAATTTTCGTAGTCTGAATCATTAAACCACAAATGGTGAATACAAGCTTCTGCCGTAACTCGCTTGTCCATTATGTGCGTTGACGCAGGAAAAAGGTTTGCCTCAGCACCGGTAGAAATATGAAAAAAATGCAACCTATTGCCGTATTTTTTTTGAATCGAAAGAACGCGTTGCGTTGCTTCCAAACAAGCTTCTTCACTTCGTATTTTGGCATGAAATGACATGGGGATTTCACCATTGAATTTCTTGAAATACTGGGCATGATTTGCGAAAATGATTGAATCATCTTCACTATGAAGGGCTACCAACGTATTAGACCTTGAAAATAACTTTTCAAGAAATTCTGGATGATTAGCCAATATTTGCTCTTGGTCAAAGTATAATCCATCATCGGTAATTCCACAAACGGTTTCATTATTTACTCGAAGCGCCTCGTCTAAATTTTTTGAAGTAATCCCCATAAAAAAGGAATAATTAGCCAAGGACTTTTGGGCAGCCAATGCGTATTTATCTTCGAGCAACACCCTGTTCAACGTGTTTGGAATTGTATTAGGCATATCCATAAAGGAGGTGACTCCACCGGCAATGGCTGCTTTAGATTCAGAAAACAGATCCCCTTTGTAGGTTAATCCTGGATCCCTAAAGTGTACTTGGTCATCAATCATTCCGGGCAGTAGATAATTACCTCCAAAATCTATAACCTTCGCATGTGCGTCTGAAATAAAGGGGGCAATTTTTGATATTCTCTCCCCTTCAATGAGCAAATCAGAGGATATAATTTTACCCTCATTGACCAATTTAGCATCTACAATTAATGTCTTTTTCACTTGTAAGAGGCGCGTATGAGGCGATCATTTAAAGTTTTTCCTAGTCCATGATCGGGTAGTCTTTCTACAATAATTAAATCAAGGTCTTGTTTTTCTAAATCATGTAAATATGCGTACATATTTTTAGAGGCTTCTTCAAAGCTTCCACCAGGGGCTAATATTTTATTTACAAATACTTGAGGACTATCTATCTGTACTTTTTTGAACCATAAAATACCTATTTTTTTATTTTTCACTGCGCTTAACATAAATAAAGGCTCATAGGTTAGTATTAATTCACATAAGGGAGCATAATGCTTTTTATTCATTCCGGGAGCATTTACTTTAGCCCCTCCAGAAGTTCGATTCAAAACCCTGCTGCCTATCAGGTCTTCAATTGATTCTATCGGAATTGCCCCATGCCTTAGTAATACCACTTCATTTTCTTCAAAAGATAAAATAGTCGATTCTAAACCTGCTTGGCACTCACCACCATCCAATATATTGATGTCCGGAAAGTAAGACTCTACATGCTCGGCAGAAGTGGGACTTATTCGATTATAAGGATTGGCACTTGGTGCAGCTAAAGGGAATTTCAATTTACCTAATAGGTTTAAGGTAGTTTTGTGGTTAGGTACTCGGATTGCAACAGATTTATTATTTGCTGTAACGACATCGTTAACAAGGTTCGATTTGGGTAAAATAAGCGTAAGAGGTCCAGGCCAAAAATGACTTGCCAATAATTCAGCCTTTGAAGGGAATTCTTGAACCAATTGCCTGGCATCCTCCATTGAGGCTACATGAACAATTAAAGGGTTTGTTAAAGGCCTATTTTTTTTGGCGAATATATGTTCAATGGCAGTTTCATTGTATATACTCGCCGCTAGCCCGTAAACGGTTTCGGTTGGCATTCCTACAATTTCTCCATTTTTAAGACTATCGGCAATGAGGTCTACATCTTTCGTTATCATACCTTAATTTAGGGATTACAAAAATCACAATACATGGGCTCTTCGTACTTTTTCAATTCAGTGTTCATTTCAATGGAACGATGGCCACATTTCTTACACCCATAAATAATTTCCTTCACAGACTTAGTGGGCCAAAGACAATTTGAACACAATAAACCACGAACCACGTCAGTAACAGAAAAACCAGGAAAATGGCATTTGGGACAAATTCGGTTCATGTCAACTATCAATTGATCAACCAAATTTTTTATAACTTCCATTCTGGTCGGATTAAACATGGCTCGCATATCCGTTTCCAAATAACACGCTCCATATAAATTTAAATAAAATTCAACTCGATCAAAAAGCGTTTTCTCACAAACAATTCCCTTTTCGATCCTGGTAATATCATTCTCACTTTTCTTGAGAATTAAAGCATGAGAAGGAAATTTGACCCGAGTTAGAAATTCCTGTAAATATTCAGTAGACGTTAGGGTAATGGAACTATAATTGGTATTCGTAGTGACCGTTTTTACAACCACTTCTAGTTCATGTTTACGATCCATGAACATCAAATATTCTTCATCAGCTGGTAGAAAAAAAATCTGAGGATGTGGGCCAAATGATCCTTCAGAGCTAACAGCCATGTCAACCTGATGGATATCCATAGCCATATTACATTTCATTCTAGCAGCATCTATTGGCTTATTCAATCTTTCAATTTCACCTGAAAAGGTCCCCAACATATCGGTATCTAAAGAATCGGATGAAAAAAAATCAAGTCCAAAAGCAGCCTTTAATGGAGGTCCTATGACAAACTCCTTTTTATGCTTGGTCGCAATAACCAAATTCCTTCCTTCAAAATAATGAATCGAATTAACCATGTATAAGGTAAAAAAACAAAGGCATTCCTATCGTAATGTTAAAAGGAAATGTAACACCTAAAGCCATAGGTATGTAAATACCAGGGTCAGCTTTAGGAGCCACTAATCGCATGGCTGCGGGCACTGCAATATAAGATGCACTAGCTGCAAGAACAGAAAAAATCAACCTATTACCAGGATCATCTGTCACATATTGACTTAAATAGGCCACTAAAACACCATTAAATAAAGGGAGAAATACGGCAAACAAAATCAAAAATGTACTTTGTTTTCTAAAGGCAGAAAAGCGTGATGCAGCTACCATTCCCATATCCAACAAAAATATCGCTAAGAAACCTTTAAATATATCAGATGTAAAGTGTCGAATTCCAACAGTTTGAGAAGAATCAGAAACAAAACCAATCACTAAACTTCCAAAAATCATTAAAACACTTCCATTCGTAAATGAATGTGTAATTCCTTTCTTCAATTGATTAAAATTGATATTCTTAGGGGATAAATTATCAGGAAATAAATTCATCATGACAACTCCCATAATGATTGCAGGAAATTCCATAAAGGCCATCACAGCAACCATCTCTCCACCCATTTTTAGCTTATTCATTTCTAAAAAAGCTACAGCAGTAACAAAGGTGACTGCACTTACAGAGCCATATGAAGCTGCAATAGCACCCGCATCAAAAGAATTAAGCTTAATTTTAAGGATAAAATAAGAATAAATAGGGATTAATAAGGCAATAAGCATTCCAAAAACGAGACATAAAATTACCTCATTTGTAATCCCCGTAATTGCCAGTTCCGAACCCCCATTAAATCCAATTGAAAAGAGCAAATAGAGCGAAATAAAACCTTTAGATGCTAATGGAATCTCTAAATCGCTTTTAAGATACTTTGCCAAAACTCCAAGAATAAAGAAAAGCAATGTTGGATTAGTCAGATTGAAAACAAGCAATTCAAAATTCTTCATTCGTATTATTTATTTAAGTAACTCAAAAGACTCAACTCTACAAAAATAGAAACAGCCACCAATGGAGCTTCTAAAGCTCTATTTTCCAAACCGAAAATACAAAACAAGATTACCCCCAATAAAATAAAATGAATTATAATCAATAATGGCTGTTTAAAAGAATTCATGTAGGAGCATTCTTTTATTCATGAATTAATTGTTATTTAAAAACTTAGGCGGATTAAACAATACAAAGTAAATACCAAAATTTTAATAAATTTTATTTAAGTTTGTTATATAATTGATAAAAATATATAATGAATTATACCTTAAACCAACTTCAAATTTTTGTAAAAGTTGCACAAACCTTGAGTATAACAAAGGCCTCAGAAGAGCTTAATTTAACTCAGCCCGCAGTTTCTATACAGATAAAGAACTTTCAAGCACAATTTGAAATACCTTTAATTGAAATCATAGGAAAAAAGATTTACATCACAGATTTCGGCAAAGAAATTGCTACATCAGCCGAAGAAATTTTAGATCAAGTTTATGCCATTAATTATAAAACCTCCGCATTCAAAGGACAGCTATTTGGCAAGATTAGGGTTTCTGTTGTGTCAACAGGAAAGTACGTGCTCCCCTATTTCCTTTCTGATTTTTTAAGAATAAATCCAGGAATTGAAATAAGTATAGACGTAACCAATAGGGAAAAAGTAACCGAAAGTTTAGAAAATAATCTTGTTGATTTTAGTTTGATTTCCACCAATCTTGAAAGCCCCAATTTTGAGTACATTAATATTCTGAAAAATGAAATTTATATGATTGGAAATACCGAAACTTCGGCTATGAATCCCACGTTTCAAAACAAAGATTCGAAAATGGAACTCCCATTGATTTTTAGAGAAAATGGCTCAGCAACAAGAAAAATAATGGAAGATTATTTTAAAAACCAACATATCCCCGTATTAAAGAAAATAGAACTCATGTCCAATGAAGCTGTCAAACAAGCTGTATTAGCAGGTATGGGGTATTCAATTATGCCTTTAATTGGAATCAAAAATGAAATAACAAATGGAAAACTAGTCATTATTCCAATGAAAGGCCTGCCAATTGAAAATGAATGGAAATTAATTTGGCATAAAGAGAAAAAGCAATCTCCAGCAGCAAATGCTTATATGGCCTATTTAAAAGAGAATAAAGAACTTATTCGTGATAAATATTTTAAATGATTTCTATCAGGCGTACCATTTAATCAATAGTTCTTCAAGATTTTCTCAAAAATAAATAAGAAATCCCCTCACATTTACATGTAAGGGGATTTCAAACTTATCAAAGCATATAAGATTAATTATATCCTGTATTTTGCTTTCCTAACTTTGGATTGTTTAACAATTCCGCAGTAGGAATAGGAAGCAATAAATGCTTCGCTTGCAACTTTTGATTTGAACTCAAATTAGTATGGCCTACAAAATCTTCGAAAGTTTTCGTATTCTGATTGAATGCTTTTTTCAATCGAACCATATCAAACCAAGTGATTTGCTCGTAGCATAACTCATGCCAGCGCTCTTTCCAAACTGCATTTCTAAATGTAGCTTGCGTGTAAGAACCCAATGCAGGCGTAGTTAATTTCGCACGGTCACGAATTCTTTTGAATGCATCGTAAGCTGCTTGAGTTGGACCACCCACTTCATTTTGAGCTTCTGCATAAGTCAATAATACTTGAGCATAGCGAATTTGAGGAACATTCAAATTATTATTACGTGTTCCTGCAACTCCAGAAGTTCCAGCAGATGTTTGATTAAAATGCTTGAACACATAAGGTGCACCTAAGCTAAAAGGAGCTCCATTTCCATTCGTAAAATAACTTGTATAGAAATATCCTTCTTGATCTTTTGTTCTAAGATCTCCTTCTTCATACGATCTGTAGAAAGCTGGCACTGGAACGGAAGAACCTGTACCACCTGGACCTGAAAAAGTTACAGGCTTAAAGTTCGGATAGAAATTTTCCATTGGATTACCAGCAACTGTATTGTTATACTGGATCATAAACAAATGCTCCAATCTATTTTCAGTAGCTTCTCTATGGATATCATAATAAGAAGTAAATAAATTAACCGATGTTGGATTGCTGTTCGCATACGAGATTACTTCAAATGCCTTGTCTGCAGCTAATTTGAAATGACTCGATCCTAAATTTAAAGTACCTCCAGCCATAGTCAAATAGACTTCAGCTAATTGAGCCTTGATGGCAGCTGTTCCCACACGACCACGTGCATCCATCCAATCTAATCCAGCACCTTCAGCAGCAATTAAATCAGCGACAATTAAATCATATATCGCCTTTACAGGAGCTCTTGTAGGAAGAAAATCTTCAGAAGAAGCCGTTTGAGGTTTCGTAATCAATGGAATATCTCCCCATAAACGAACAGCAGTAAAATAAGCCGATGCACGTAAGAAACGAGCCTCTCCTAATATCTTACTCCTTTGTTTCTCGTCCATTGGCTTAATGGAAGGAACTTTTTCCAATACTTGGTTTGCTTGTGCAATAACCTTGTACAATCCACCCCAATAATTAACTACATGAACTGTGTATCCATCATGAACTAAACCATAAAGGTTGTTCAAATCTGAATTCTGAGCAGTCTCCGTGGTAGAAGTTCCTGTTAGAGCTTCTAACAATTGCCAGTTGGAAGAGAAAATACCTGCTCCACCACCCATAAACCTTAAATCAGCATAAACTGAAGCAATAGCAGCCTCCGCGTGATCAGGTATGGTGTAGAAACTTTCAGGTGTTAAATTGGACGGTGCTTTCTCAGTTAAGAAATCTGAGCAAGCTGATTGTCCAAATACCAGTACGCCAACCAAGGCGATCTTATATATTTTGGAAATTAATTGTTTTTTCATGACATTTTTAAATTTAAATGATCCCTATGATTAAAATGCAACTTGTAGACCCAGCATGTAAATCGTTGGCTTAGGATAATTATGCCAAATCATACCTTGTGAGAATGCACTGTTACCACCACCTTGATTTAATGGAGTAGTTTCAGGATCACCTACTACACCTGCTTCTTTAACTAATAAGAAGAAATTCTGAGCAGTTCCATACACACGTAAACGGCTTAATTTAAGTTTGTTAGCTACATTACTTGGGAAAGTATAACCTAATAATAAGTTTCTTCCACGTAAGAATGAACCATCCTTAATCCACCAAGTATCTACGTTAGTTACATAACCTGCACGCGTATCACGTATCTCAGCAATCATGGTGTTTTGGTTCGTTGGAGTCCAAGCGTTCAATACAGTTGAATAACTATTTGCTAATGCTTGACGATCTTCCGATGGGTGCAAGTTCATTAACATCACATCGTTTCCATACGAATAAGCTAATTCTAACATTAAATCAAAGTTATTGTACTTAAATGTATTGGTTAATGAACCCCAGAAATCAGGGCTACCATTTCCAATAATGCGACGATCCGCATCCGTGATGGCATTGTCTCCATTGAAATCTTTGTACTTAATATCACCAGGTAAAATAGTTAAACCATTCCGATATGAAGTGAATTTAGCCGCTTGATCACGCTCAGCCTCGCTCCAAACACCCAAACGAGTCAATCCCCAGAATGAACCTACTGGCTCACCGATACGGATAATGTTGGTTGGATTCGTAAAGTTAGGACCTCCCACGTTGAAAATATCAGACGGAGTAGCTAAAGTTAAAACCTTGTTGCGGTTGAATGAAATATTAAAGTTTGTATTCCATTGGAAACCTTTCGTGTTCACGTTAACTGAATTAATTGAAAATTCAACCCCTTTGTTTTCCATCGAACCTACGTTTCTACGAATCGTACCATAACCAGATGTAGTAGGTACCGGAGCATCTAATAACATGTCTGTCGTTAAACGGTAGTAGTAATCAGCTTCAATGCTAACACGGCCATTCCATAATCCCAATTCAATACCAAAATCCGTTTGAGCTGTTTTTTCCCATTGTAAATCCGGGTTAGCTAAACGAGAGATTCCTGTTCCTGATACACGCGCATCATTAATGATGGTTGCATAATTTGAACTTAACAATGGAAGAGATGAATAAGAAGGAATTTCAGAGTTACCTGTAATACCATAAGAAGTTCTTAATTTCAAATTAGAAATAGTTGAACTCCCTTTCAAGAAATCTTCCTCAGATACTCTCCAAGCTAAAGCACCTGAAGGGAAAAGAGCAAATTTATTATTCTCTCCAAAACGAGAAGAACCATCCGCACGAGCAGTAATCGTAGCTAAATACTTATTCATTAAGCCATAGTTGACACGACCAAAATAAGAATTAAATGCAAATCTAGATGCTCCAGATCCAATTCCTCCCAAAGTTGCCGCAGCCCCTAAGTTATTAAATCCAAAATAATCCGTAGCAAAACCACGTACACTAGCATTGATATTAAAGGCATCTGTTTGTTGCCAAGAAAGACCCAATAAAGCAGTCAAGGAATGAATATCATTGAACTCTTTCGTATACGTCAAGTAATTCTCTAAAGACCAGAAAGTCTCTTTTGAATTTGAAGCAGATGCTTCTCCTTGGTTGGCAATTGCCAAAGTACGCGTCTGAGAAGCATTGTTCTCTTGAGTCATGATATTAGCACCTAGTACAGTCTTCATCTCTAAACCTTTCATGAAGGTAATGTTTGAATAAATACTACCTGTAGTTGTTTGCGTATTCAAAATATATTGACGACCCATTAAACGGTGTACTGAAGAGAAAGTACCTTCAGCAAAAGGGAAATCACGGTTATTTGCATACGTACCGTCTGCATGAGTTACAGGCATCCAAGGAAAATCTTCCACGATTTGACGTGATACCGCATCATTGACATCTGATAAACGCTCAGATTGATTGTTGTAGGCTAATGTACCTCCAACTTTTAACCATGATTTGATTTGATCATCAATCGTAAAACGGCTAGAATAACGCGTTGAATAAGTAGTCTTTACTAAACCTTGATCATCACGGTATCCAATCGAGAAGGAATACTGAGTACGGTTATTTCCGCCACTGAAACCTAATTGGTGATTTTGTGATAATTTAGCTTGAGTAGATTCATTGAACCAATCTGTATCATATAGAGGATTCAAATTAGAATCAAATACACCAGGAAATTGCTTGCTATAATTAGCACGACGAATTCGTGGATCATAAGCAGCCCATTTACCAGCCTTCCAGCCTACTGGATCATACTTCTCCATATTTTTCCATGCCAAGTCTTCTACTGCCATGTATTGCTTCGCGTTTAATACCTCTGGCTTGTTAGGTCCTGTTACGTTCACACTGAAATCAGAATTATATGTAACGGTTCCTTCCCCTGATTGACCTTTTTTTGTAGTCACCAAGATTACTCCATTCGCTCCACGAGCACCATAAATAGCTGTTGACGATGCATCTTTCAATACCTCGACTGAAACGATATCATTCGGGTTCAAATAATCGATCGCATTAGAGAACTGATTCAATGTACCTTGAGGTAACATCACACCATCTACTACGTATAATGGGTTATTTGATGAGTTAATTGAACTAAATCCACGAACACGAACGGTAGTACGACCACCTGGACGACCTGAGTTGTTGTTCACTTGAACACCCGCCATACGACCAGCCAAAGCTTGGTTTAATGAAGATGCTGGACGCTCTAACAATTGATCTGTCTTAATTGAACTCACAGCACCCGTTAAATCTGATTTACGTTGCGTACCGTAACCGATTACAACTACTTCAGATAGGTTCTGTGCATTTCCTGTTAAAACAACATTAATAACCGTTTGACTTCCAACCGAAATGGTTTTGCTGTCATAACCTACGGAAGAAAATGTTAATTGACTTTGAGAACCAGGAACGGAAATGGTGTATTTACCATCAATGTTCGTACTAGTTCCTTTGGTGGATTCCTTTAAAAGGATGTTAACACCCACTAAAGCTTCTCCTTTTTCATCGGTAACCTTACCGGTGATGGTTTGTGATTGTGCCATTGCGCTCCATGACATGGACACTAGGCATACCAACCAAAACAAAATTTTGCTTAGTAATTGTTTTTTCATGTGTGATTTAGTTTAAAAAAATGTTGAAAATAAAAAAAATAATTTTTTACTGAGATGTAAAGTTAAGATGAGAATTCTCTAGAATCAAAAGTTTTTTTTAAATATTTAAAATTTTATCAATAAATTTATTTTATAGAAAATTATTTTTTGCAGCATTTAAAGGACTTGAAAATCCATCAACCAAGTCAAAAATAATTTGAGTTTGAATTTTGTTAATCAAAAGAATTAGATCAAAATGGGAAATGCCAATAGAAGAGGTTTTATAAAAAAAGCATCCATTATAAGTTTAAACGCTGGAATTTTATCAAAATCGAATTTTTCGATCATTTCAAAAAAATCCAATAAGCCATTTATTTTAGGCGGAGAAAAAACCATAAATCCCGGCCAATGGATTAAATGGCCAATTTGGGATGCTGACAAGGATGAAAAAATCCTATTAGACGTGATGAGAAGCGGTGTTTGGTCGAGATCAAAAACGGTGATTCAATTTGAACAAGCATGGGCTCAATTGATTGGCTCTAAAAGATGTATGACGGTAGTCAATGGAACAAATGCACTCATCATTGCCCTTAATCAATCACAAATTAAGGCGGGCGATGAAGTGATTGTGACTCCATATACCTTCATTGCCACGATACAATCGATTTTGGCGAATGGAGCGATTCCCATTTTTGTAGATGTCGATCCCACTACATTCCAAATGGATCCCGCAAAAATTGAAGCTAAAATCACTAAAAAGACAAAAGCCATCATGCCCGTTCATATTTTAGGGCTCCCATCCGATATGATTCGAATCATGGAAATAGCCAAAAAACATCGGTTAACCGTAATTGAAGATACGTGTCAGGCCCCCTTAGCGGAAATCAATCATCAAAAAGTGGGGACATTTGGCAAAGTGGGCTGTTTTAGTTTTCAAAACTCTAAAAATATTGCTATCGGTGAAGGGGGTGCGATCATTAGCGACGATGATGCTTTTATGGATGCCTGCTATTCCTATCATAATTTGGGTTTACCCTATGGTATAGCCACGGGATCTGTGACGGCTGGAAGCCAAATGCAAGCAAATAAATTGAGATTTTCAGAATATCAAGCGGCGATTGGCCTGGCCCAATTAACCCGATTGGAAGCGCAAACGGAAACGAGAAATCAAAATGCTGCTTATTTAACTTCCTTATTAAAGGACATTCCAGGCATACATGTTTTGAGCTTATACCCAGAAGTAACTAAAGCAGCCTACCATTTATATCCCTTTCGATATAATCAAGCAGCATTCAAAGGCTTGACTAGAGCCCAATTTTTAAAAGCATTAGACTCAGAAGGAGTTCCTTGTATGGGTGGATATACGGCATTAAATACGCAACCGTTTTTAAAACAGACGTTTGAATCGGTCAATTTCAAAAAGATGTACCATTCGGGTGAACTGAATTATGCCACTTATATGGAGCAGAACCAATGCCCCCTGAATGATGTCTTATGTAATGAGGCGGTTTGGTTTACACAGAATATGCTTTTGGGTACCAAAAACGATATGGATTTAATTTTTCAAGCGATCCAGCGCATTCATACACATGCAGATGAAATTAAGAAGAAGCTCCAATGAAACAAGCTCCATTGATTGCAACCTGTTTGGATTCCGGCTTTTTAGAGGCGCACGATACCTATAACGCCTTATCAGCGGCAAGTGATGGATGTATATATTATGTGCTTTCGTCAGATCAAATAAATGTGGGTGGTCACATGTTTCGTTTTGATCCATTAAAAGAAGAGATCAAATTCTTAGGCGACCTCAATGTTATTTGTGGGCAGGCAAGTCAAAAAAGCATCGCCCAAGGAAAAAGCCACGTCCTATTTTACGAATTTCAAAATAAGCTTTATTTTTCTACCCATGTCGGATATTACCAACTTATCGATGGAATGGATCGTTTGCCTGAACAGGCGCCGGATGGTTTTGATTTATATCCAGGAGGGCATATTTTATCTTATGATTTAAAAGATGAATCTTTTGAAGACTTAGCGATGATCCCAAACGGAGAGGGTGTGGTCACGATGACGATGGACACACATAGAGGAAATATCTTTGGTATTACTTGGCCTACGGGACATTTTTTCTGTTATCAGGTCAAGGAAAAAAAACTGACGCTTTTGGACAAGATTTCAGGGAATGGGGAAGCAGGAACGCCTGGTAAAGATTTTCGTTCTTTATGTCGGTCGCTGTTCGTCGACGAGGATACTGGTTTTTGCTATTACACCAACATCGAGGGGGATATTTTTTACCTAAATCCTTTTGATTTAAAAATAAATAAATTAGACGTGGCTCATTTGCGTTTGGATTATTTTGGAAAATACGAACCCAACTTACCAGGTACCATGGGATATCACTGGCGACAAATTTTTTGGTATGCCCCAGAACATGTGGCCTACGGTGTTCATGGAAATTCAGGCTATCTATTCAAGTTTGACCCAAAGGCGCAAACCATTGAGCTTATCGATCGCATCACTTCACTTCCCTCCAAAAAATCTGGCTTTTTTGATCAATTCAGTTATGGCTATTTGGGATTTGCGTTGGGGCCCGATGGGAAAACCATTTATTATTTAACGGGTGGGCCTATTTATGAAAATGGAAAGAGAATAGAAGGTGAAAAATCGATTGCTAAAGGGGCGGCTAAAGGCTTGGAAAATTTGCATTTAGTTACGTATGAAATACCAACAAACACCTACCAAGATCATGGTGCCATCTTTTACGAAAATGGGGACAGACCTCTCTATGTAAATTCAATTGCTTTAGATACCTTGGGCCATGTGTATACCTTAGCAAGAATTAATCGAAAGGGTCGGATCATCACTGATTTAATCAAAATAAAACTCGAAGCATGAAAATAAGGCTGATTGTATTTCTTTATTGGGCCAATGCAGGCATTTGTTTTTCACAGCCAACGATGCAGATTGGCATCGCTAAAATCAACATAACTCCTAAGTCTCCCGCATTTTTGACGGGCTATGCAAATCGGGATAAACCTTCAGAAGGTGTTTTACATGATTTATGGGCGAAGGCCCTCGTGCTATCGAATCAAAAGGAAAAAATGATTATCGTGACTACTGATTTACTGGGGCTCTCACATCAAGTTTCAGAAGAGGTGGCTGAGAAAATTCAGGTAAAATTGGGGATCGAGAGGCGCCAACTCATGTTCAATTCCTCACATACACATTCTGGACCTATGATATGGCCATCTTTAAGTGTTATTTCAGAATATAGCCCAGAGGATCAAAAAATCGTTTCGGAGTACACGCAAGTTTTGGTTGACAAATTAATCACTGTGATTGTCAATGCCTATGAGCAACAAGAACCCATGCAGGTATTAGCTGGGTTTACGTCGGCCGACTTTGCCATCAATAGAAGGGCTTTGGCTGCCAAAAAAAATGGCCTTAGCCTACCTGATCCTATCGATCATGAAGTCCCTGTTATAAAATTCATGAATCATTCTGGTGAAATTAAGGCCGTTTTATTTGGTTATGCCTGTCATAACACTACTTTAACGGGCAATAATTATTTAATCAATGGTGATTATGCGGGTTTTGCGCAAATTGAAATTGAGAAAAAAATTCCTACCGCTACTGCCTTTTTTATTTTAGGTTGTGCTGGGGATCAAAATCCAGAACCTCGCGGGACGGTGGACTTAGCGATCAAACATGGAAATAGCCTCGCGAACCAAGTCATTAATCTCGTCAACTCAAATGAATTAAAGCCAGTCAAAAATGAGATTCAATCCCATTTTAGTACGATCCCTTTAAAGTTCAAAAAAGTACCAGCAACTGATTATCAAAAAGACCTTCAAAGTCCCGATAAGTTTATCCAAAGAAGGGCAAAATTGATGTTGGAGGCCTATAATAAAGGTTGGAATACGGAAACATACACCTACCCTATCCAAGGAATTCGGCTAGGCAATGAATTCAGAATAATTGCTTTGGGTGGTGAAGTGGTCGTTGATTATTCGTTGAGGACCAAAAAAGAATTTCCGGATAAGCATATTTTTGTTGCCGGCTACAGCAATGAGGTCATGTGCTACATTCCCTCAGAACGCGTTTTAAAAGAAGGTGGATATGAAGCAGATTCCAGTATGATTTATTATGGAATGCCGGGACCCTTTGAAAAGGGAATTGAGGAAAAAATCATGGAAGCTATTTACTTAACTATAAAAAAAATAAAATAAATTACAGAATCAAAAACCTAAAAATATGAAAAACAAAGTACAAGCAAATTCACGGAGAGAATTTATGATCAAGGCGGCTACGGCTGCGATGGCGGGGCCTTTATTATTTACCAATGAAGCCTCTGCAAAGATACCGGCGGGCACAAAACTTAGGCATGCGGCCATAGGCGTAGGTGGAATGGGCTGGGGCGATTTGCAACAATTCAAAAAACACGCTTCTGTGGAGATCGTCGCCCTTTGTGATGTAGATGAAAAAAATCTAAAACGTGCCGCAGACTTGTGTCCGGGGGCCCGAACATATACGGATTACCGTGAATTATTAAAAGCGGAGCAGGACAACATTGATTCCGTTAATGTAACCGTGCCGGATCATAATCACTATGCAATTGCGGTGCAGGCGATCCGAAATAAAAAACATGTGTATTGCCAAAAGCCTATGTGCCACGATGTGGCTGAGGTGCGTGCATTAACTAAAGAGGCGGTAAAAGCGGGAGTAACGACCCAATTAGGGACTCAAATTGCTTCTACGATGGGAGACCGAACTGGGGTAATAATGATCAAGCAAGGCCTCATAGGCAAAGTGAAACATGCTTATTTATGTTCCAATCGGCCTGGAGCGGTAGCTAAATACCGATTAGTGGGTCCAAGACCCGCACAGGGACAG
>Ga0214163_1000353_pt1 | contig 21721 bp, 24 predicted proteins | sample LakMenepilimnion_2_FD_153001 | JGI IMG/M metagenome (GOLD analysis project Ga0214163, IMG submission 153001) | Freshwater microbial communities from Lake Mendota, WI - Practice 15JUN2010 epilimnion v4 | ecosystem: Environmental > Aquatic > Freshwater > Lake > Epilimnion/Euphotic zone | place... | reverse complement strand
TATATAATTGTAGTTTAAAGGTCAATGAACACTAATATATTAGAATCATTATAAACTAGAGCAAAAATAATTCTTTAAACGATACAAAAAGAACTTTGAGCGTTATTTTTTTGAAAAGAATAGCTATAATTTTGTTCAACTTTTCAGGAAAGTGTATAATTATGGATCATTTAAAATTGTCGAAACACCAAACCTTTTATTCGGTTGGATTGAGTTACAAGAAGGCAGATGCTGAGGTTCGAGGCAAATTCAGTTTAGACGATCAGGCCAAAACAAGAGTTTTACTTCAAGCCAAAGCAGAAGGGATTGACAGCATCGTTGTAATTTCCACTTGTAACCGTACAGAGATATATGGTTTTGCAGAACACCCTTTTCAATTAATCAAATTACTTTGCGATAATAGTTTAGGAACCGTTGAAGAATTTCAACAAGTTGCCTATGTATACAAAAATCAAGAAGCCATTAATTTTTTATTTCGTGTAGGAACAGGTTTAGACAGTCAAATATTAGGGGATTTTGAAATTATCAGCCAAATCAGAAATGGATTTGTTGAAAGTAAAAAAATAGGATTGGTAAATTCTTTCCTAGAAAGATTGGTGAATGCAGTTATACAGGCAAGCAAACGAGTAAAAAATGAAACTGAATTATGTAGCGGAGCCACTTCGGTAGCTTTTGCTTCGGTTCATTATATTTTTAATACCGTTTCTGATCTTCAAAATAAAAACATTTTGCTTTTCGGAACCGGAAAAATAGGCCGAAACACCTGTGAAAATTTGGTAAAGCATACCAAAAATGAAAACATTACTTTAATCAATCGTACTAAAAATAAAGCTGAAAAAATTGCCGGAAAGTTTAATTTAATTGTAAAAGATTATGTCGATTTACAAGTTGAAATTCAACGGGCAGATGTTTTAGTGGTGGCTACAGGAGCCCAAAATCCTACGATAGATAAATCTTTGTTGAACCTCAAAAAGCCATTGTTAATTTTAGATTTGTCTATTCCCAAAAATGTTGATGAAAACGTGAAACAATTGGAAGGTGTTTCGTTGGTTCACATGGATCATTTGTCGCAATTGACCGATGAAACCATTGAAAAAAGAAAAGAACAAATACCTTTTGCTGAAACAATTATAACTGAAATCAGAGAAGAATTTGTTTCTTGGATGAAATCTCGAAAATTTGCCCCTACCATTCATGCTTTAAAAGAAAAACTTAATACTATTAAAAATAACGAATTGAGTTTTCAACGAAAAAAAATTACTAATTTTGATGAGAAACAAGCTGAAATAATCAGTAACCGAATTATTCAAAAAATAACCACGCATTTTGCGAATCATTTGAAAGACGATAGCACCACAGTTGATGAAAGCATCGAATGGATAGAACGTGTTTTTCAAATTGAGACCATACCATATAATGAGTAAAATTATTAAGATAGGAACCCGTGACAGTGAGTTAGCACTTTGGCAAGCTCACACGGTTAAACAAAAACTTCATGATTTAGGTTATCAAACAGAAATTGTTGCTGTAAAATCAACCGGAGATATAATTCTAGACAAACCTTTATACGAACTTGGAATTACGGGGATTTTCACTAAAACATTAGATATTGCTATGTTAAAAGGTGAAGTTGATATTGCTGTTCATTCCATGAAAGACGTGCCAACGGCTTTGCCCAAAGGAATTGTTCAGGCTGCAGTTTTGGAACGAGCTTCTACTTTAGATATTTTGGTACACAAAGGAGATTTGTCTTTTTTAGAAAATACAGGAACTATCCCGATAACCATCGCAACAGGAAGTTTACGCAGAAAAGCACAATGGCTCAACAAATTTCCTTCACACCAAGTAGAAGATTTACGCGGAAATGTAAATACAAGATTGCAAAAGTTAAAAGAGAATCCATGGAACGGAGCCATTTTTGCAGCAGCAGGATTGGAACGAATCAATTTGAAACCGGAATCTTTTATTAATCTCGATTGGATGATTCCCGCTCCGGCTCAAGGAGCAATGGTTGTTGTTGCTATGGAACAGGATGATTATTCAAAAGAGGCTTTAGCTCAATTAAATCATCACGAAACGGAAATTTGTACTCATGTTGAAAGACAGTTTTTGAAAACGTTGGAAGGCGGTTGTACTGCCCCAATTGGAACTCTTGCAATTATCGAAAATGATAACCTATTATTAAAAGGAATTCTATTTTCATTAGACGGTTCAAAGAAGCTAGCTATAGAAAAACAAATAAATATAGATTTATATCAAAATTTTGGAGAACTTTGTGCTACAGAAATTTTAAAAAACGGTGGTTCAGAACTCATGCAATCAATTAAAAAAGCATTAGATAAGAAACACTAATCGACGTATTATGCATAAAGATTCAATACTTAAAATTATCTACCGGTTTTTTGATTTAATTGTATTGACTTACATTATTTTTGACTTTGGTTATAGTGTAAATAAGGTATACAATACACCAAAACTGGTTGGATTAGTCATGATTACAGTTTCGTTGTTAGCATTCAACATCTTTAAATTTTATTATTTAAAGAAAAAAGGGCATAAAAAAGTGGCTCTTGCAAACTCACTCATTATTGGTATTTTGTTGTTTGTATCAATTATTGTTTCCTTAGCTAATATTGACTTACATTATTTAGATGTTTTACAACTCATTAGACCTATTTTGGAAGCAGGACTTCTATTTTATTTCATTATTAGATTAATGATTTTGGTTCGCTTTATTTATGAAGTATATTATAATCCGGCCATTGTTTTTGTAGGTAGTTTTTTTGCCATAATTATGATTGGCTCTTTTTTATTAATGCTTCCAAGAGCAACAACAGAAGGAATAACTTTTACAGATGCTCTTTTTACCGCAACCAGTGCTGTTTGTGTTACTGGGTTAATTGTGATGGATACATCCACAGATTTTACTATAGTTGGACAATCTATAATTATTACTTTAATACAAATAGGAGGATTAGGAATTTTAACTTTTACTTCCTTTTTTGCTTTCTTTTTTCGAGGTAGTTCTTCCTTTAAAGAAGGGCTAAACGTTCGTGATTTTATTTCTCAAGACACCTTGAAAGACGTTTTAAAAGCAGCATTAAATGTTGTTATTTTTACCCTAAGTGTGGAATTAATCGGAGCTGCATTTATTTATTCATCTATTGTTGAGAATCCGGAAATTGAAAATAAGTTGTTTTTTTCTGTTTTTCACTCTATTTCAGCTTTTTGTAACGCTGGTTTTTCAACGTTGACAAACGGTTTAAGTGAAAATTATATCCGTTTTAATTACTATATGCAATGGATCGTTATTTTTTTAGTAGTTTTTGGTGGTTTAGGATACAATATCATTTTTAATTTTTATCAATATTTAAAAATACATGTAGTTGAGTTTTTTGATCGAAAAAGAATTCATAAGCAAATCAGTATTATGACGCTCAATTCAAAAATTGTACTTTATACAACAGGAGCTTTATTAGTTGGAGGTTTCATATTCCTTTGGTTTTCTGAAATGAATAATATGCTTAATTTACATGATACTTTTTTCGGAAAAATTACGGCAACAGCATTTAATTCTGTAACGCCCAGAACGGCAGGTTTCAACACCATGGATTTTACACAATATACAGTTCCTTCTTTATTATTTATTATTTTTTTAATGTGGATTGGTGCTTCGCCAGCATCAACTGGGGGTGGTATAAAAACGAGTACTTTTGCCTTAGCAACGTTAAATATTTTTGCCATTGCCAGAGGGAAATCAAGGATTCAATTATTTGGAAGAAGAATTTCCAGCGAATCTACTTCACGAGCGTTTGCTATTTTATGTATCTCATTGATAATAATAGGATTTGCTATTTTAGCTTTGTTGATTTTTGAACCAAAAGGAACGGATTTACTTACCGTTGTTTTTGAATGTTTCTCGGCTTACAGCACGGTTGGACTAAGTTTGAACTTTACACCAACAATGACTGAGCCAAGTAAATATATTATTATAGTCACGATGTTTATTGGCAGAATCGGAATGCTCAATTTAATGATTGGTTTATTACGTCAAATAAATCATCAGTTTTATGAATATCCGAAAGAAAATATATTAATTAACTAATACCTAAGTAAATGAAAATAATCATTTTTGGACTTGGAAACTTCGGAATGTCGTTAGCTTTAAGCTTAACAGAAACCGGCAATGAAGTAATTGGAGTTGACAAACAAATGGATAAAGTTAATCTGATTAAAGATAAGATTTCCCACGCTGTTTGTATGGATTCTACAAATGAGTTGGCTTACGAATCTCTACCACTTAAAGATGCTGATAAAGTAGTAGTAGGAATTGGAGAAAATGAAGGTGCAGCAATTATTACAACAGCCATCATCAAGAAATTATCGAACGTAAAAATTATCAGTAGAGCATTATCACCTATTCACGATACGGTTTTAGAAGCGATGGGGATTTACAGTATTATCCATCCGGAGCAAGAAAGTGCCGATCGATTAACTAAACAAATTAATTTTAAAACTACTTTAGAAAATTATCAATTAGATAATAATTATACCATTTCCGAAGTTAAATCGAAACCTGAATTTCACGGAAAGACTTTACACGAACTTAATTCAATTGATAAATATCACTTGAATGTAGTAACCATTATTCGAAAAAAAGAAAAAACGAATTTAATCGGAAAAAAATCAATTGTTAAAGAAACAATTGGATTACCAACTCCGGAAACAGTAATTTTTGAAGACGATATATTAGTTGTTTTTGGTGAAAACAAGAATATTTCAATTTATTGTGACGGTCAGGAATAAAAGTGAAAAACAAAATCAGAATACTATCTACCAAAAAACTTCTGCTTAACCAAAAGCAGTTCTTATTAAATGCAAACTTTTGTTTATTAGAAGCAGATTTTATTAAGATCGATTTTCATAAGAATAAAATAGAATCAAAATATGATTATTTGATTTTCACTAGTCAAAATGCCCTTAATAATATTTTAACCAATGAAAATTGGAAAAAATTAAAAGAAAAAAAATGCTTTTGTGTGGGGAAAAAAACAAAGACAATTTTGGAACAGAACGGTTTTGATGTAGTTGAATCATTTGATTATGCGGAGGAATTGGCCTCCTTTTTAATTGACAAGTATAGTTCAAATACCTATACATTTTTTTCAGGGAATTTAAGACAAGATACATTACCCGTTGCTCTTCAACAAGCAAACATAATTTTTGAAGAAAAACAAGTGTATAGAACAGACTTAACTCCGGTAAAAATTGAAAGTAAAGTAGATGGGATTTTGTTTTTCAGTCCGTCAGGAGTGAAAAGTTATTTAAAAGAAAACACCATTACAAATCAAGTTTGTTTTTGCATAGGAACTACAACAGCAAAAGAATTGGAAAAAACAACCAAAAATGTAGTGATTGCTAATCAACCAACAGTTGAGAATACAATCATTCAGTGTATCAACTATTTCAATCAAAAGAATACTAATTAATAAAATAGCTTACAGCAAAGTGCTTGGAGCGTAAAGCAAAAGATGATGATTAAGAACGACCTTTTTTTAAGAGCCTTAAACAACGAAACCGTTGAACGACCACCTGTTTGGATGATGCGTCAAGCCGGAAGATATTTACCTGAATTTAGAGCTTTGCGTGATAAATACGATTTTTTTACCCGTTGCGAAACCCCTGAATTAGCAGCTGAAATTACGGTTCAACCCATTCGAATTGTAAAACCCGATGCGGCAATTCTGTTTTCGGACATTTTGGTAGTGCCAAGAGCCATGGGAATTCATGTGGAATTAAAAGACAATTTAGGGCCAATTATTCCCAACCCTATTCGTACCATTGAGCAAGTGGACCAAGTATATGTTCCGGATGTTAATGAAACTTTAAGCTATGTTTTTGATGCCATCAAATTAACCAAAGAAATGCTGAATGATGAGGTTCCACTTATTGGTTTTGCGGGTTCACCGTGGACCATCTTCTGTTATGCCGTGGAAGGGAAAGGTTCTAAAAGTTTTGATACAGCCAAAGGATTTTGTTTTTCAAATCCGGTAGCAGCCCATATTTTATTGCAAAAAATCACCGATACAACCATACTGTATTTGAAAGAAAAAGTAAAAGCAGGAAGTAATGCCATTCAGATTTTTGATTCTTGGGGAGGCATGCTTTCACCGGTTGATTATCAAGAGTTTTCATGGAGATACATCAACCAAATTGTTGAGGCGTTAGCACCACATACCAAAGTAATTATTTTTGGAAAAGGATGTTGGTTTGCATTGAATGACATGGCGAAATCAAAAGCATCTGCTTTAGGTGTTGATTGGACTTGCTCGCCAAGAAATGCACGTTATTTATCGGGAGGAAAAATCACTCTGCAAGGAAATTTTGATCCATCCCGATTATTGTCTCCTATACCAACTATCAAAAAAATGGTTCATGAGATGATTGATGAATTTGGAAAAGACAATTACATCGTCAACCTTGGTCACGGAATTTTACCCAATATTCCCGTTGATCATGCGAAGGCATTTGTGGAGGCTGTGAAGGAGTATAAGGCGTAATGAAATTTGGAATTTTAAATAAAGTAAATAGAATACCAGCAGTCATAATGTTCTGTGGTCAATTTTTATAGCATATCAATTCATTTTTAGAGTTCCTTCTTTTGATAATCAACATCCTGATGGAGCAAGTTTTTTTATAGTGGGTATAATAATAATGACAGGTATTGTTTTTCTTGGATCGCTTATTTTTATAGTATTGGCTAACATTTTAAATAAAGTTAAATTTTATTCTGATTTACATTTTGTGTTTATACCAATTGTTTTATTAGTGACTATAATTTTATTAAGATAATGAAAGACAGATTCAACTCATACATTGTTTTACCAAATATTCCGGTAGATCATGCAAAGGCATTTTTGGAAGTAGTGAAGAAGTATAATCAGTAGGCAGAGTTCAGTCTCAAAGTCACATGATAAGTGAGCAGTAAATGATTGTTTTGTATTTATTCATCGAATTAGTGTTAATTACTTCTTCCAGACATGTAAATGTCAATCAAGATTTCTAAAATTTTTAATTATGCCAAACACGTATTCACAATTATACATTCAAACGGTTTTTGCAGTAAAATATAGAAATGTGGTTATTGAAAAAGATTGGAGGTCTGAGCTCATGGCAGTAATAGGAAACCTTATAAATGAAACGGGTTGCAAAACAATTATTGTGAATGGTGTAGAAGACCACGTTCATTGTTTTTTTTCATTAGTACCAAAGTTGGCAATTTCAGATGTTATGCAAAGTGTTAAAGCAAAATCATCAAAATGGGTCAATGAAAACGGTTTTATGCTTGACCGATTTGAATGGCAACGAGGGTTTGGAGCTTTTAGTTATAACAAATCTGCCATTGAAAATGTTTATAATTATATTGCAAATCAAGAAGCACATCATCAACTGGAAAGTTTCAAAGATGAATATACCAAGTTGCTGACTGAATTTGAAGTGGATTATGATGAAGATTATTATTTTGAAGAGTTGATTTGATTTTAAAATACGTCAGTCAAACCCCTTAGAATGAATTCTAAGGAAAAAACATCGGTCGTCCCTATGGGACTTTGGTTGGGAAGTCCCATAGGGCCGGACGACAATGCTTGTGTTGGAGTTTATTCCAATGCAATAGATTGGATTTCATTGCAATGCTTATTAATTACAAACAGAATGAAAGATAAATTTCTAAAATATATCCAAACCCTCCAAAATCAAATCACTTCTAAATTAGAAGCGGTTGATGGTTTTGCGAAATTCCGTGAAGATGTTTGGGAACGAGCTGAAGGTGGTGGTGGACAAACTCGCGTCATCGAAAACGGTCAAGTATTCGAAAAAGGGGGTGTGAATATTTCAGCCGTTCATGGAAAATTACCTGATTCCATGCAAAAATTATTCAATGTGGGCGAAGCTGATTTTTTTGCCTGTGGTTTAAGTTTGGTTATTCATCCCAAAAGTCCGATGGTGCCAACCGTTCATGCCAATTGGCGGTATTTTGAAATGTATGATGAAAACGGAGCAATCATCAATCAATGGTTTGGCGGCGGACAAGATTTGACACCTCATTATCTATTTGAAGAAGATGCAATCCATTTTCATCAAACCTGTAAGGCAGCTTGTGACAAACACAATTTGGAGTACTATCCAAAATATAAAAGACAATGTGATAACTATTTTTGGAATGCTCACCGAAACGAAGCCCGAGGAATAGGTGGTTTGTTCTTTGATTATTGCAAAGCAACCGAAACAGTTTCCATGGACGATTGGTTTAATTTTGTAACCGAAATAGGGAATAGTTTTTTAGAAGCCTACGTGCCAATTGTAGAGAAAAGAGTACATTTGCCTTATACTCAACAACATAGAACTTGGCAAGAAATCCGTCGTGGTCGTTATGTAGAATTCAATTTAGTGCATGACAAAGGCACTTTATTCGGTTTGAAAACCAATGGTAGAATTGAAAGTATTTTGATGAGTTTGCCCCCGCATGTGCAATGGGTGTATGACCATCATCCTGAAAATGGAAGTGAAGAAGAAAAATTAATTGCTGTTTTAGAAAATCCGAAAGAGTGGTTGTAAAATTTGTCATAGTGTTGTTTTTTGGAGGAATCATGAGCTCATTTGCTCAAAAGGATTCACTTCAAAATACGCATTTTGTCTCCTATGATGAAAAAGTAATTTCAAGTATCTATTATCAAGACATATCAAATAGTTTTCAAGTCAATTTCAATACTGAAGGAGAAGCAAATTATTTGGGTTTAGAACCGAACCGAAGAGCACAGATCGGACTAAATTTAAGTTATAAATTTATTGACATTTCCTACGGATATTCGCCGGAGTTTTTGACTGAAAACAAAGACAACGATGGTTCTAAATTATTTAGTTTAGGGACTCGATTTTATTACAAAAAATGGATGCAATCTCTTTCTTTCATCAATCAAACAGGTTTTTATATAACCGATGGAGAAACAGAACTAGCTTTCCCCAGACTTAGAACCACAAAAATTGGAGGGACAACATCCTATATTTTTAATGATAAATTTTCATTCAAAATGATTGCTAATCAAAAGGAATGGCAAACAAAAAGTGCCGGAAGCTTCATTCCTAATCTTTCGATTTATCATACCAATTTCGATTTAAATGATGGAAATCCGGAAAGTAAAAGCAATATTTATTTAGTTTCTTTGTCGCCATCGTATTTTTATAATTGGGTAATTAACAATCACTTTTTAATTTCAGGCGGATTGTCCGTAGGTGGCGGATTTAATAGTGTTGATGGGGATTTTGCACCTATTTATGAGGGAAGCGTTAGTTTAAAAATTGGCTATAATTCCGACTCGTTTTTTACATTCGTCAATCTGAATTACATCGATTTTGCTCAAGATTCAGAAGCAGATATTCGTTTAAATGATCAAATATCAACCTTTAAAATTACAGCTGGTTATCGCTTTGACCCGCCCAAAAAAGTAAAAGAATATTACGACAAAGCAAATAAAAAAATCGGATTGTAAATGCTTAAATCTACAATCGTTAAATAAAAATAAAATGTACCCACTTAGAAGAAACAGACGATTACGAACCAATGAGTCTATTCGTTCACTTGTTCGCGAAACCATTCTTTCACCAAACGATTTTATTGTACCACTTTTTGTGGTGGAAGGAAAAGGAATCAAAGAAGAAATTCCTTCGATGCCAAATTATTTCCGATTGAGTTTGGATTTATTGGAAAAGGAAGTAAAAGAATTGGCAAAACTAAACCTGAAGTCCGTTTTGGTATTTGTAAAAGTACCGGATTCTTTAAAAGACAACAAAGGAACAGAAGCATTGAATCCAAACGGATTGATGCAACGAGCGGTGAAATTAATTAAAAATGCAGTTCCGGAAATGATTGTGATGACGGATGTGGCTCTAGATCCTTATTCAGTTTACGGTCACGATGGTGTGATTGAAAACGGAGCGATTGTTAATGATTTAACTTCAGCTATTTTGGCAGAAATGAGTTGTTCGCATGCAGAAGCAGGAGCGGACATTGTGGCTCCAAGTGACATGATGGATGGACGAATTCTGGAAATCAGAGAAGCTTTGGAAGATGAAGGTTATGTAAACACCGGAATCATGGCGTATAGTGCCAAATATGCTTCCGCACATTACGGACCGTTTCGCGAGGCACTCGACAGTGCTCCCGTTGACATGCAAAATGTTCCAAAAGATAAAAAAACCTATCAAATGGATTACCATAACCGCATCGAAGCCATTCGTGAAACCCGAATGGACATTGATGAAGGAGCGGATATTGTAATGGTAAAACCCGGAATATCGTATTTAGATATTGTTCGTGAAGTTAAAAATGCCTTTGATGTTCCTGTAGCAGTGTATCAGGTTTCCGGAGAGTATGCCATGATTAAAGCAGCTTCTGAAAGAGGGTGGTTAGACCACGACGCCATCATGATGGAACAAGTAACAGCAATAAAAAGAGCGGGAGCCGATATGATTGCAAGTTATTTTGCAAAAGACGTGGTGAAATTAATTTCATAAATGACTTTTATCAGCTATTTAAAATTATTTTACAAGTAAATTTGAGTAAATCAAAATGAAATCCTATGAAAAAACTATTTTTTTTACTTTTTACTTTGGTTTTTATTTCTTGTGGAGATAAAAAGTCGGAACCTTTTGGCAAAGCAACTGATGAGACATTGGTTGATCAAACAGAGGTTGCCGTTGACCCTACTCTTGCTTTAGGGGAAGATTTATTTAATGGTGTGGGATTATGCAAAACTTGCCATTTGCCTGATAAAAAAGTTATTGGACCTAGTATTGTTGAAATTGCTACTATTTATAAAGAAAAGGGAGGCAATATGGTTGAATTTTTAAAAGAAAATGCAGAACCTATCGTAGATCCTACGCAATATGAAGTGATGAAAACAAATTTTGCGGTGACTAAAACGCTTTCCGATGAAGAATTGAAAGCTTTAGAAACGTATATGTATAGTTTTTTGAAATAATTTATTCTAAAACTAATTTGAACCCAACTCTTGGAATGTTTTCAATCCGGATGTTGGGTTCTTCTTTAAATACTTTTCGCAGTCGCGAAATAAAAACATCTAAACTTCTCCCCACAAAATAATCATCGGTTCCCCAAAGTTCCATCAAAATTTTTTCTCTTTTTAAAACAGTGTTTTTATTCTCTAAAAAGAATTTTAATAAGGCAGCTTCCCGTTCAGTGAGGTTTGTCACTTCTTTTCCTTTGGAAACACAATAATTTGTTGGATCAAATTCAAAGAGACCAATTAAATAAGTTGTTTTTTTAGAGGTTGTTTTTTGACTTCGATTCAAAAACACTTCAATTTTCAAGGTCAATTCTTCTATGCTGTAAGGTTTAACCAGATAATCATCGGCACCCAACTTTAATCCATTTATGCGGTCTTCTTTCATGGTTTTTGCTGAAAGAAAAATAATGGGGATTTCTTGATTTCGTTTTCGAATGGCAGTTGCAATTTCAAATCCATCCATATCCGGCAACATCACATCTAAAATACATAAATCATATTCCCCGGAACAAAAGGCATCAAAACCTTCTTTTCCATTAATAAAATGGGCAATATCATATTGATTTTCTAAACTATCAGCAGTTAAAAAACCTAGTGATTCATCATCTTCAACATAGAGAATTTTCTTTTTACTCATACTACATCTTTTTTTGGAATGAAAATAGAAACTGTTATGCCTTGATTTTCATTATTTTGAATAGCTATTTTCCAATGATGTAAATCAATTATTTTTTTCACATAAAATAAACCAATACCAAAACCTTCAATATCTTTTTTGTTTTCACGCGGAACCCGATAGAATTTATCAAAAACATAATCAATGTGTTGTGGAGCAATTCCGCTACCATTATCTGAAAAATGGAGAGTGATTCCTTTATCGGTTTCAACAGATTTTATTACTATTTCAGGGCTTTCAGAACAGTATTTCAAAGCATTATCAACAATGTTATACAAAACATTATTAAAATGAAATTCGTCGGCCAAAACAGAAATTTTAGAAGGTATTTCTATTTTAACAACACTTTTTTTAGTTGATTTTAAAATAGCATTTTCTTTTACTAATTCTAAAGCGTCTTTAATATTAATTGGTTTTTTGTCCAATTCTATCCATTTTGCATCTCCTTTTGCCACATTTAAAATCCGTTCAATATGTTGATTCAGTTTATGACTTTGGTTCGTGATAATTTGCATGTATTTGGCCAATTTTGGATTGTTTTTAATTTCATCCTGTGAAGAGGCATATTGTGAAGCAATTAAAATAGACGAAAGTGGTGTTTTGAATTCATGGGTCATGTTATTTATGAAATCAGTTTGCAATTCGGTATACTTTTTTTGTTTTAATAAAAGAAAAACAGAGTATACGTAAATAATTAAAACCAAAAACAATATGCCGGTGTAAATCCAATATTGACCTAACGAAGTAATAAATTTGTGTCGTAAATCCGGAAATCGAATTCCGAAATAATAGATTAAACCTTCATTTTTTTGAAAACAGTTTTCACACTTCTCCGGTTTACCCGAATCACTGGAAACATAATTTCCGTATATCATCTCATCTGTTCCACAATTATAAATGGCATATTCATAATCAATACCAAGTTTTACTTTTTGAAATTCAGATTTTAAATAATATTCTAAAACTTGGTGTTCAAAAACATCGTCAATATTTACAATATAATAATCGTCCGTAATTTTTTTAATTTGATTAGTAATGGCTAAATCCGTTTTGTTGTCACGATAAATCCGTTTTACTACATCTTGTAAAGCAAAGTGAATTTTGTCTTCAAACTCTTTTTTTTCAAAAGAATAGGCCTGATTTAGCATTAACAATTGCATAATCAACACCCCTACAATTGATAGGAATCCTGCAAAAATGATACTATTTAAACGGTTAAATTTCAATTTAATCTTAGATTTAGACACAAAACTACTAACACAAGCGTATATTTTTTTCTGATTAACAACTCATTAACAAAACTTATGATGTGCTTAACAAATATCCGCTTTCTTGTGAATATATTTGCTAAGTTCAAACGAATTAATCAATAATTTAAAAATAATAAGTATGAAATCTTTAAAAGTATCTTTATTTGCTTTTGCTGCAACAGTTTTGTTTTCAGTTAGTGCAAATGCTCAAGAAAAGAAAGCAGCAGTAACTCCTGCTATCACCACAACCCCAGCTCCTCAAAAACCAACAACTCCTGTAAAATGGAAAGAAGAGACTTTTGATTTTGGAGACATCAAAAAAGGAACACCAGTTTCTCATGATTTCACTTTTGTAAATACAACTAAACAAACAGTTTTAGTTACTGATGTAAAAGCATCTTGTGGATGTACGGCTACAAATTATACTAAAACACCAATTAAACCAGGTGAAAAAGCTACCATTACAGCAACTTATAATGCTGCAAGCCCAGGTGCTTTTTCAAAAACAGTAACTGTTTCTTTAAATGAAAATGAAGTACCAAAAGTACTCACTATTAAAGGGAAAGTATTGGATGATGCTCCTGTTACACAATAAGAATACCTGCTAAATTATAATTCGTTAAAAACCACCTTCTCCTAGAGGTGGTTTTTTTTGTTTTGTAAAAACCATAATTTAACCACTTCCCAATATCACTTAATGTATATACTTTTTTTACATTATTGTTTATTACTCTTTCTTCTACATTTTTCATATTTAATTTATTATTACTTATTACTAACTTCACATATAAATAGTCATAAAAAAAACTTCCAAAAATAAGTTGGAAGTTTGTTTTGAATGTAGTAATTTTATGTTGGGAAAATCTGTCTATTTCATATATAAAAGAAAATAAACGGAATTAACAACATAAAGATAATTGATTTAATATCAAAATACAACATTAAATTATTATTTTTTATTTTAGCTCAAAAAACGGATGGCACTTTATGGGCATGGGGAAGTGGTAGCTATGGTCAAGTAGGTAATGGTGAATTTAGTGGCAGTTTGACCCCCTTCCAGGTTACAACTGATACCTGGAAAGATTTTGCTGCGGGTTCCTTAAGATCCTATGGCATCAAAACCGATGGCACCCTATGGGCTTGGGGTAGAAATCAAGAGGGTCAATTGGGAGATGGCACTTTTGAAAATAGAAATGTTCCTACTCAAATTGGGACAGACAATAACTGGGATAGAATTTATGCAGGAGGAAATACCACTACCGTTGGAGTAAAATCCGATGGTTCCGTTTGGGTGTGGGGAACCAATGATTTTGGTCAATTTGGTAATGGCACACTCAATCAAGGGAGTACTGTGCCGTTACAAAACAATGCTTTGTGTACGTTGAGTATTTCTGACGTAGACAATCCGGAACTTAATGTCACCTTTTGGCCCAATCCAGTTACGGATGCCGCTTACTTAAAATGGAGTGTTGATTACTCTATCGATCAGTGGCGTTTGTATGACTTGAGAGGACAGTTGCTATTAGAAGAGAAAGTGCCCACTAATTCTTTTGAAACCAAAATTTCTATGGAACATCTACCTCAAGGGATTTATATGTTAACGTTGTGGTCAAACAACGAATATATTTCTTATTTTAAAGTTGTAAAAAAATAATTAGTACATTTTAATCATGACCTATCAGTAAAATAGGTCATGATTTTTCAATAAATTTTATATTAATGAAAAAGTTAATTTATTTTATTATTCTAATCAGCAGTATTTTAAATGCCCAATGTTATCAGAAAATTTCAGTAGGGGATGGTCATGTATTACTTTTAAAATCAGATAACAGCTTATGGGGATTTGGAGCATCAGGGGGAGGACAACTAGCTAATCAACCTTCTTCTACGACATTAATACCATCAGTTATTAGCTTTCAAAATATATGGAAAGATATTTTTGCAGCTCAAGGTAAATCATTTTTTACTAATCAAGATGGTTCTCTTTGGGCTACAGGAAATAATATCTATGGAAGCCTCGGTATCAATTCTACAACTTCAACCAATGTAATCACTCAAATAGGTTCAGGTAATAATTGGTTGAAAATAGTTGGTTCTCCCACCCACACCGTTGGTTTAAAAGAAGATGGCACTTTATGGGGTTGGGGTCAAAACAATGATTATGAATTAGGGCAAGGGCAAGGAAATAATTATCTAAGCCAGCTCACTCCCATACAAATCGGAACGGATAACCATTGGGTAGATGTTGCAGTTACTGATTCCGGTACTTTTGCACTAAAAAATGATGGAACGTTTTGGGGATGTGGGTTTAATAGTAATGTAATGTTGGGTTTTTTAGGCAACTATGTATATACCCTTTCACAAGGTCATTCGGATAATTGGAGTAAAATTCAAGCCGGTTCATTTTTTATTTTGGCTCAAAAAATGGATGGCACTTTATGGGCATGGGGAAATGGTAGCTATGGTCAAGTTGGTAATGGTGAATTTAGTGGCAGTTTGACCCCTTTTCAGATTACAACCGATACATGGAAAGATTTTGCAACTGGATTAATGCGTTCCTACGGCATCAAAACCGATGGCACCCTATGGGCTTGGGGTAGAAATCAAGAGGGTCAATTGGGAGATGGCACTTTTGAAAATCGAAATGTACCTACCCAAATAGGTTCAGATAACAATTGGGATAGAATTTATGCAGGAGGAAATACCACTACCGTTGGAGTAAAATCCGATGGCTCCGTTTGGGTGTGGGGAAGCAATGATTTTGGTCAGTTTGGCAATGGCACACTCAATCAAGGCAGTAATGTACCACTACAAAACAACGCGTTGTGCACGTTGGGTGTTGCTGATTTTGATGATGAAAAAGGGAGTGTTTCTTTTTATCCTAATCCTGCTCAAGATGTAGTTCAATTTACTTATAATGAACTACCTAATGCTAAATTTGAGGTGTTTGACCTTAACTGCAGATTGATGTATCAAACTAAAACCATTGGTTTTAGGGGTCAACTAGCTATTCCTGTGGCTCAATGGAGTCGAGGAGTTTATGTGTTTAAAATAGTATCAGAGAATAGGGAGATTATTAAAAAAATGGTGTTAAATTAATAATATTTTTTTAAGCTTAATAATATGAAAAGTAAATCACGAATTCTAGAATTAGAATGACTATTTCTAAATAGTAGATACAGATTATTAGATAAAATTTATTAAACACTTGCAAAAACGTTTTTACAAGTGTTTTTTATTTCTATTCATAAAAACAATACGCAGATTTATTAACATATGTTTAAACTCCAAACTAATTGTAAAATTTTTTCATTTAAAAGAATGAATGTATTTTTTATTCCTTATTTCTATCATTCTTTTTTATACATTTATAAAAGCTAAATTCATTGATTATGATAGAAAAAATTAAACTCGACAACATTTTATTTTTGGATATTGAGACTGTTCCGGAAGAAGAAAATTTCAAATTATTAGATGAAGAAAAGCAATATCTTTTTGAATCTAAAACGCAATACCAACGTAAGGATGAATTTACACCAGAAGAATTTTATGACAAAGCCGGTATATGGGCAGAGTTTGGTAAAATTATATGTATTTCTGTTGGCTATTTTATAACTAAAGGAGATGTCCGAAATTTTAGAGTCACTTCTTTTTTTGGAGAAGAGAAAAAGATTTTGAAGGATTTCAGCAATTTACTCAATAACCATTTTAATCAACCACAGCATATTTTATGTGGTCACAATGCCAAGGAATTTGATTTTCCTTTTATCGCCAGAAGAATGATTATTAATCAAATTGAAATTCCAGCTAAATTGAATTTATTTGGCAAAAAACCTTGGGAAGTTCCGCATTTAGACACGCTAGAGCTTTGGAAATTTGGTGATTACAAACATTATACTTCCATGCGTTTACTCACTAAAGTCCTGCAAATTCCATCTCCTAAAGATGATATTGACGGTAGTGAAGTAGCCTATGTTTATTATGTAGAAAAAGATATTGACCGTATCATCACTTATTGTGAAAAGGATGTGATAGCCGTTGCACAAGTTTTTTTACGATTACGTAGAGAGGATTTATTAATTGAAGAGGAAATTATTCATGTGTAATGAAATGCCAATATTATCAATAGATAATCTTGATATTTCCTTTTTGAAAGAAAGGAAATATCTACCGGTTGTTCATCAATTAACCTATGAATTATATGAAAATGAAATTTTAGGAATTGTCGGGGAATCCGGATCAGGGAAGTCTGTTTCTTCCTTGGCAATCATGGGTTTGTTGCCTTCTTCTATTTCAAAAATTGCCAATGGTTCTATCGTTTTTGAAGGCAAAGATATTTCCTTATTGTCGGATCAGGAATTTCAAAAAATCAGAGGAAATGAAATTGCAATGGTTTTTCAGGAACCCATGAGTTCATTGAATCCTTCGATGAAATGCGGCATGCAAGTAGCAGAAATTTTAGAAATACACACATCACTTTCAAAAAAAGAAATTAAAAATCAAGTAATTTCTCTTTTTGAAAAAGTAAAATTACCAAATCCGGAAGAACTGTTTTCTAAATATCCTCACCAAATTTCCGGCGGACAAAAGCAACGGGTTATGATAGCTATGGCAATTGCTTGTAAACCTAAAATTTTAATCGCAGATGAACCCACAACTGCTTTGGATGTTACCGTTCAAAAGGAAATCATACAATTGCTAAAAGAGTTGCAGAGAGAAACGAAGATGAGCATACTCTTTATTTCACACGATTTATCTTTAGTTTCTGAAATCGCTAATCGGGTTTTAGTGATGTATAAAGGTCAAATTGTAGAACAGGGAATTGCCAAAGAAATTTTCGAAAATCCTCAACATAATTACACTAAAGCTCTTATTGCCTCGCGACCTTCATTGGATTTTCGCTTGAAAAGGCTTCCCACCATTCAAGATTTTTTGAAAGAATCATTCAAAAGCGAAATAGTTTCTGCAGAGGAAAGAAATAAAAATCAATTGAAAATCTATTCAAAATCGCCACTTTTAGAAGTGAAAAATATTGGAAAAGACTATTTTTCTTCAGTAGGTTTATTCGGAAAGCAACATTCTTTTAAAGCCGTAAATGATGTTAGTTTTAAAATTTATGAAGGCGAAACAGTTGGCTTAGTAGGGGAATCAGGGTGTGGAAAATCAACATTAGGAAATGCTATTTTGCAATTAGATAAAGCTACTTCGGGACAAATTTTTTATAAAGGAAATGACATTACAAACTTAAATAAGGAAGATATTCGAAAATTACGAAAAGAAATTCAAATCATTTTTCAAGATCCATATTCTTCTTTAAATCCAAGAATTCCAATTGGAAAAGCGATAATGGAACCCATGAAAGTGCATGGATTATTTGCTAATGATGCCGAACGAAAAGCAAAAGCAATCGAAATTTTGGAACGAGTTGGTTTAGGAGAATCCTTTTTTAACCGTTATCCACATGAGTTTTCAGGAGGACAGCGGCAACGCATTGGAATAGCCAGAACAATTGCCTTACAACCCAAGCTTATTGTTTGTGACGAATCGGTTTCGGCGTTAGATATATCTGTTCAGGCTCAAGTGTTGAATTTATTGAACGAATTAAAAGAGAATTTTGGCTTCACTTATATTTTTATTTCACATGATTTAGCGGTTGTAAAATATATGAGTGACCAAGTTTTAGTAATGAATAAAGGAAAAATTGAAGAAATGGCTGATGCCGATGAATTGTATGCTCATCCAAAAAGTGAGTATACTAAAAAGTTGATTGAAGCGATACCGAAAGGATAAAAATTAAAAAACATGTTATTTACTGCAACTTTTTCAGAGTTTTATGAAAAATTTAAAACCAGTCTTTCTGATGGGACTTTTGCCAAACTTACTTTTGCCAAAACCATTGGAAAAACGGAATTAAAAAATATTTTTATACGTCCTATTTTAGAAGAAAACGAGTTGAAATTAGAACTAAAATTCCGATTTCAAAAAGAAGAGTTGTTTGAAATTCATACTATTAACCAAGCCTTTAATCGCTTGCTTCCTTTTATTAACAATCCGTTTTTATCAGTTATTTTATTTACTACAGAATTTGATTTGACGTATAAATTAAACAAAAAAAGAGTGGTGAGTGTCACCGATCAACATCCAACTTTTGGCAATGCGAATGAGGTTTTATTGGCCTATTTAAACAAATAAAAAGCTATTAAAGTTTGAATTTTAATAGCCTTTAAATTTTTTGAGCAATATTTAATCTAAAATCATCTCAGGAATTTCACCTTCTACAATTAATTTCCCTTCCGTAGCTTTGATAATTTCTTCAACGGTTACTCCCGGTGCTCTTTCTAGTAATTTAAAACCGTTTGGTGTTACGTCCATTACTGCTAATTCAGTTACTATTTTTTTAACACAACCAACTCCTGTCAATGGTAATGTACAACTTTTAAGGACTTTGGATTCCCCAGCTTTATTAACATGCATCATGGCCACGATGATATTTTCGGCAGAAGCTACTAAATCCATAGCTCCACCCATTCCTTTAACCATTTTTCCGGGGATTTTCCAATTAGCAATATCACCGTTTTCGGAAACTTCCATCGCACCTAAAATCGTTAAGTCAACTTTTTTGCTTCGTATCATTCCAAAACTAAAAGCGGAGTCAAAAAAGGAAGCTCCGGGCAACGTAGTAATAGTTTGTTTTCCTGCATTGATAATGTCCGCATCTTCTTCTTCTTCAAATGGAAATGGACCCATGCCCAATACTCCGTTTTCACTTTGAAATTCAACAGAAATGTCTGTTCTGACAAAATTTGCTACTAATGTTGGAATGCCAATTCCTAAATTCACATAGTAACCGTCTTTTACTTCTTTTGCAATTCGTTTTGCAATTTGGTTTTTATCTAATGCCATGATTTATGCCTTTTGTCTAACGGTTCTTTGCTCAATTCTTTTTTCAAACTTTTCCCCTTTAAAAATACGATTGACCATTATTCCAGGAATGTGGATTTGGTTAGGGTCTAGAGTTCCGGCGGGCACTAATTCTTCCACTTCAGCAATCGTGATTTTGGCTGCTCCGGCCATACAAGAGTTGAAGTTTCTGGCTGTTCCTTTGAATATTAAGTTTCCGGCTTCATCACCTTTCCATGCTTTTACAATCGCAAAATCGGCTTTGTATGCTTCTTCCATTACATACATTTTGCCATTGAATTCGCGGGTTTCTTTTCCTTCTGCTACTTCGGTTCCGTAACCGGCGGGTGTAAAAAAAGCAGGAATTCCATGTTGAGCTGCTCTGCATTTTTCAGCCAATGTACCTTGAGGCGTAAGTTCAACTTCTAACTCACCGGATAACATTTGACGTTCAAATTCAGCATTTTCACCCACGTAGGAAGAAATCATTTTTTTGATTTGCTTTTTTTGAAGCAACAAGCCTAATCCAAAATCATCTACTCCTGCATTGTTCGAAATACAGGTTAGGTTGGCTACATTCATCTTAACCAGCTCAGCAATACTGTTTTCAGGAATGCCACAAAGGCCAAAGCCTCCTAACATAATGGTCATATTGTCAGTGATTCCCTGCAATGCTTCTTGCACAGAATTTACCTTTCGTTTAATCATATCGTTTGTTTGTTTTTCCGATTTTAAAGGTATAAAAAAATGGGCTTTTATAAAACCCATTTCATTTTTATTTCAGCATTTAATCAATTTTAGTTAACACATATTGACCGGAAGGCAACCTAAAATCATCAAAAGGGTAATCTTCCATGACAGAACCATAGACATGAAACATAATTTTAATTTTTTCAATTCCACTTTCTAAAAAATGACGCATTACTAATTTTGATGGCAATTCAGATCTTTCAGAATCTTCTAATCCTCCGGTAATGAATTTTTCATTGTTTAAACAATAAGGACAATCAAAATTCCAAATACCCCTAACTGAATCTACAATTCCATTAGCCACAAAATAATGATTGGTGTAGGTGTTGTTGATATTTGGTATTGTATTGAATATTATTGTATTATTTAAAACATATTTACATTCACCTATTAAAACATCATATTTTTTATTTAACGTTAAATCATTATATTGAATTATTTTTTTGAATTCAATTTCAATAAATGAAGTTGAGTTTAAATTTAATCTCCATTTACCTTCGTATTTGTTTAAATCGTTATTGAGATCTTTGTAATATGCACCATCAACAAAGAATACATTTTCAGGTGTATTATATAACGGGTAGGTTTGTGCATTAATTTCTGTAATAATTAAAAAAGCAATTATTAATGTTATTTCTTTAATTTTCATGATTTATTAATTTAAGTTTATCCAGTCTGAATTATCGTTATTTAATTTATACAGTGAAATACCAGCATTATGTTTTGTTAAAAATGTTATGAGATTATTTATATATCTTGTGCTACTAACATCTGTATTTGCTGTATTATTGTATAGTTTTTCTAATTCTCTATCAAACTTTTTAAAATCATTATTTACTGTATTACAAAACGCATTATATTGGTCAACATTTTTTATCTGATAGGCAAAAACATTATCTTCTGTTACGAGTATAAAGGTAAATACTTCTGGTGTTTCAACTTGGGTAGCAGCATTTTTAACTTTGTTTAAATTAATTAAATCTGAAACTGAAAACATTGGATAACCATTTCTGTTATGACTGTGAACAAAAGCAACAATAAAGGGCCCTTTTGGTACTTTA
>Ga0214163_1000352_pt1 | contig 21723 bp, 19 predicted proteins | sample LakMenepilimnion_2_FD_153001 | JGI IMG/M metagenome (GOLD analysis project Ga0214163, IMG submission 153001) | Freshwater microbial communities from Lake Mendota, WI - Practice 15JUN2010 epilimnion v4 | ecosystem: Environmental > Aquatic > Freshwater > Lake > Epilimnion/Euphotic zone | place... | reverse complement strand
CTGACAACTTTTGAACTCGAACGCGATGAAGCAACAGGGCAGTGGATCATTAGGTCGCTGTGAGCTTCATCCATCTGCGCACAGCGAGTGCGTACTCACTTAAGTACGGAACAACGCAACCACGCGATCTTGTGGCACGCGCATCTGAATTTGAGATGCCGGCGCTCGCACTCACAGATCGCGATGGATTGGCGGGTGCTATCCGTTTTACCAAGGCATGTGTATCTCATGGCGTTGCACCGATCCTTGGAGTCAACTTGCCTATTCACCTTTCATCGTTATCTGGGGGCGATACCTCGGGCACTCTGCCACGCCTAACGCTCTTAGCTCATAGCGATGGGGGATGGCGCAGCCTTGTTCGTTTGATGACAGGTTTGCATATGAATATAGATACACGTAAGCCGGTATTGACTCTCGAACTTCTCGAAAAATTCAGTAGCTACACATCTAATCTGCATCTCTTACATGGCCCCGAATCACCTGTATCGCAAGCGATTGCCGCACATCGCTTTGATGCAGCTCTCGATATCTTTAACCGCACCCGCGACTTATTCGCAGACCATGCCATCGAATGCGTCTCGCACCTCGTTGCAGGCAATGGGCCGCGCTCTACCGCCCATGCAGCCCGCTCGCTGATCTTTGCACGCGATAACGATATTGATGCAGTGGTTACCAATGCCGTTCGAATGCGCGATCGAGTCGATGGGCCAGTTGCAGATGTCCTCGATAGCGCTCGCCAATTGGTGCCGCTGCATCCACGTAACGTTGAACGTCGAAATGCTGAGGCATATCTCAAAGATGCCCAAGAGATGTCGCTACTTGCTGCAGAGATTGCACAAGCTGCCGGCGAACGCACGGCACGTGCACTGCTGAAGACGACAAGGCAATGGGCAGAACGCGCAGTCTTATCACCGCAACGCGATATTGGTTTAGGTGCAATTCATCTACCTGAAGCACATGTTGTCGGTGCAGATTCTCCTGCTGGCATGCGCACCTTGCTCCGTGCTCGCTCTGAAGCAGGTATCAATTGGCGCTATAACGATGGCGCAACAATCGCTAAGGCACGTGCACGTCTTGATGATGAACTCGCAACTGTTGCAACCCTTGGATACGAGTCTTACTTTCTTACCGTTGCAGATATCACCGATATGGCGCGAGCTGCCGACATTCGCGTAGCAGCACGTGGCAGCGGTGCAGGATCTCTTATCTGTCACCTGCTTGGAATCTCAGGCGTTGATCCGATGCAGCACGGTTTATTGATGGAACGTTTCTGTTCTCCGCTTCGCCGGGCACTTCCCGATATCGATATCGATGTCGAATCTGCACGGCGCCTTGAGATATACGAGATGGTCTTTAAACGTTACGGCGCCCAAGATTGGAGCAAGCCGGGTGCGCTCTCGCGATGTGCAACTGTTGCGATGGTCGATACCTACCGTGCACGTAATGCGATTCGCGATGCAGGAGCAGCCCTCGGCATGCCTGCAATGGAGATTGATCTGCTGGCAAAGTCGATGCCCCATATTCGTGCAGGCAATATCGATGCAGCACTTAACTCGCTTCCTGAACTGAAAGGGCTCAATACATCGGCGCCTCTTACTCGCGCAACGATTGCACTTGCAGCACGCCTCGATGGTCTGCCGCGACACCTTGCGATGCACCCATGCGCGATGGTCTTATCTGATGCAGCTTTCCTCGACCGCGCACCTATCCAACTCAACGCAGGTGGATTTCCTATGGTCGAATTCGATAAAGATGATGTCGAAGATATCGGCTTGCTGAAACTCGATATCTTGGGCGTTCGCATGCAATCTGCAATTGCACATGCAGTCCACGAGATATCGCGAGTAGATGAAAAAGAAGTTGATATCGATGCAGTGCCACTTGATGATGCAGATACATATTCACTGATTCAATCAACGCGCACTCTGGGCATCTTCCAAGTCGAAAGCCCCGGACAACGCGAGCTTGTTGGAAAACTTCAACCGCGCACCTTTAGCGATTTGATTATCGATATCTCGCTCTTTAGACCAGGGCCGGTTAAGAGCGACATGATCCGCCCATTTCTCAATGCGCGACATGGCTGGAACCCAGCGCAGATCATTCATCCTGATTTACTGCCCGTCTTATCTGAGACAGAAGGCGTTGTTGTATTTCACGAACAAGTAATCTCGATTATCTCGATCATGACCGGCATAACTCTCGCTGCCGCCGATGAAAAACGGCGTGCATTGGGGGATAGGGCAGGACAACAAGAGGTCTGCGACTGGTTCTTTCCTGCCGCAACAGAGCGAGGTTACGAATTAAAGGTAGTTACTGAAGTCTGGGATGTTTTACGCGCCTTTGCATCCTTCGGTTTCTGTAAAGCACATGCTGCAGCTTTCGCACTTCCCACTTATCAATCTGCATGGCTTAAGACTCATTACCCTGCAGCATTTATGGCAGGAGTACTAACTCACGATCCTGGCATGTATCCAAAGCGTTTGATGCTCGATGAGGTGCGGCAGATGGGTGTTGGTATCGCACCGCTTGATATCAATAAATCATCATCCGACTATCGCGTCGAACGCACACTTGATGGTGATGCAATCCGTATTGCCCTATCTACAGTTGCTGGAATATCCGAGAAAGAGATTGCATCGGTTGTTCTGGGTCAGCCATATATAGATCTCGCTGATTTCTATCGCAGATCAGGTGCATCGACTCCGGTTATTGAAAACCTTATTCTCACTGGCGCTTTTGATTCAATTCATACCAATCAACGAGATCTCTTGCTGCACTTTACCGATCTGCAGAAATCACCCGTTGCCCATCTTCCGGGATCGCAACTCACCTTCGGCTTTCCGGCACCTGCGCTGGAAAGCAGTGGCCTTGCACCTATGAACTCTGCCGAAAAGGTACGTAGCGAGATTGAGAAGCTGGGCATGGATGTCACTCAACATATGCTCAGCTTCTACTCTGAATTTCTCAATGCAATCGGTGCGGTCAAATCTTCTGACCTTCTCTCTCTGCGCTCTGAATCATCTGTCCTTGTGGCGGGAGTAAAAGTTGCCTTACAGACACCGCCGGTACGTTCTGGTCGCAGAGTTATATTTCTAACTCTCGATGATGGATACGGTTGCAGCGATTCAACTTTCTTTCCTGATGCACAAGTCGACCATGCATCAACCTTGTATTCGACATCGCTGCTACTCGTTCGCGGGCAGACCCGTCGCACCGGAGAGCGAGGAATATCAATACGGGCAACTGCTGTATGGGATCTCCGCCTCGCCTATGAAAAGTGGCGTGCACAGGCAGGACATATAGAAACAGATAGTGTGGCGATATGAGTGCGGCAGAGGAAGAGTCAGTAATTCTCCATGTCGATATGGATGCCTTCTATGCATCGGTGGCCGAACTCGATAACCCGCAATATAAAGGTAAGGCGCTCGTTGTAGGCGCGGGTGCGCGAGGTGTAGTTCTCTCTGCAAATTATGAAGCGCGTAAATTTGGAATCCGCGCCGCGATGCCGGTGGGGCGAGCAAAGCGAATGGCGCCGCATGCAATCTTTATCGCACCCGAACATCACCGCTATGCAGAAATCTCAGAACGCGTCATGCAAATCTTTCACTCCTATACACCGCTTGTTGAACCCATCTCACTGGATGAAGCGTTTCTCGATGTCACAGGTTCGCGCAAGCTATTTGGCGATGGTCGCGAGATTGCACAGAAGATTAGAGCTCAGGTCGAGAAAGATGAAGGAATAACCTGTTCTGTCGGTATCGCGCAATCTAAATTTATTGCAAAGCTGGCATCACAACATTGCAAACCAAATGGAATGCTCGAGATTAAATCGGATCGAATCCTTGAATTTCTCCATCCGCTACCTGTGCGTGCAATCTGGGGAGTCGGACCGAAGACTGCCGAATCACTTGATCGCCTTGGACTTCACACAGTTGCAGATATCGCCAACACTCCTCGATCTACCTTGATTCGTGCACTGGGGGATGCAACTGGTGAATCTCTCTATGAACTTGCTTGGGGGCGCGACTACCGCGATGTTGTACCTGACGAACCGGAGAAAAGTATCGGCAATGAAGAGACCTTTGCTCGCGATATCGATAGCCCTGAAGAAATCTTGCGCGAATTTCTGCGCATGACAGAGAAAGCAACGGCACGTCTTCGCGAAAGAAATCTCTTCGCAAAGACAATTAGCATCAAGATAAAATTTGCAGATTTCACATCAATTACTCGCTCCAAAACTGTGCCGCTTGCCATCGATGGAACACAAGAGGTCTATGAGATCGTGAAGAAGTTATATCTAGCGCTCCGAAATGAGGGAGTACGCATTCGTCTTGTGGGCGTCTCACTCGGAAATCTCACCGAGGCTTCGCCAGTACAGCTTGAATTTGGAGCCCGCGAGAAGGGTTGGCGCGATGCCGATACCGCTATCGATAAGGCGAAGGCCCGATTTGGCCGAGAAAGCGTTCGGCCAGGGCGTCTGATTGAGCCTGAAGAGTCCAACTAGCGCTGAAATTAGAAGTGTTCTACAGTGTGTTTATGTCACTTTCGGATCGCGAACGTCGCTTGCTAGCTGAGATGGAAGCATCTCTAGCAGCTGACGACCCACGCCTTCAAACAACCCTTGCAGGTTCAACAATGTCTGCGACCAAGCCCCGCCTCTTCCTAGGAGCTGGCCTTGTTGTACTCGGAATCGCAGTTATCTTTGCCGGCCTTGTCTCTAAGACCACCCCAATCGGCGTAGTGGGCTTCCTCTTCGCACTCACGGGCGTATTGACCCTCGTACGCTCAATCTCAGCGATCGCGAGCGGTGCAATCAAGGGCGCTCCGCGCTCAAAGGGTGCTCGCACATCATTTTCAGACCGTATGCAAGAGCGTTGGGATCGCCGTAGCTTCGAAGAGTAAGTAGCTCCCCGCGCCTTAAGCCCTGACCACCTGGTCGGGGCTTTTTTCATGGCCGAAAACTGTGGGGCGCAAGGGGGAGAGGCGGGGAAAATAATGGCTCATAGTGGTGAAAAAAGGGGGAAAGTGGTGTAAAGTGGGGAATTGAGCGGGAAATTCACGCTCAATGACCTTGGGGAAGGTGGCTAAAAGATGTTTCTTGGAACTCATGAGCCACGCCTTGATGAAAAAGGTCGCCTCATCCTTCCCGCGAAATTCCGCGAAGAGCTCTCTACCGGCCTTGTCATTACTAAAGGTCAAGAGCGATGCCTCTATGTATTTCCTGCAAATGAATTTGCAACGATCACTGAAACTTTGCGACAAGCGCCTGTTACAGCAAAGAGCGCTCGCGATTACCAGCGCGTGATGTTTGCAGGCGCACACGATGAAATTCCTGACCGTCAAGGTCGCGTCACGATTCCACAAGGACTTCGCACATATGCAGGCCTTGAAAGAGAGTGCGTCGTTATCGGCGCAAATACCCGCGTTGAAATCTGGGATAGCGCTGCATGGAGTGCATACCTCGCTGATCGCGAAAAGAGTTTTGCTGATGTTTCTGAAGAAGTTTTTCCGGGACTTTTTTAAACATCAGCAAAAAACATTTAAAGCTAAAAAGCATAACTGAATAGCACAACTAAATAGCAAGAAAAAAATTACATAGAGCGCTCATTTGTGGCCACCGCCGACCTCTCCTTAATAGAAGGGCCGGCAGCGACGTCCCTTCCCCGGCGTCGCTATCGCAATAGATCCGTCGGCCGGCGGTGACCAGAGATGAGCGCTCAGAAAAAGTAGTCAGTAACACGAGAAGGGGGAGAAGATGGAACATATATCTGTAATGCGCGATCGCTGCGTTGATCTTCTCGCTCCTGCAATTCTTGCATCAGATAATCCTGTAATTGTTGATGGAACTCTTGGACTTGGTGGCCATACAGAAGCTTTGCTACAACGCTTCGAAAACCTTACTGTCATTGGGATCGATCGCGATGAGATTGCTCTCGAGCGCGCAACGAAGCGTCTAGCCCCATTCGGTGATCGACTGAAAACAGCGCATTGTGTCTTTGATGAAATTTCAGATGTTGTCTCACAACTAGGCTTTAAGAAGATTAATGGCGCCCTCTTTGACCTTGGAGTCTCTTCAATTCAACTCGATGAGACTGATAGAGGTTTCTCGTATTCGCAGGATGCACCCCTTGATATGCGCATGGATCGCAGTCGTGGAATTACAGCTTCTGAAATTCTCAATACATATGAACCGGGAAAGCTCGTTCATATCTTGCGTGCCTACGGTGAAGAGAAGTTCGCAACCAGAATTGTTGAAAACATTGTTAAGGCTCGCGCAAAGGCTCCGCTGAACTCCACAACAGAGCTCGCAACTTTAGTTAAAGAGAGTATTCCTGCAGCTACACGTCGCACCGGTGGCAACCCAGCAAAGCGCACATTCCAGGCCCTTCGGATCGAAGCTAATGATGAGCTCGGTGCGATATCACGTGCACTTCCTGAAGCTCTCAATCTTCTGATGGTTGGCGGACGTCTTGTCGTTATGTCATTCCAATCGCTCGAAGATCGCATCGTCAAAGAGATTTTCTCTGAAGCATCAACATCTAAGAGCCCACGCGATCTACCTGTAGAACTTCCAGAATTTGCAGCAAAGTTCTCACTTGTCTTCCGCTCAAGTGAGACCCCAACTGCAGAAGAACTTGAGAGCAATCCACGCTCTGCATCTGTTCGCCTTCGCGCAATCGAGAGGGTGGCTGCATAGTGTCGACTGCAATTGCCCGTAAGAGCCAAGCTCCTAAAGTCTCTACCAAGATCAGAGAGCGTAAGGCTGTCACGGAGCGCACCGCAGAGATCATCTTGGGGTTCTTCCCGGATGTAAATAGTGGTGCTCGTGCCACACATAAGTACTTCGCAAAGTTTTTAACCATCGTAAGTCTTGTTGGCTTCCTCGCACTTCTGGGAATCAACACCCTGCTTGCCCAAGATGCATTCACACTTTCAAATCTCAAGTTGGAGGCTAAGCAAGTAGCTGATCAGAGAGATGCAATCACTCGCTCCATCGATTCCTATGCAGCTCCAGAGAATCTTGCGGCGCTAGCAACTGAATTAGGTATGCGCCCATCAGAGACTCCTGTATTTCTCGATCTGACGGCTGCAAATGAGTCAGGAGTAAGCCGTGGGTAATCTACGACTAGCGAAATCTCGCATTGGCATCCTGGTTACAGTGATCTTCGGCGTTCTGATTCTCTTCGCTTGCCAGCTTGTGAGAGTTCAGGTGATTCAAGCGGGTGCGTATCAAGAAAAAGCAGCGTACGAAATGAAGTCAACTCGCGTGATTCCAGCTCCACGTGGAGAGATCACCGATGTCAACGGAGTCTCCTTTGCACGCAGCGTCTCTGCAATCAATATTGTTGTTGATCAGACGCAAATTACAGAACCTGCACGCGTTGCAGAATTTGTTGCGCCGATTCTCAATCTACCTGCCGAAGATATTGAGCAGAGCATTACAGGCACACGCAAGTACGCAATTGTCTTGAGAAATGCTCGCCCAGCAATGTGGGAGAGCCTGACAAAAGCTCTCTACGATTACAACGAAGTTCTCGAGAATAATGAGCTCGATAAGCGCATCATTGGTTTCTTCCCAGAGCGCGTATACATTCGAGAGTATCCATCAGGCGAACTCATCTCATCATTGATTGGTTTTGTTCGGGCCGATGGAGTTGGCGCCTCAGGAATTGAGTCAGGAATGAACTCACTCATTGCCGGTAAAGAAGGTCGCTACTCATATGCGCGAGGAAATGGCGCAGAGATTCCTGGATCCCAGCAAGAACTTGTTCCAGCTAAAGCAGGTACAAATATTCGTCTCACTATCGACCGCGACGTTCAATGGGTTGCAGCAGAAGCAATCTCAAAGGCTGTAAAGCAGTATGGAGCATCTAGCGGAACAGTGATTGTGATGGATCCAAAAACCGGCGCAATCGTCGCTCACGCTACAGCTCCAACTTTTAATCCCAACAATACAAAGAATGTCGCCCTCTCACTTATGCGCAACCCTTCAGTACAAGATGTTTACGAACCAGGTTCGACAGGAAAAGTTATGACAATGGCGGCGGCGCTGGAAGAGAAGACCGTTACGCCAACAACGGTTATCTCAGTTCCGTACAAGGTCAAGCGTGGTGGTTCATATTTCCATGATCACGAACCTCACCCTGTTCAACAATTAACCGCATCTGGAATTTTGGCGGTATCTAGCAATACTGGAACAATTAAAATTGGCGAGTCAATGAGCAATGACACTCTCCATAGGTATCTCACTAAATTTGGCATTGGCATTAAGACTGGATCAGGCCTCCCGGGTGAATCTTCTGGAATTTTTAGACCCGTCTCTGATTGGTCAGGCACAACTGCACCAACAGTTGCCTTCGGTCAGGGTTACTCAGTAACTGCGATGCAGGCAACGAGCGTCTTTGCGACAATTGCAAATAATGGAGTCCGCGTATCACCAACTGTGATTGCTGGAACTAGTGATGCATCTGGTCACTTCACTCCTGCAGGTAATCGAAGCACCACACGCGTTGTGAGTGAAGATACCGCTGTAAAGCTTCGCATCATGATGGAGAGCGTTGTCACTGCGAATGGAACTGCGCCCAGTGCAGCGATTCCTGGGTATCGCGTAGCAGGAAAAACTGGAACTGCAGAACGTATTGATCCATTGACAGGACGTTATAGTGGCTACACCGCATCATTTATCGGTTTTGCACCTGCAGATGCACCTCGATATGTCATTAGCGTCACTATTCAAGATCCAAAGAATGGCCACTACGGTGGCGCGTTAGGTGGGCCTGTCTTTAAGAAAGTTATGACCTTCGTTCTTCAATCAAAACACGTTGCTCCAACAGGCACCAAGATTCTTCCCGTAGCTCTCACCCAAGCGCAACTCAAGGTAACGCAAGCAAAAGCGGTTGAGGCGAAGAAGCAATGATTCGTCCACTGGCAAAATTCTCCCTCACGCTCACCGAGGTAGCGCTCCTTGTCGGTGCAGAAGAGCAGGGAACACTTAAGGGTGAGATTTCAGGGATTGCAAATAAAGATTCAGATATTGAAGCTGGTGATCTCTTTCTAGCAATCGCAGGTGAGAAAGTTCATGGTGCCCAGTTTGCAGGAGCTGCCATCGCTCGTGGTGCAGTTGCGGTACTTACCGATGAAGAAGGTTCGAAGCTGATTTCTGGCGCTCCCATAATTGTCGTAAAGGATGTACGCAGAGCAGGGGCGATAGTTGCCTCTTCTCTCTACAAGAATCCAACGCGAGATCTTCATGCAATTGGAATCACTGGAACAAATGGAAAAACAACTGTCACCACTCTGCTTCATCAGATATTTCAAGCAGCAGGGCGCGAGAGCGGCCTCATCGGCACCATCGAAACTCGCATTGGTGTTGAGGTAATTCCAAGCACTCGTACGACTCCAGAAGCGGCTGAGCTGCAAGCGCTAACGGCCGCGATGCGCGAGAGACATATGCGTCATCTTGTAATGGAAGTCTCGAGCCATGCCATCTCGCTAAAACGAATTCAGGGTTCCCACTTCTCGATAGTTGGATTTACCAATCTCTCGCAAGATCATCTCGATTTTCATGGTGATATGGAGAGTTACTTCGCTGCGAAATCCAAGCTATTCACCTTTGAGTATGCGGATACCGCCTATATCAATATTGATTCTGATTACGGCAAGCGCTTATCCACTCAGTGCGAGCTTCCAGTTACCTCACTATCGCGTTTAGATAAAAGTGCTACCTGGCATTACGTTCACCTTCACTCTGGAACACATGGCTCAGAGATCGGAATCCGCGGGAGCGAAGGAATTCTGATCGAATCAAAAACACAATTATTTGGAAGTTACAATTTAGATAATTTGCTCATGGCAGTTGCCATTGCGCACGCTTCAGGCATTGACCCCATCGAACTTGCATCGATAATTCCTGGACTCACCGGGGCACCTGGCCGACTTGAACCTGTCTCTATCGGACAAGATTTCACGGCTCTGGTGGACTATGCGCACTCACCTGATGCTGTAGCAAATGTTCTAGCTGCTGCGCGTGAGTTCACACCTGGAAGAATCATCGCAGTACTTGGATGCGGAGGAGACCGCGACAAAGGAAAGCGCCCGTTAATGGGAAGCGCTCTCGTGCACGGAAGTGATTTTGCTTTCTTCACAAGCGATAATCCACGTACCGAGAACCCAGTTGATATTCTCGCGGATATGACAGCAGGAGTTGTTCTCGATGAGAGTTCAATAGTCATTGTCGATAGAGATGAGGCAATTCGCAAGGCAGTTGCTGTAGCTAAATCTGGAGATACTGTTCTTATCTTGGGTAAAGGCCATGAAAGCGGACAAGAAGTTGATGGAGTCATTGCGCCATTCGATGATCGACTACAACTTGCGCGAGCAATCGAGGCTCGCCCATGATTCCGTTACAAGCATCAGCAATTGCAGCGATAGTTGGAGGCACTTTTCACGGCCAAGATCTTCTAGTCACTGAACCACCAGTTCTTAACTCAGCAGATGCTGTTCCAGGTTCACTTTTCCTTGCACTTAGGGGCGAGAACGTTGATGGACACGACTTTGCAACGGATGCTTTCTCCCATGGCGCTGTTGTCGCACTTGTGACTAAGGCGATTAGTGGAAATTACATTCTTGTCGATGACGTTACGAGAGCCTTGGGAGCTCTTGCTCATCATGTTCGCAAAGAGTTAAAGAATCTTTCGGTAGTTGGAATTACTGGGTCGCAAGGCAAGACCACTACAAAAGAGTTACTTGCCTCCGTTCTTTCACAAGTTGCAGAGACAGTCGCTCCTTCGGGAAATTACAATAATGATCTCGGCGCTCCAATCTCACTTCTGCGCTGCACGGAGACAACAAAGTTTTGTATTGTAGAAATGGGAGCACGTCACCTCGGAGATATAGCCAAGTTAGTTGCGATTGCTGAGCCAGATATCGGCGTTGTACTCAAGGTTGGCACAGCTCACCTTGGTGAATTTGGATCAGTAGAGAAAATTGCACTGACAAAATCAGAGATGATTTCATCTCTGCGGGATAGCGCTGTTGCCATTCTGGGAAATTATGATGCTTACACTCCCAAGATGTCTGAGCTGCATAAGGGCAAAGTCGTTCGCTTCGGAGAAGATAGCAACTGCTCGATCCGAGCCACAGATATCGAGTTCCGTGAAGGTCGAGCTCATTTTGATTTGGTAACCCCCGAAGGCAGAAGCGCCGTGGCACTTCGAATTGTTGGATTACATCAAGTCGCCAACGCTCTTGCTGTTGCTGCAATTGCTACAGAGTTGGGACTTACACTCGATCAAATTGCAGGTGGCTTATCTACCGCTGAATCCAATGCACGATGGCGCATGGAGATTATTGAACTTCCGCAACTCTTACTCATTAACGACTCGTATAACGCAAGCCCAGAAGCGATGTCAGCTGCGCTCTCGACCCTAGCTCTCTTTGCGCAGGAGCGAGGCGGCGAGTCATGGGCATTTCTTGGAAAGATGCATGAACTCGGCGAGTCATCCCAATCTGATCACGCCGCTATTGGCACCCTTGCTCAAGAGCTTGGCATCGACCATCTTGTCTGCGTTGGCGCTCCTGAGTTCGCAGCAACGATGGATCAGAACGGACCAACTTCGATTCATCTCTGTAGCGATAAGGCTGAAGCCTTAGTAATTGCAGAGAATGTCAATCAAGGCGATGTTCTTCTCATCAAGGCATCTCGTTCCGAGAAGTTAGAAGAACTTGCAGATTCAATTTCGCAGCAATGGAGAAATGGAGTAAGTGAAGAGTGAAGCTAATTCTGATTGCTGGTGCACTCGCACTTGTCTTCTCACTCTTTGGCACTCCTGCACTTATCAAGGTACTTGCCCGCCGAGGCTATGGACAGATTATTCGTGATGATGGTCCGGTAACTCACCATACAAAGCGCGGAACGCCAACTATGGGTGGCATCATCATTATCTTCTCTACTCTCTTCGCATATCTGATTGCGCACTTAATATTTGGTAGCGCAATTTCTATGTCAGCGATCCTGATTCTTGGACTTGTAATCGCACTGGGATTAGTTGGATTTATCGATGATTACCTCAAGGTCTCAAAGCAGAATTCTGCTGGATTATCAGGTAAGCAGAAGATCTTTGGGCAAGTTCTCTTCGCATCAATCTTTGGTTATCTGGGAACTCATTTCCCAGATAAAGATGGCCTTACTCCAATATCGCTACAACTCTCAACAGTGCGCGATACCGGCATCACCTTGGGCGTAGTCGCCGTAGTTATCTGGGTTGCCTTTATGGTTACCGCAACAAGTAATGGAGTAAATCTCACAGATGGATTAGATGGACTTGCGACTGGTGCATCAGTCATGACCTTCTTAGCCTTTGTACTTATCGGAGTCTGGGAATTCGGACAGAGCTGTGCAGTAGTTGCAACAGAGAATTGTTACAACGTGCGAGATCCTCTAGACCTTGCAGTGCTAGCTGCCGCATTTGCTGGCGCCTGCACAGGGTTTCTGTGGTGGAATGCATCACCTGCCAAGATTTTTATGGGCGATACAGGTTCCCTTGCACTTGGTGGAGCACTTGCAGGTCTTGCTACCTCACTACGTGTTGAGTTACTGCTTATTCCACTTGGTGGACTCTTTGTAATCATCACTCTCTCAGTTGTTCTGCAAGTTCTCTTCTTTAAGATTACTGGCGGCAAACGACTCTTCAAGATGGCTCCTCTTCAACATCACTTCGAACTCATGGGCTGGGGAGAAGTAACAATCGTTCTGCGCTTCTGGATTATCGCCGGCCTTTGTGTCGCCCTCGGTCTTGGCCTCTTCTACACGCAATGGGTTGCTGGTTAATTCCGAGCACTGATAATGAACCAGAACCCATATCTAAATTTGAGCGAGAAGAAGATTCTCATTGCAGGAGCTGGCGTAACGGGCACTGCTGCAGCACGAGCGCTCACAAAACGCGGTGCAGAAATAGTTCTTGTAGATGAGAAAGTGACTCATAACTCCGAGTTTTCTCTTCTCAAACCTGAGGATGTTGCAATGAAGGAATTCGACATTCTTCTCATTTCACCAGGCTGGCGAGAAGATCACCCAATGGTTCTTGCAGCCCGAGAGAGCAAGCTCGACATCATCAACGAGATTGATCTTGCATGGAGTCTCAAGCCAGCATCTCAAAAGTGGCTTGGAATAACCGGAACTAATGGGAAGACTTCAACGGTCGAATTAGTAGCCCACATGATTCGCTCTGGAGGGCGCTCTGCGCTGGCTTGCGGAAATGTTGGCACAACTGTCATTGAAGCCGTTGAATCGCCTGAGAAGTACGAGTATCTGGTTCTAGAGCTCTCATCATTTCAACTTCATTGGTTGCAGGATTCCAATTTTGTAGCCTGTGCAATCCTCAATATTGCCCACGATCATTTAGATTGGCATGGAACCTTTGACGCATATGCAGCTGCAAAGATTTCACTTCTAGAAAAATCGACAACTGCAGTACTCAATGGTGACGATCAAGAGGTCGTTACACGAGCCAACCATTGGCTAGGCAGAAAAGTATTCTTCTCACTCGATACGCCCGCGCCTGGTGAAATTGGCATCGTAGAAGAACTTCTTATCGACCGCGCCTTCGTAGCAGACCCACTTGAAGCATCGATGTTCTGCGAGCTTAAAGATGTGGTTCCAACGGTTCCGCACAATGTTGCAAATGCGTTGGCCGCCTCCGGTCTGGCTCGAGTTGTAGGAATTGACCATGAGAAAATTTGTGAAGCGATTAAGTCATTTACGCCAGGACGCCATCGCATCGAAACAGTTCTACAAAGAGATGAAATCACCTGGATTAATGATTCCAAAGCAACAAATCCTCATGCAGCAGCAGCTTCCATCATGTCTGCACTCTCTGTCATCTGGATTGCTGGGGGATTGGCCAAGGGCGCTGCAATGGACGAACTCGTTGCCCGAGTCAAGAGTCGGGTTCGAGTTGCGATTCTTATTGGCGAAGATCGAAACCTTATTGCTCAAGAGATTGCAACACATGCTCCGGAAATCGAAGTAGTGCTGATAGATCCGAGTACAGATTTTGCAAGAGGTTCAGACAGTAACTCCCTCATGGAAGCTGTCGTAGAAGCAGCGCGTTCTCGTGCAAAGTCAGGGGACACAGTTCTTCTGGCTCCAGCATGCGCATCAATGGATCAATTCCTTTCTTACGCAGATCGCGGAGATAGGTTCGCAAAGGCAGTTAAGAAGGTAATAAACCATGAAGAGTAATTCCCCGCAGACTTTGCTAGCAAAGCCAGTCAATCATCTCTACCTGCTGCTTATCAGCGCTGGATCCTTAAGTTTTCTTGGACTCATCATGGTCTTCTCAGCCTCATCAATCCACGCAATTGATACGCGAGGATCTGCGCTCTCCATCGTTATCCGTCAATTCGTCTTTCTCTTAGTATCTATTCCTTTTGCAATGTATCTCTCGAAGCTATCGCTTTCGACGTGGGAGAAGGTGGCTCGATTCGGATTCATCATCGCTACTCTCATTCTTGCAATTCTGATCATCCCCGGAGTTGGTAAGACAGTTCGTGGAAATACAAACTGGATCGACTTTAAAATTTTTGATGTGCAACCTAGCGAGTTTGCTAAGTTCCTAATGATTCTTTGGGCAAGCAACCAGTTAGCTCGACGAGAGCTCAATGGGCGATTTGATACCAACGTTATGAAGCTCATTACACCCGCATTTGTGATCATCCTCTGCTTAGTCATGGTCGGAAATGATCTGGGTACCGCCTCCGTTATCGCAATGATTCTTGTTGGCCTTCTCTTTGTCTCTGGAATCAAGTTGCGAATCCTCGGATCAATCACTGCGATAGGCGCGATTGCACTGACTGCACTCATAGTTACTTCGGGATACCGTTCGAAGCGATTCTTAGTATTTCTAGATCCCTTCGCCCCAGAAGATTATAAAGATCTTGGATGGCAGCCAGCTCATAGCCTTCTTGGCTTAGCAAGTGGTGGACTCTTTGGAGTTGGACTTGGTGGTAGCCGTCAGAAATGGGGAAATCTGCCTGAAGCCCATACTGACTTCATATTCTCTGTTATTGGTGAAGAACTTGGCTTGGTTGGAACTCTGGCTGTCTTAATCTTGATTGGCGCTCTCGTCTATTCGATTTTTAGAATCGCACTTCGTGCAGCAGATCCCATGAGCCGCTATGCATGTGCAGGAATCGCAACCTGGATTGCGGTGCAATCTTTCCTCAATATTGGTTCTGCAACGAGCCTTCTACCTGTGGTTGGCGTGACCTTGCCACTTGTTTCTTATGGAGGTTCTGCCCTTGCGGCGATGATCTGTTCACTTGGATTTGTTGCAGGTACAGCGCTGCGAGATCCTGAAGTTCGTCGTGAGATTGTGAAGAAGAGAAGTAAATGACCCGAATCATTTTTGCAGGTGGTGGAACTGCTGGTCATATTGAACCTGCACTCGCTGTTGCTCGCCAATGGAAGAAGATTCATCCCGATACACAAATACTCTTTCTTGGAACCTCTTCTGGGCTAGAGAATCGGCTTGTGCCAGAAGCGGGTTTTTCACTTGAACTCATAACCAAGGTACGAATCTCTCGGAAACTCTCACCTTCTCTTTTGTTGACTCCCTTTGCACTCATTCGCTCTGTCATTCAGTCATATTCAATCCTTAAAGACGCAAATCTCCTCGTTGGCTTTGGGGGATATGTTTCCGGTCCTGCCTATATCGCCGCACGAATTCGTCGAATTCCGATTGTTATCCATGAGGCAAATGCACATCCCGGAATCGCAAATCGACTTGGAGCGCTCTTTACTAAGAACACAGCCGTTGCATATCCAGTTGCACGGGGAAGACTTTCAGGTGCACTTCTAGCAGGACTTCCCTTACGTCCAGATGTCGAGAACGCATTTCACGGAGCAGAAAGTGACTGGGCTCGGGCGCGAAGAGAGGCAAAGGCGCGAAGTGGATTTAGCGCGGAGAAACCATTGATCTTTATCTTTGGAGGTTCACAGGGCTCTGTTGCAATCAATTCAGTTATTGAAGGAGCTCGTTCCGAACTTATATCTCAAGGTTTGCAGGTGCTGCACTCAGTAGGTGAACGCAATTCACTGCCAGAATCTGATGGAAGTTACAAAGCGGTCTCGTATATCACCGATATGTCGAGCGCATATTTAGCTGCAGATCTCATCATTTCAAGAAGTGGCGCAGTTTCATGCGCTGAGATAAATACGCTCGGCCGATATGCACTTTTCATTCCACTTCCTGTAGGCAATGGTGAACAAGAGCTCAATGCTCTGACCCTTGTCTCTGAATCTCGCGCCGAGCTCGTTAGCCAAAGCTCATTCTCTTCAACTTGGCTAATGGCAAATATTTCACGCCTACTCACCGCGAGTTCGCATACAGCGATTGAAGGTTCCCGTAAAGATATTGATGCCTCATCTAAGATGGTTTCATTGATGGAGTTTGCTATCGCAGGAGGTAAGTAAGTGCATTCACTTGCAGGCCAGAAGATTCACTTTATTGGAATCGGTGGCTCTGGCATGAGCGGTTTAGCTCGTATTGCACTTTCAGATGGAATATCAGTCAGTGGCTCTGATGCAAAAGATTCGAGCGTTCTTACCGCTCTCAAAGCTCTAGGTGCAACTGTCTACACCAGCCACGCAACTGAGAATGTTGCAGATGCTGATGTCGTTATTTACTCGACTGCAATCTCGGCAAATAATCCTGAAATGGCCTTTGCAGTGCAGCGGTCAATTCCAATACTCACGCGAGCACAAGCGCTAGCGCTCCTCATGCGAGGTTCGAAGAGCATTGCAGTAGCTGGCACACATGGAAAGACGACGACCTCTTCGATGATGACTGTCGCACTCCAGAGCTGTGGAGTCGATCCATCCTTCGCAATTGGTGGAACGTTGATGGCCTCGGGATCAAATGCACATCGCGGAACAGGCGACTTCTTTGTTGCTGAAGCCGATGAATCTGATGGATCGTTTATCGAGTACAAACCTATGGCTGCAATAGTGACCAATGTTGAGCATGACCATGTTGATTTCTTCCAAACACCCGAAGAGGTAACTGCAGTCTTTGAGAAATTTGCATCCACAATCGCAGCCGATGGATTACTTGTCTTCTGTGCAGATGATGCTGGATCCCTAAAATTGGGCTCCCAAAGTGCCACATATTCGCGTATCTCCTATGGCATCTCTGATGCTGCAGATCTACGCATTGATCAGATCTCGCTTCTTCCTATGGGCTCTACATCGCGCATCATTTGGAAAGGGCGAGCTGTTGGAACTCTTGAACTTCAAGTACCTGGCCACCATAACGTTCTCAATGCAGCAGCGTGTTTGGCGATGGGGCTATCACTCGGTCTACCAGCCCACCAATTACTTGAGGGTTTGCATAGTTTCAGAGGTGCTGGACGGCGCTTTGAGTTAAAGGCGACAGTGCACGGAATACGTATCATCGATGATTACGGACATCACCCAACTGAAATCAAAGTAACCCTTGATGCAGCCCGAAGATATGCAGGCGATGGACGTCTCTTAGTGATCTTCCAACCGCACAGATACTCACGAACTCAAGCTTTCCTCGAAGATTTCGCAACAACGTTAGATTTTGCAGATGATGTGACTCTTCTCGAAATTTACGCCGCGAGTGAGAAACCAATCGTGGGTATTTCCTCAGAGTTGATTGCAGGAAAGATGAAGAATGGACATTTCATTCCTAACTTTGTCAGCGCATCAGAGCGAGTAATCGATATCGCAAAACCTGGGGATGTCATCATCACTCTAGGAGCTGGAGATGTAAATTCGCTGGCACCTATCATCGCTGAAGGGCTGCAGAAGCGTTTTGCGTAACTCTCTACGTTTAGCGAGATTTCTGATCGCGACTGTCGTCATTTTCTCAGGCTTGATTTATCTCTTTGCTTGGTCAAATGTCTTTACAGTCAAAGAGATCACAATCTCTGGCGCACCGACAAAAACAGCGAAGGATCTTGTCTTAGAAACTTCTCAAATTTCTCTTGGCCAGAAGTTGGCTCGTATCGAACCTCGCTCTGTCGATAATCGCCTCAGCTCTCTTGGTTGGGTGAAGGAAATTACAGTTACACGTGACTGGATATCTGGAGAGGTATCACTGGCAATAGAACCTCGTACCCCTAAGGCGTATTACAAAGGAAAGACCCTCGATGCCACAGGTACCATCTTTGAACTACCTGGATTTGATGGCGGCGATCTTCCACGAGTATCTGCGCCAACGCCAGAACTCGGAGTCCAGGCAGTCGAACTTTTTCGCCAGCTGCCATCTGATTTCAGAGAATCGGTCACTTCACTTACCGCAGTCAATGAAGCAAGCTTCTTACTTGCTATGGATTACAAGGGAAGAGCCCTCTCGGTGAAGTGGGGATCGAATGCAGAGAACTCACTGAAAGTGCAGGTATTTCAAGAGTTATTGAAACAACCTGAGAATAAGCGAATCAAGAGAGTTGATTTATCTGCACCCCATGCACCAATTGTTAAATAGTTAATCGCTTCAAAATTTCGGAAAAAATGTATCAATCTGTAGTTGAGAAAATAGTTCGTGGCGGTCTTTGATTACGACTTACTAACCCCATACCTTCAGCGCCAAGATAAATGGTAGAAATGTAATTCTCAAGTAGAGGTTTACAGTTCTTAAGGGGGACTCACGTGGCTGCACCACAAAACTACTTAGCTGTCATCAAGGTTGTCGGTATCGGCGGCGGCGGAGTAAATGCAATCAACAGAATGATTGATGTTGGTTTAAAGGGCGTCGAGTTCATTGCAATCAATACTGATGCACAACATTTATTAATGAGTGATGCAGATGTGAAATTAGATATTGGTCGTGCATCAACTAAAGGTCTCGGCGCAGGTGCTGCACCAGAGAAAGGTCGCCAAGCAGCGATTGATCACACAGAAGAGATTGAAGAAATTCTTCGCGGTGCAGATATGGTCTTTGTTACTGCGGGAGAAGGTGGCGGAACCGGAACAGGTGGAGCCCCAATCGTTGCAAAGATTGCACGCGATTTAGGTGCGCTGACAATTGGCGTAGTTACTAAACCATTCTCATTCGAAGGAAAGATTCGCACACGTCAGGCAGATGAAGGAATCGAACTACTTCGCGAACAAGTTGACACACTCATTGTTATTCCAAACGATCGCCTCCTTGCAATCTCTGATCGCTCAATTACTGCAGTCGATGCATTTAAGAGCGCAGATCAAGTTCTGCTCTCTGGCGTACAAGGAATTACAGAAATCATTACTCAGCCAGGTTTGATTAACCTTGACTTTGCAGATGTAAAGACTGTTATGACAGATGCAGGTTCTGCGCTGATGGGCATCGGTTCTGCTCGCGGCGAAAATCGTGCAACACGGGCTGCCGAGCTAGCGATTTCAAGTCCCCTACTTGAAGCATCAATTGATGGCGCTATGGGAGTTCTTCTCTCAGTTGCAGGTGGCTCTGATCTCGGACTCTTTGAAATTAACGAAGCGTGCGAACTCGTACAGAGTGCAGCACACCCTGATGCTCGCATCATCTTCGGTACAACTATCGATGACGCCCTCGGAGATGAAGTTCGCATCACCGTTATCGCAGCAGGATTTGCAGGGGGAGAGCCAAAGAAGGTTGATATGCCAATCATCAACGCCCAGACGCTCGGTGGCATCGCAGATCCCATTCCATCAAATGACCCACTCTCAGTGGCGCTGGATCTTGATTCATCAGCACCTCGTAAGCGTGTGACATTTGAAGAGTTGGTCTCTGAAGATGAAATTGATGTTCCTGACTTCATGAAGTAATTTCATGAGCTACAGCTTTACCAATCGCACCGGGGGCTCAAGCACCGGTGCTTTTGCATCTCTCAACTTTGGACTCCATGTTGGAGATGATTCCGCAAAGGTAAAGGCACATCGCGAGGCTCTCAAGGATCGCCTTGGGCCGGTTCAATTTATGTCACAAGAACATGGCAACAGAATTGCACTCATTGAAGGTGCCATTGATGAAGACCCGATCGCCGATTCTTTAGTAACCGGAATACCTGGAATCAATCTTGCTGTGCAAGTAGCCGATTGCATTCCACTTCTATTGAAATCCGATCACGCAGTTGCAGCGGTCCATGTAGGTCGCAAAGGGTTGGTCAATGAAGTCGCTCTTCGCACCATCGAACTTATGAGAGAGATGGGGCAATCCTCAATCTCAGCAATCATCGGACCCTCAATCTGCGGAAAATGTTATGAAGTCTCAGAAGAGATTTTCAATGAGGTTGTTGACCTTCACCCAGAGGCTGCGGCTCAACGCAGTGATGGAAGTTTTGCTCTCGATCTCCCACGCGCACTGATGGCAGTACTGGAAGCGCAAGGAGTTCCTGTGACTCAAGAAGGTAATTGCACCGTTGAAGATTCTCAACTTTTCTCGTATCGCCGTGATGGCGTTACAGGCAGACAAATTGGAGTCATCTGCCTATGACCCGCCATGAGGAGATCGCCCAGAATCTACGCGATGTGCAATCTCGTATTGGAGGTGCTGATGTAACTCTGATCGCTGTGACAAAGACCTATCCGGTCAGCGATGTGCAGATTCTCAAAGATTTAGGTATCAATAACTTTGGCGAGAACAGGACTGAGGAAGGTGGCGAAAAATCCTCAGAAGTTGATGGGATTTGGCATTTTCAGGGGGGAATTCAGAGTCGCAAGCTGAAAGAGATTGCGCAATGGGCAGATGTGATTCATTCACTTGATCAACTTTCGCATGCCCAGAAGTTAGAGGCACTTCTCACTAAACCCATCGATGTATTTCTTCAACTCTCACTCGATGGCGATCCATCTCGCGGGGGAGTTCGTCGCGAAGATCTCAATTCTTTGGCGCAGAAGGTAAGTGAGTTGCCTCATCTCAATCTCCAAGGGATTATGTGCGTTCTGCCACTCGAGGTAGATGCCCATGATGGCTTTAGAAAAGTGGGCGAGATTCATACTCAATTCCAGAGCGAATTCCCGGAGGCGAAGTATCTCTCGGCAGGAATGTCCGGAGATTTTGAAGTAGCCATTGAATACGGCGCGACACACATTCGCGTAGGCAGCCAAATCCTCGGTCAGCGCACCGCTCGCCGGTAACCTAGGCATATGTCAGCACTCAATAAAATGATGGGCTTCCTTGGCCTCGTCGATACAGATGAAGAGCCACAAACCAATCAAGCGCCTGCTCGTCCAGTTGCATCCCGCCCAGGTCGCGAACGCACAGGTGTAACTGTTCTAGGAGCTCATGCTCTTTCACAGCCTGCAACACAACCGGCAATGATTGAAGAAGCTGCATCTTCATACAACATCATCACTCTTCAACCACGTTCATACTCTGAGGCTCGCAAAGTTGGCGAGTACTACCGTGAGGGAAATCCCGTGATCATCAATCTCGATGATATGGAAGAGAGCGAGCGAAAGCGCCTCGTCGACTTCGCAAGCGGACTTGTATTTGGACTTCATGGCCGAATCGAACGCATCAGCCTCAAAGTGTTCTTACTCTCACCAGCAAATGTAAGTGTGAGCAATGAGGATAAGACTGCTGCACAGGCAACTTTCTTTAATCAGAGCTAAGTTAGTGCTGTGATTACCTCAATAATTCTCCAACTTCTTGACTTCTTTAAGCTCGCTCTCTTTGCTCGCATCATTATTGATTATGCTCGCATGTTCGCAAAGAACTGGCGTCCTAATTCATTCCTTCT
>Ga0214163_1000350_pt1 | contig 21861 bp, 18 predicted proteins | sample LakMenepilimnion_2_FD_153001 | JGI IMG/M metagenome (GOLD analysis project Ga0214163, IMG submission 153001) | Freshwater microbial communities from Lake Mendota, WI - Practice 15JUN2010 epilimnion v4 | ecosystem: Environmental > Aquatic > Freshwater > Lake > Epilimnion/Euphotic zone | place... | reverse complement strand
GGCGGCCTTTGTAGCGATAGGTCAGGCCCATGTTGTCGATGCCGAGCAGCCAGAGGATGGTCGCGTGGAGGTCGTGGACGTGCAGAGGGGTCTCCGCGGCGCGCAGGCCGAGGTCGTCGGTGGTGCCGATGGTCTGGCCGCCCTTCACGCCGCCGCCGGCCATCCACATCGAGAAGCCGGTAGGGTTGTGGTCGCGACCATCGCCTTTCTCGGACATCGGGGTGCGGCCGAATTCTCCGCCCCAGATGACGAGCGTGTCCTCAAGCAGGCCGCGGGACTTCAGGTCCTTGAGCAGGCCCGCGACGGGCTTGTCCATCGCGGCGCAGAGACCGGCGTGGTTGCTTTCGATCTTCGTGTGGGCGTCCCACTTCGAGCCGGCGCCGTGGTAGATCTGGACGAAGCGGACGCCGCGTTCGACCATGCGGCGGGAGAGCAGGCAGAGTCGTCCCATGCCCTCGGTCGTCTTGTCGTCGAGGCCGTAGAGTTTGCGCGTGGCTTCGGTCTCGCCGGTGAGGTCGACGACGCCCGGGGCTTCGGCCTGCATGCGGGCGGCCATCTCGTAACCTGCCAGGCGGGCGCCGAGTTCGGAGCGGTCCGGGTAGCGGGCGGCGAAGTCCTTGTTCACGCTGTTGATCAGGCGGAGCTTGCTGGCCTGCAGGTCGGCCGCGACCGCTTCGGGCGTGTTGAGATTCGGGATCGGCTCGGCGCCGCCCTGGATGCGCACGCCCTGGTAGCCCGCGGGCATGAAGCCGGCGCCCCAGTTGCGCGGTCCGTTGATGACCGTGTTCTGGTTGTCCTGCATCACGATGAACGCGGGCAGGTTGCTGTTCTCGGAGCCGATGCCGTAGTTGATCCAGGAGCCCAGCGACGGTTTACCCGCGAGGATCGAGCCGGTGTTCATCTGGCAGACGCCGGCGGAGTGATTGATGCCGTCGGCCTTGCACGAACGGATGACCGCGAGGTCGTCGGCGCACGAGGCGATGTGCGGGATCCAGTCGGAGAACCACTGTCCGGACTGTCCGTGCTGCTTCCATTCGCGCTTCGAGCCGAGGAGCGGGGCCTTGGCTTCGCCCATCGCGGTGATGACCGTGCCGAAGCTGTCGGGCAGGCGCTGGCCGGCCAGTTTGTTCAGCAGCGGCTTAGGATCGAGGAGGTCCATCTGCGACGGACCGCCTTCCATGAAGAGGAAGATGACGCTCTTGGCGCGTGGCTTGATCTGACCGACGCCGGGCTGGAGGGGCGTGCCGGGGGCGGGAACGACGATCTCCTTGGCGAGCAGGTCGCTGAAGGCCATGGCGCCCAGGCCGAGGCCGGCGTTGAAGAGGAAGTCGCGGCGAGACGACGAGGCTTCTATGCGATGGCAGCGTGGGTCGTTCATTCGACGTAAAGGAATTCGGAAGAGTTGAGGAGGGCGTGGCAGAGCGCGGCCAGCGGCACGTGCTCGGCCTTGGGCGCGGCTTCCTCCTTGAGGGCGCCGACGGAGAGTTCGCGACCTTGACCGGAGGAGTCGCTCATCGTGCCGGTCTTGGCTTCGAAGCGCCAGAAACCCAGCGTGGAGGGGCGGACTTCCTCGGTGGAGTAGAGGAGCTGGTCTTCGGGGAGGGCGCCGGAGCTGAAGCGCACTTCGTCGACGACGCCGTGGAAGGAGCCGTCGGTGTCGGCGTTCTTGCCGCCCAGCTGCAGCGGCGCCGTCGCGGTCTTCACGCTGGTGAGGGCATACTTCACATTGTCATGCAGCAAGGGCTCGTCGTCATTGGAGAGGTCCTTGAGGGTGAAGGCGACCTCACCCGGACGTTCCGGCGTGGCGTAGCGGACGGAAGCGGCGACGTAGTAAGGCTTGTTCAGGTCGACCCGCAGGTTGGAGAACGCGACGGCTTCGCCGAAGGTCCCGCCGAGGAGCGGACCGTGGGCCTGAAGCACGAGCACCTTGGGGGCGCGTCGGGATTTCTGACCCGTGACGCCGAATTGCCAGTAGCCATCGCTCTTACCTTTGCCCATCTGTGCGGCGATCACGCGGACGGAGCCGCTGTCGCTGATCGAACGCGGCACGATGACCGCTTCGATGGTGAAGCCGGCGGCGAGGTCGGCCTCCTTGGCGCCCGGGGCCAGGAAGGGGCGGCGGTGACCGGCGGCGAACTGGGCGCCCTGACCGTCGCGGAAGGGGACCTTCTCCGGCTGGAAGTCACGGGCGATGGCCGCGGTGACCACGGCGGTGGTGCGTTGGCCGCGCACTTCGTCGAGGAAGGCGGCGGCGCGCTTGGCTTCGGCGGCGGAAGGCGCGCGGGCGTAGAGGAGCTGGTAGAGACGGCGGACCTGTGCGGTCTCGTCGCCCGGGGCGTCGGCGGTCACGCGGCGGGCGAGGGTCTCGCTGCGCTTCAGCATGAACGGACTGTTGAGCAGCAGGAGCGACTGGATCGGCGTCGTGGTCACATCGCGCGAGGAGGCGCTGCTGAACCACTGCGGGGCGTCGAAGATGTCGGCGAGTGGGTCGCGGTTATTGCGCATGATGCGCGTGAAGATGCTGCGCACGGGCTCGCCGTAGATCACGCTGGGTCCGGCCTGCTTATCGGTCTTGAGGTCGCCGCAGGCGACGTAGAGCGCGTCGCGGATCTGCTCGGCTTCGAGGCGCTGAGGCTGGAAGCGCCAGAGCAGGGTGTTCTGCGGGTCCTTGAGCTGGCCGCGCACGACGTCGGCAGGCTGGCTCGAGCGGCGGTAGGCGGCGCTCGTCACGAGCAGGCGCGTCATCGCCTTCTGATCCCAGCCCTTGGCCATGAACTCATCCGCGAGCCAGTCAAGGAGCTCGGGGTGCGTGGGCGGTTCGCCGAGGTTGCCGAAGTCGCTGGCGTAGGGCGTGAGGCCGCGGCGGAAGCAGAGCTGCCAGAGGCGATTCATCGCCAGGCGCGCGGTGAAGGGGTTGGACTTGTCGGTCAGCCAGCGCGCGAGCGTGGCACGACGGCCGGTGGAGCTGCCGTCGGCGACGGGCGTGATCGACGCGGGCGGAGCGGGGTATTGCGTGCTCAGGACGGTGAGGAAGGCGGGCGGGACGACGGTGTTCTTCTTCGGGATGACGGCGTCGAGGCCTTGGGCGCCGGTCTCACGGACGGCCAGGACATGCGGACGTTCGGCGGGCTTGAGCTTGTCGTGTTCGGCCAGCTTGCGCTTCAGGTCGGCGTGCTTGACGCTGTCTTCACCCTTGATGAAGCGGTCGAGGCGCGCGTACTCGTAGTCGACTTGGCGCCAGGCGAGGGCGGCGATCTGCTGCTCGTAAGGGGTACGCTGCGCTTCCGGCTTGGCGATCATCGCCTGGATGTCGTCCGGGAACATCACCACGGCCTTCTTGGTCGCGTCGGCGCGGTATTTCAGCTCAAGGGCATCGATCTCGTCGCGGATCGCCTTGGTCTCCGCTTCCCACTTCGCCTGCTGGCGGCCGTGCTCGGCGGCCTGGGCTTCGGTCCAGGCGATGCGGTCTTCGACCGGCACTGTGTTATTGAAGAAACTACGCAGCGCGTAGTAGTCGCGCTGCAGGATGGGGTCGAACTTGTGGTCGTGGCAGCGGGCGCACTGCATGCCGGCGCCGAGGAAGACGTCGCCGGTGGTGTCGGTGATGTCGTTCAGGATGTTCTCCCACTGGCCGCGAGCGTCGCGGTTGTTGTATTCGTAGATCCAGTGGCGGAGGTAGCCGAGGGCCGTGAGCGCGTCGGGGTCGCCGGGGAAGAGTTCGTCGCCGGCGATCTGCTCCTGCACGAAGCGGTCGTAGGGCTTGTTCTCGTTGAAGGCCTTGATGACGTAGTCGCGGTAGCGCCAGGCGGTCGGACGGAAGTCGTCGATGCGGAAGCCGTCGCTGTCGGCGTAGCGCACGAGGTCGAGCCACGCGCGGGCCATACGCTGGCCGTAGGCAGGGGAGGCGAGCAAGCGGTCGACGAGCTTGTCGTAGGCTTGGGGCTCGTTGTCCTGGACGAACGCAGTGACCTCTTCGGGCGAGGGCGGGAGTCCGGTCAGATCGAAGGTGACGCGACGGATGAGCACGGCGCGTTCGGCTTCGCCGGAGGGCGTGAGGCCTTCCTTGGCGAGGCGCGCGTCGATGAAACGATCGACCGGGTGCGCGGCAGCGCCGGCGGGGAGTTCGGCGCGCTTGATCGGCTGGTAGGCCCACCAGGCCTTCTCCTTCGCGCCGATGGTGCCGGGCAAGTAGCGACCGGCGACGGGCGCCTTGGTGCGGCTCTTCGGCCAGGCTGCGCCAGACTTCACCCAGGCCTGCAGCAAGGAGACTTCATCCTTGGTGAGGCGGTCGCCCTTGGGGGGCATCATCTCGTCGGGATCGGACGACAGGATGTTTTTGAGGAAGAGGCTGGCGTCCGGGTCGCCGGGGACGAGGGCGGCGCCGCCGTCTCCGCCCGTGGTCAGGCCGGCGAGGCTGTCCATGACCAGTCCGCCCTTGTTCTTGCCGGCGGCATGGCTGTGGCACTTGAAGCAGCGCTCGTCTAGGAGGGCCACGGCCTTCTCGGCCAGGTCGTCCGAAGCGGCCGAAAGGGCGGCGCCGGACGAGGCCAAGAGGCAGGCAGACAGGCTGAGCAGTCGCAAAGACATCGGGGGAGCCCTCTTTATGAGGGCTTTCGATTGAGACTGCAAGCCGCCGCCGCTGGTTCCTAGCGAAGCCCCTTTTTCCAGGCGGGATAGTCTTTGGCGAGCAGGTCCCGGGCATATTCCCCGAACCAGCTGTAGCCGTTACGGCGCTCGTGGCCGATGTCCGCCAGCTTGGGCTTCGGGATGCCGTCACGGTCGCAGACATAGGGCTGGCTGGTCTTCAGGTCGTAGAAACGGGCCCAGAGGTCAGGGGCGGCCGGATCCGGCGCCATCACGAGGTCCTTGCCGCCGAGCAGGGTCTTCGTGGTCTCGAGCCGCTGGCCTTTGACACGATGGGCTTCGAACCAGGCGACGGCGCCCTCGATCGCAGCACGGATCTCGGCCGAAGGGTTATCGAGGCTCATCAGCAGCCGTACGATACCGACGGACTCGCTGCCACTGAACGATGGGAGTTCGTAAGAACGTGCTTTGGCCGGAGCGAAGGTCTTCTCGTCGTGCTGCGCGCACCAGACGGTCGGCTGGCCGTCGATGACGATCTGACACTTCAGGATGCAGGCGATACCGCGGTCGAAGGCTTGGCGGCAGGATACGCGAACCTTGGCGTCGAGGAAGGCGTAGCGGGCGTCGCGCCCGACCTCGCGGACGAATTCCAAGACGCGTACCATCGCTCCATCGTTGTAGGTGATCCGGTCGTAATAACCTTTGCGCAGCGGGAAGAACTGCGGCCAGCCACCGTTCGCGTATTGGGCTTTGAGTACGTAAGCCAAGCCGCGGTCAAAGGAGTTGCGATAGGCCTCGGCCTGCGTCGCGTTGACCATGCGCGCCATGAAGCGGAGTTCGTCGACGGTGCCTTTGTTATCGAAGGTCGGCTGGAGTTTCGCCCGGTCTCCGTCGTAGGGCTGGCTGACCGTATCGGTGTTCTTCGGCCAGCCGCCGGCATCGGCCTGATAGGTAAGGATGATGTCGGCGACCTTCTTGGCCTCCGCGGACGCGAACCAGGCGTCGGCTTTGCCCAAGTAGCGTCGCGCGCTGTCGTCGGCCGCGAGGCGAGGTAGCATGGCCAGGAGCGCGAGGAGGAGCAGGGTGGGGCGCATGACGAATTTGGGGTAGGGGTAGGGATAGGGTCAGGGGTGGGGGAGTAAATGAAGGAAAGCGGGGGAGGGCTGTTGCGGTTGTCTTAGGCAGATTAATCCGCTTTGTTCTGGGAGTGCCATCTCCGCTGCCGTTCATCCTCGCTTCCGCTTCGCCGCGTCGCACCGAGCTTCTGCGTGATGCGGGTCTGCCGCACCGCGTCGTCGTCGCGGCGGTGACCGAGCACGAGGATCCGTCGACCGATCCGGCGAAGATGGTCCTGCATAACGCCCGCTTGAAGGCCGCGGCGGTCTCCCGCCTCCATCCCGACGCGCTGGTCCTCGGATCGGACACCACCGTAGCCCTCGGCGACCAAGCGTTGAACAAGCCGGCCGACCTCGCCGAATCCCGTGCGATGCTGCGCAGTCTTTCCGGCCGCGAGCACACCGTGCACACCGGCGTCTGCCTGCTCTGTCCGTCGCTGGGCATCGACGAATCGCATGACGTCACGGCTTGGGTCCGCTTCAATGTTTTGTCCGAAGCCGACATCACCCGCTATCAAGGACTGGTGAACACTTTGGACAAGGCCGGCGCTTACGGCATCCAGGAAGGCCGGGAGATCATCATCGCCGATTACCAGCGTCCCATCGCGACGATCATGGGCCTGCCGGTCGAATTCGTCAAAGCCCGCCTTGCCGCGCTGGGTGTCTTGGAGAGACTTAAATCATGAAAACCTGGCTGCTTCTGTTAGCTGCTACGGTCGGTGCGCAGACGCCTGTCGTCAGTGGCGACGCCGAGCTGACGGGCCTCATCGGCGGCAAGCCGCTCGTCATCCGCACCACGAGCCGCCTGGCCGGCGCCATCGATTCGGTGAGGTGGGACGGCGTGGAGTTCATCGACTCGCACGACCACGGTCGCCAGCTGCAGTCGGCGATCAACGCCGACGTCAACGGCGTCTTTCACGTCGAATGCTACAACCCGACCGAAGCCGGTTCGGTCGTCGACGCGCTCGGCCCGAAGTCGACCAGCCGCCTCGAGGCCATCTCGGTCCAAGACGGGACTTTATGGACGCGCACGCGGATGGCCTTCTGGCTCGCGCCGGGCATGTCATCCCACGGATATGTAGCGCAGAACACCACTCTGCTCTCGGATTTCGTCCTCAACAAGAAGGTGCGCATCGGCCGGCCGGACATGGATCATGTGCTCGATTACGACGTGACCTTCAAAGTTCCCGAAGGTCGCCCGCACCAGTATCTGCAGGTCGAGGCCCTGACGGGCTACATGCCTTGGTCGTTCAGCGAGGAACTCCGTTTCGATGCCAAGACTTCGACGCTCGTACCCTTGCCGCGCCAGAATGGCGAGCAATCCGATCCGGTGGTCCTTTCGACCCCTTCCGGTTCCCATGCCATGGGGGTCTTCACGCCGACGAGATCTTTGTCAGGTAATCCTGCCCCGGGCTACGGGCGGTTCAAGTTCGAGCACGATAAAGTCGTGAAGTGGAACTGCGTCTTCCGCCTCCGGCCGGACTCGCCAAGGCATCTCCACCATGCCTACAAGCTTTACGTGGTCATCGGCACGCGTGAGGACTGCAGGCGGACCCTTGCGGCGCTCACGCAGGAGTTCGGCGGCCGATAATCACGCTGTCCTACGCTTGAAGTCGCCCGGGTCGCCCCTAACTTCGGGGCGTGCACCCCGATGATCCCATCGACCTGCGCGCCGCGGCCTTCGCGGCGGTGGCGTCGTTCGTTCTGCACCTGTTCCTGCTCTGGCTCCTGCCGGATACGTTCCGGCAGGCGGTCGCGTTCGTCCGGCCGGTGGAAGTCCTGACCGCTCCGGTGAAGATCGACGAAGCGCGGCTACCACCCAAGTTGCGTTTCGCCGAGACCAACCCGCTGGCCAACCAGGCCGTGCCGAAGACGGCGCCGTTCACTTCCGCCCGCAATCAGACCGCGGCCCAGCCGGTGCCGGAGAAGATGCCCTCTAATTCGGCCCTGCCGAAGTCCGCCGGCACCTCGCCGGAGATCCGTCTCATCCAGGCCAGGCCCCGCTCCATCGATCAGTCGCAGGCCCAGCCGACGCCGGCTCCGGTCATCGCGATGGCCGCACCGACACCCGTAACGACGGCCACACCGCCGCCCGCACCGACGCCTGGTCCGGGCAAGGCCGCCGCGAAGTCGGTCCCCAAGGCCGCGCCGGCGCCCACGCCGGTCGACCCGGAGCGACCCCGCGCGTCCATCCCCTCCGGCACGGCCGGACTGCTCCTGCGTAACTCCGTCGGCGTGAACCGCGCCGGTGCGGTCGCCATCGACGCCCGTTTCAGCCAATACGGCGACTACACCCAGCGCATGCTCGAGGCCATCCAGTCGAGCTGGTGGAGCATCATCGAGCGCTCGCAGTTCGAAAGCATCCAGCGCGGCCGCGTGACGGTGCGTTTCCGCCTGCATCGCGACGGGACCGTCACCGACGCCGTCATCCTCAGTCACGAAGTCACGCGCGTGATGTCGCTGGCCTGCAAGGACGCCGTGATGGCCCCGGCGCCCTATGACATCTGGCGCGCGGATATGGTCGCCTTGTATGGCGAGAGCGACATGGTCACGATCAACTTCTATTACCGCTGATGACGCTCCCGACAGATTGGATCCCCTTCGGACGCGGCGTGCGCGTGGTCGCCACGCATCCGTGCGGGCTGATCGCGGTCGCGAAGCCGGACGGTATCCTCTCGCATCCGAATCCCGGCGAGGTCGCCGAGAAGGGCACGATCCTCATCACGGGAAATTATTCCCTCGAGGAGGAAGCCTTCCATGTCCGCGACGGCCAGGGCGGTATCCGCCGCGTCTATCTGTTGAACCGGCTCGACTCGCCGACGAGCGGCGTGCTCCTGCTCTCGCTCGACGTCGGCGTGGCTGATATCGTGCGTAAGATGTTCGCGCGTTCGCAGGTCTCGAAGCAATACGTGGCCCTCATCCGTGGCCGCGGCCTGCGCACTCCGCGCGGAACCTGGCAGGATCAGCTTTCCAAGTCCAAGGGTCCCGGCGGCGGCGTGCGTTCCGAGACGGGCGCGGGCGCCCCGGCGGTGACGGTCTACCAATGGCAACGTGCCGCCGGCGGCACGCTCCCGCTGTCGCTCATCCGTCTCGAGCCGCGCACCGGTCGCACCCATCAGCTGCGCGTGCAGACGGCCGCGCACGGGCATCCGATCCTCGGCGACCGCACCTACGGCGATTTCGAATTCAATAAGGCCGTCGGTACGGCCCGCGGTTTCAAGCGGCTCTTCCTGCACGCCGAGGCGACCCAGCTTTCGTTCGACTGGCAGGGCGCCAAGGTCGAGTTCAAAGCCGCCGCGCCGATGCCCGACGAATTCACGGAGGCCCTGGCCGCTGAGGATGACGAGACGCCGGGCAAAGGTCCGAAGGCGCCGCGTCGCGACGCCGGCACGCCGATCTCGCCCCGCCTGCGCATCCGGCTCTGAGTCCCGTCATGGCGTCCGCGTTCCAGCTCATCGAAGTCCACGGGCCTGAACTGGAACCTTGGATCGATGTCTTGGGCGGACTGCGCATCGCGGTCTTCCGCGAGTTCCCTTATCTCTACGAAGGCGACCTCGCTTATGAACGGGAATACCTCCGCGGCTATCTCGACTGTCCGCGCAGCCTGGTCGTCTTCGCCCAGGACGCCGCCGGTCGGACGATCGGAGCGACGACCTGCATGCCGCTGGCCGATGAGACCGACGGCTTCCGTGGTCCGTTCGAACGCGCCGGGGTGCCGACCGAAGACGTCCTGTATCTCGGCGAGAGCATCGTCCTGCCGGAGTTTCGCGGAGGCGGGCTCGGCGCCGAGTTCTTCGCCCGCCGCGAGGCGCATGCCCGCCGGCTAGGCCTGCGCACGACCGCCTTCTGCGCCGTCGACCGACCCGCCGATCATCCGGCCCGGCCCGCGGGCCATCGGCCGCTGGACGCGTTCTGGACGCGCCAAGGCTATCGTCGCCGTCCGGAACTGCAGGCGGTTTTCCCTTGGAAGGAACTCGGCGAAGAGCAGGAATCTCCCAAGACCCTCACCTTCTGGACGAAGACATGGACCGCCTGACCCTCGCCTTGCTGACCTTCGACGTCGGCGTCCCCGCGGCCTCGCCCGACGCCTTCGCCGACCGCGTCTGCGCCCAGGTCCTTGAGGCCTGGGATGAGGGCGCGGATCTCGTGGTGCTGCCGGAATTCCTTTGGATGGGCCTCGAGCCTTTCGTCGCGGGTGAAGATAAACTCCGCGGCGTCGCGCAGCTCTTCTGGACCGACCTCTGGCCGCGGCTCGCTCCGCTTCTGGCGCAGGCCGACAAGGGCGTCGTGCTCGGCACCGTGCCGTTCCTCGGCGCGGACGGCCAGCTCCGTAACCGCGCGCCGATCTGGGATGGCGTCGCTTTCCGCTATCAGGACAAACTTCATCTCACTCCGTGGGAATCCGCCTTCGTCGGCGGCGACGGCGTAGGCCTTTGGTCCTTCCGCGGCGTCCGTTGCGTCGTCGTCATCTGTCTCGACGTCGAGATCCCCGAACTCGCCTCGCTCCTGCGCGGGCAGGGTGTCGAACTGATGCTCGTGCCCAGCGCGACCGAGACCCTGATGGGGGTCGAACGCGTCGGCCGATGCGCCGACGCCCGGGCCGTGGAGCTCGGCTGCCATGTCGGCGTCTGCCACCTCGTCGGCCGGACCACCTCGGTGCTCATCGACGAGAACATCGGCCGCGCCGCGGCTTTCGCCCCTTCGCAGGCGGCTTTCCGCGACGAACCGCGTCATCTAGCCACGCCGGTCTGCGCCGAAGGCGATCATGCCCTCACCGTCGACGTGGACCTCGCGCTCCTGCGCCGCCATCGCGCGACGCCCGGTGAGACCGATCCTTCCAGGCTCGCCGCCCGCCCGCTCCGAATACTTTCCTGACCTATGCACCCGCTCATCCGTCAATACTACCAGACATTCAACTCCGGCGACCGCGAGGCGCTGCTTGCGCTCCTCCATCCGGACATCGTCCATGAGATCAATGAAGGCGGCGTCGAAGTCGGCATCCCGGCCTTCCGCGCGTTCCTCGGCCGCATGGACCGCTCGTATCGTGAGCAGGTCGAAGACCTGGTGGTCTTCGCCGGTCCGGACGCCAGCCGCGCCGCCGCCGAGTTCTACATCCGCGGCGAGTATCTCAAGACGGACGAAGGCCTCCCGCCCGCCACCGGCCAGAAGTATCACCTCCGTGTCGGGGCTTTCTTCGAGATCAAGGACGGCAAGGTGGCTCGCGTTTCGAACTACTATAACCTCAGCGCCTGGCTGCGGATGGTCGGCGCCTGAGGGGGTGTGCCCCGTCCCCTTTACGGACGACATTTCTTGGTTTGTTCACGCCCTCATCTCCTCCCCGGTGGAGGATAAAGGGGGCATCGCCCGCATTGCAGTTTGCCTCGCTTCGGCGGGCGGGCTTATTTCCCCGTAGTCGGCCACCCCGCCGCCCCCATGAATCCCGTATACGCCGCCCTCCTGGTGTTGCTGCTCTCCGCATTGGCGGAGGCCTTGCATGCCCGTCGGGTGAGGGTCGCCGCCCGGCTGGCGTTCGGACCGGAGGGGCGGGCGAGGGGTTGGACGATCGTCGCGCCTTTCCTGCGCTGCCTATCGCTCGCCGCTTTCGCCTGGGGCTTGGCCGTGACGTGGCAGCTCCATCTGGCGGCTAAGGACGGCCAGCCGGCCGAAACCGCGGAGCCGACCCGGCTGGTCTTCGTCGCCGACCTTTCGCCGAGCATGTATCTCAAGGACGCGGGACCGGAAGGGAAGGTCACGCGCCAGCAACGCATGCGCGAGGAAGTCGAAGCCGTGCTCATGCGCGTGGGCGGCGACCTCCGTTACGGCGTCGTCGGTTTCTACACCGAGGCGCGTTCCGTGGTCATGGACGCACGCGACCCGGAGCTCGTGCGCAATGTCTTCGACGGACTGCCGGTCCAATACGTCATGAAGCCCGGTTCGACCGACCTCGGCGCGGCGATCAACGCCGCGGTCAAGGTGGTCGCACCGTTGCCAGAGAAGACGGTCCGCCTGGTGATCTTCACCGACGGAGACACCGTCCCGCTGCAGCCGATCCTGCCGCGGCCGAACTCCGTCAAGGACGTGCTCGTGCTGGGCGTCGGCGATCCGCGAAAGGGCACGTTCATCGCCGGGCACCAGTCGCGGCAGGACGCCGAAGTGCTGGCCAACGTGGCGCGCGCTTTGCGCGGTGCTTATTACGATGTGAACGAGAAGCATCTGCCGACCGACGCCTTGGGCGACCTCGTCCGTCGGACGCCGCCGACGAAGTCGGGCCTCAGTCTCGCGCAGCTCGCGGTGCTGGCGATGCTGCTGGGTTCGGCGGTGCTCGCGCTGCTGCCGGTGGCGCTGCAATATTTCGGGACCGGGTGGAAGGTAGTCCATCGGGACGAAGCAGCCGGGGATGGCGGTGTCCGATGAGGAAGTTCTTCACGCTGCTCTGGCTGCTGTTCCCCGTCGGAGTGGTTTATTATCATTTCAACGAAGGTCAGGACCAGCTGGCCCGCGAACAGGCCCGCGACCATCTCACGCGTATCCGCGAACTCGAGCGTGCCAAGGAGCCGGACTGGCCTGTCATCGTCGAGGAGTATGACAAGCTCGCCGGGGAGCTACCGCCCAACGAGCGCCCGACGGTGCGTCATCAGATCCGGCTGGCGAAGGCCAAGGCCAAGGTCGAGATGCTCGACGTCGCCGGCGCGATCGCCGACCTGTCGCAGCTGCTCAAAGAATCCGCCGCGGTCGACGGCGAGGATGGCGCGACCACGCGCGCGGTCCGCGAGACCTTGGGCAAGGCTTACTTCTATGCGACTTCCCTCCTGAAGGCCAACGGTGCGACCGAGGAAGAGTGGCGTCCTTACGCCGAACGCACCCGCCAGGTGTTCCGTTATCTCGCCGAGCACCAGGATCCCGCGGCCCTCGCCGATTACGAGCGACGCGTCGAAGCCGAGTTCGCCCGCTCCCTTGGCCAGCAATCCCTATGAAGACGTTCCTTTTGCTCTGTCTCTGCGGCGCCAGCGCCTTCGCTCAGGAAACTCCGGCTCCGGCCGCCGTCGAAGGCGTGCGCGGCGTCCGCCAGGAGGGCTCCGGCAAGGTGAAGGAGATCGACCCTGCCGCTAAGAACGTCGCGCCGACCACCGTCCAAGGCGTCGAGAAAGTCGATGGCGTCAAAACTCCCGGCGGTGCCAAGCCCGTGAAGCAGGCTCCGCCGCCCGCCTCTGTCACGGCCACCGCCAAGCCCGTGGAAGGAGCCGAAGCGAAGGCGCCGCCTCCGCCGCCTCCGACTAAAGGACTCGTCGGCACCGAAGGTGTGAAGCCGCCCGAGGGCGTCAAAGGCGCCGGGACGAAGGCCACGCCGCCGCCCCCTCCCGCTCAGAAGGGAGTCGAAGCCGTCAAAGGCGTGAAGCCTCCTGAGTCCGTCAAGGGAGCCGGGATGAAGGCCACGCCGCCGCCCCCGCCCGCCAAGGGCCTCGCCGGCGTCAAGGGAGTGAAGCCGCCCGAAGGCGTGAAGCCCGCCGCCGGCGGTATCAAGCCCGTGGAGGGCGTCACCGGCATCGGCGCCGGGAAGCAGCAGAATCTCGAAGCCGCCCTGCAGGTCGAAGCCGCCGGCAAGCCGGGTCCGAAGAAGGCCAAGGCCGCCGCCGCGCTCCTCGCCGGTCCCGAACCGAAGGGCAAGCCCACCAAGGCGGACGACCGCAAGGTCTTCGAAGAAGCCCGCAAGATCCCCGACAACGGTTCCTGAACCCTTTCATATAAACACACCATGAGACTCCTCCGTCCGTTCCTCTGCGCCGCGCTCGCGTGCGCCGCGACGCTTCCCGCCCAGCAGGCCGCGCCGCTCGACGCCAAGACGCAGCAGCAATACGAACGCCTGCTCCGTCATCGTTACTCCCGCGAGCTCAGCGAGGTCTTCGCCGCGATGGAGAAGTCCGCCCGACCTGACGCCCGTGCCGGCGCCGACGCCCGCTTCCTCTCGGCCTTCCGCCTCGGTGACTGGGCGCAGGTCCGCGCGGAGCTCGCCGCGCTGCCGCCCGAACTTGGCCGCGGCATCTATGATAAGATGCTGAACGACCTCGCCGAACGCCCGAAGAACGGCGTGCGGCTCGAGGATGTCTTCGCCCTCGCCGACGCCGGCCCCGGCGACCTGACCGACCTCGAACTCCGCAAGCTCGGCCAGATGCTCGGCCAGATCGTCGCGCCTAATGAAAGCTTCTGGGTCGCCGAGCGCCTGACGCGCGGCACCGAGAAGCTCGGCGGCAAGGATCCCGCCCGCCGCCTCGCGGCCGGCCGCGTCCTGCTCGCCGGTGGTTTCCGTGACCTCGCCCGCCAGTATCTGCCGGCCGGCGCCGACCTCGACCAGATCGCCGACGAGGGTCTCCGGCAGGAGATCGCGGCCTTCCTGGCGGCGGAACAAGCCACCGAGATCGCTCAGCGCGATCAGATCTCGCGTATCTGGAGCGACAACGTCGCGATCCTCCGTTCGGAGAAGAAGACCAGCGATTGGGAGCGCAGCAAGGCCGCGGGCGAGATGCTCCGCGTCCTCACGCAGGTCTCGCCGGCCGTCCTCGGCGGCACCTTCGCCGAACTCATCAAGTCGCAACCGGACGCCGCGCTCAAGGTGGTCGGCGGCCTTTCGCGTAAGATCCAGAACGAAGGCGGCGCGCCCGCCGCCCAACGCATGGACAATCTCCGCGCTCAGACGGTGCTGGCGAACCTCATCGCCGAGCACGTCGACGTCGACGTCGCCGGCGGCGACTGGCGGCAGGTCCTCGGCCTGATGGCGGAATCCTGGATGGGCGAGGTGGAACAGTCGTTCGGCCGTCAGTCCGGCGGCGCCCGTCGCACCAATAATCGCAATGGCGCCAATGATATCGATCCGGAGGAGATGCTCCAACTGGCCCCCGCCGGCAAGTGGCTCGCGGCCTTGTCGCCTGACCTGCGCGCTCGCTTCGACGCGACCCTCGCCCGCGCGGTCATCGTCAGCGCGAATTTCGAACTCGCCGCGGACCGTATCACTGAGCTCGCGCGTCGTCATCCGGCCGCGGGCGTCGCTTTGGCCGAAGATTTCCTGCTCGCCTGGGGGCAGGCCCATAATCCCCAGCTGCCCTCGGAACTACGTTCCCGTTATGGCCTGCCCGAGGACGCCCGTATCCCGGTGACGCCGGTGATGATGGAGCGGAACATCGACAGCCTCGCCCGCATGATGGCGCTCTTCCGTCAGGCCGGCGTCGCGCCGCGCGACCAGAGCAAGGTCGTCAACGCCTTCGACCTCGCCTATAGCAATGCCGAGGCCTACCGCGACACGCACATCGAGCACGTGTTCGGTCCGACCGCCAAGATGGATGAGCAGGTGTTCTTCCTGCTCGCCCAGAAGATGCATGCCAATCTCGGTGATCGCTGGCGCCGCGCCGACGTCCAGCGTGGCGGACTGACCCGTCGCAACGAGGCCCAGACCTACGCGATGGCTACGGCCGGCTATGCTTCGCTGCTGAAGCTGATCGACGAATGGCAGGCCGACCGCCCCGACGCCCACAAGGCGCTGTTGCTCGGCGCCGTCGTCCTGAATGACTGGGCCGATTTCGAGAGCTTCCAGGACCTCGCTCCGACCGAGCCCGCCAAGCGCCTCGTCGCCGCCAAGGAGAAGACGCTGCGTTCGCAGGACTACTTCCAGCGCGCCGCCGACGCCTACGGCCGTCAGGTCGTCCGCCTGCAGCCTAATGAGCAGTCCATCGACCCTTACCTGAGCTGGTTCAACGCCGTGCTCGGTGTCGGGGCTAATAATCACGTCAATCTCGGCAAGCCGCTCAACCGCGCGGCCCTCGGCCGCATCCGCGCCGCCATCCAGGCGCTCCCGGGCCGGCTCGCGGGCACGCACATGGGTCAGCTCGCGAAGACGCTGAACGTCCGCCTCAACGATCAGAACAACCCGCTGCACGAGGACCTGAAGTATCGCTACCTCGCCGCCACGTTGGTGGTCACGAAGGATGACCCGTTCTCGCTCGGTCTCAAGAAGCGCGCGGACTATCTCGACGAGCTCCTCGGCGAGATCCGCGTCCAGACCCGCGTCGACGGACCGAACACGGTCGGGGCAGGGCAGGACTTCGGTATCATCGTCAGCGTCGTGCACACCGAGGCCATGGGCCGCGTCGCCCGCTTCGGACAATACCTGAGCAACGACCCGTCGGCGACCGCCGCAGCCGCGAAGCGCAGGGGTCCCCAGGCCCTGCGTTCTGCCGACGCGCTGGGTCCGCGCGATGAGTTCGAGAAGAAACTCACCGAGGGCCTTTCGCCCTTCTTCGAGATCCGCTCGATCACCTTCGCCGCGCCCGACGTGAAGCCGAGGCCGGCCGTCCGGCCGGGTTGGGAGGAGACCACGCTCGCCTACGTGCTCGTGCGGGCCAAGGACGCCAGCGTCGATAAGATCCCGCCGGTGCAGATGGAGCTCCGCTTCATCGACCTGAGCGGACCCGTGACCGTCCCCGCGACTTCTGCCGAGACCCTGCTCAAGGTCGCCGGCGGTAAGGCCAGTCCGCGTCCGGCCGACAAGATTGAGGTCACGCAGACGCTCGATACACGCCAGTTCGGCATCAATGGCTCCCTGAGCCTTGAAGTCGCCGCGACTGCGTCCGGCACCGTGCCCGAACTCGACGACCTCCTGGACCTCGCCCCGTTGGCCGCCTTGGCCAAGGTGCGTCAGGTCACGGTCATCGACCCGCTGATGGTCAAGGAACTCAATACCTGGGGCGACCAGGTCGCGCCGCGCACGGAGCGCCGCTGGTCAGTGACGCTCGACGGTGACGCCATCCGCGCCGCCGACAAGGCGACCGACCTGCCGTTCCCGCCGGTCAAGGCCACGAACGCGACCACCGTCTGGCGGACCTATCAGGACATCGATCCCGTGGTGCTGACGAAGAACTCCGTCCTCCTCGACCGGGTGAAGGTCGCGGCCGGGGCGGGCTATGTCCCTCCGGTGGCCGAGGATGACCTGACCTACCTCTATGTCGGCCTCGCCCTCGCCGCCGTTTTCGTCGGGTGGCTCGTCTTCCGTCCGCGCAACGCCGGTCCGCGCCCGCCTCGCGCCCGTGATGTCTTCAAGCTGCCCGCCTCCATCGACGGTTTCGCGGTCGTGGCCTTGCTCCGCAAACTGGCCGCCAGCCCGCTGGTGAAGTTCACCGACGCCCAGCAGGCGGAACTCAAGGCGGATATCGAACGCGTCCAGACCGGCTGCTTCGGTGGCGCGACCACGCTCTCCGAAGCCGACCTCAAGACCCTCGCCGAGAAATGGCTCCGCCAACTGCGCTGAGGACTTAACAACCACCCCCACCCCTATCCCTACCCCTTAAGCAATGAGCTCCCATCCTAACCCCGCGGCCGTGCAGGCCGCCCATCAGTTCGTCGCCGACGTCCGCACGCGCGTCGGCAAGGTCGTCGTCGGCCAGGACGTCGTCGTCGAGCGCGTCATGATCGCACTCCTCACCGGCGGCCACCTGCTCCTGCAGGGTATGCCCGGTCTGGCGAAGACGCTTCTCGTGAACACCGTCGCGAAGGCCATCGCCTTGGATTTCCGTCGCATCCAGTTCACGGTCGACATGCTGCCGTCCGACATCGTCGGTTCGGAGGTCGTCGACCAGAAGACCGGCGATTTCCGCATCCATCGCGGCCCGGTCTTCACGAACCTGCTCCTCGCGGACGAAATCAATCGCGCCGCGCCGAAGGTGCAGGGTGCGATGCTCGAGGCCATGCAGGAGCGCAAGGTCACCCTTGGCGGTCAGACGATGCGCCTGCCGACGCCGTTCCTCGTCATCGCGACGCAGAATCCCGTCGAACAGTCCGGCACCTTTGAACTGCCCGAGGCCCAGCTCGACCGCTTCATGCTTCTCCATCGTCTCGGCTATCCGGGTCGCGACGAGGAGCAGGACATCCTCCAGCGCCAGCTCGGCATGGGCCTCCGCAAGGAAGAGGGCGGGGCGGTCCCGAAGACGGCCTTCGACATGATCGATGACTCGCCGGTGGGCACCAAGGCCGACCTCGTCGCCGCGATGGAAGCCGTCCAAGGCGTCCATGTGAGCGAAGTCTTCCTCCGCCACTCCGTCGAACTCGTCCGCCGTACGCGCGAATCCAAGGACCTCGATTTCGGCTGCAGTCCGCGCGCCGGCCTGGCCCTCGTCAACGCCGCCCGCGCCCGCGCGGTCATCCGCGGTCGGGATTACGTCACCCCGGAGGATCTCTTCGAGCTTGCCGAGGACGTCGTCCTGCACCGCATCCGCGTGAGCTACGAAGCCGCGGCCGCCGGCCAGACCGGCGCCAAGGTGCTGGAAGGAATCCTCGCCGGATTGGGCTGAACGCATGCTTCGTCCGCGGACATTACCTCACGATCCGGTCGACAGCCGGCAGTTCGAAGTCGCCGTCCGGCGCCTCGCGAACAGCCTGGATTTCGGTCAGCGTGATTCCGTGTTCCACGGCGCTGGTCTGGAGTTCGTCCAGTCGCGTCCGTATGTCGCCGGCGACGCCGTGAAGTTCATCGACTGGAAGGTCTCCGCCCGCCTGGGTAAGCTCTACGTCAAGGAGTTCCGCGAGACCAAGCAGATCCCGCTCTACCTCCTGCTCGATACCTCCGCTTCGATGTGCGTCACGTCCCAGCCCTTGAGCAAGTATGCCTGGGCCGTGCGCATCGCGACCGGCGTCGGCCTCGCCGCCCAGTCGTCGGTGACGCCCGTCGGTCTGCTCGGTTGCGGGGCCCGCGAACTGCATGTCCGTCCGACTCTCTCGCGTAATGTCGTCATGGAATGGGCGCACCAGCTAAGACAGCATGACTTCACCGAGAAGACCTCGCTCGCCGTGCGTGCCCGTGAGCTCGCTCCGTCCTTGGTCAAGCGGACGACGGTCATCGTCCTGAGCGACCTGCATGACCATGACGCCATCGCGGCGCTTCAGGTGCTGGCCCAGCGACATGACTGCGTCGTCCTGCATCTCGAAGATCCGGCGGAGCAGGGTCTGCGTGGTGCCGGCCTGATCCGCGGCGTCGAAGCCGAGTCCGGACGCGGGTTCGTCGGTTTCGGCGGACGTCGGCAGGTCGATTCCTCCGGCTGGCAGGCCGAGCTCAGCCGTTTCGGCATCGATTACCTCCGCCTGCGCACCGACGAGCCCCTCCTTGGTAAACTGACCCACTTCTTGAAGAACCGCGGCTTCGCTAGCCGTACGGCCCGTTGAGCATGACCGCCGCGCCGTCCTCATTCCGCCGATGGGTCCTCTGGGGCCTGGTCGTGGCCGTCGTCGCCGTGTGGTGGTTCCTGCAGGAGGATGACAGCCTGAAGGTCCCGCTCGGGGTCGAACAGGCGGCCATCATCACTTACGGCGGCCCCACGCTCGTCGTGAAACCGTTCCGCTATGGCGTGGCCGTGAACGTGCGCATCGCTCAGGTGACCGGGCAGGACGGCCTGAAGGTGTATGACGTCCGCTACCTCGTGAATCGCGAAGGCGAGCATGACCTCACCGAATACCTGATGGCGGACGATGGTGCGGCGTTGAGCGGCCTGCCGTCGTTCAAGATCCAGGGTGACCCGAAACTCTCCAAGGAACTCGAAGCCCGCGTGAAGGAGACCGAGGACATCGGTATCCAGGTCTGGGGACATTATCGGGCGACCCTCTGGGCGCTTGGCGTCTTCTGGATCGGTTGGCTGCTGTTGCTCATCTTCTGGCGTCGCCCCAAGAAGCCGCTCGCCGTGATCGTGAAGTCGCCGCTCACTTCTGCCGAACAATTACGACAGCTGCTCGCCGAGCTCGAACAGGGCGCCCTCAGCGCCGAACAGAAGGCCCGACTGGAGATGCTCCTGCTGCGTTCTTGGCGCGAAGGCCTCGTCCCGGCCGAGGCTCCCATGGCCGAGGTCTTGGCCGCCATCGCCCGCGGTGAGCGGACGGGTGAATCCTTAGGACGTCTGCAACGTTGGCTCCATCGCCCTGGCTCGGGCGTCGCCGACACCGAGATCGCCAGCATCATCCGTCAGCACCTGCCGGCCCCGGAGGCCGTCCGCCCATGACCTTCCTGCATCCCCAGTGGCTGGCCCTGCTCGCCATACCGGTCATCCTGGCCTTCTGGGAGTGGGTCCGCCCCGGTCAGCCCCTCGCGATGCCTTACGACGGCGTCCAGGGTCGTCGCGGCTGGTTCCTCCGTTGTCTCGTGCTCGTAGCCAACTGCCTCCCGGCGGGGCTGCTCGCCGTGGCGATCCTGTTCCTCGCGCACCCGGTCATCTTCCAGCCGCCGGAAGTCGAACGGCAGCTGACGAACATCCAGGTGGTCCTCGATACTTCAGGCAGCATGCGCGGGTCGCACGGCGACCAAGGCAAGGGGCGTCACAGCCGGTTCGACTCCGCCATGGAGTCGCTCGAGAAGTTCCTGCATCACCGTAAGGGGGACGCCTTCGGGCTGACCATCTTCTCGCGCAATTTCATCCACTGGGTCCCGCTGACGCTCGATACCGAGACCATCATGCTCTCGCGTCCGTTCATCGAGCCCAACGTCCTGCCGGATGAGCTCTGGGGCGGCACGTTCATCGGCAACGCCCTCACCGGCGCCTCGGCCCACCTCGCCCAGCGGCCTGCCGGGGACCGCATGATCATCCTCCTCACCGACGGCGAGAGCCCGGACATCAAGTCGCCCAAGGACGTACCCATCATCGCCGACCTCCGGGATAAAGGCGTCATCGTCTTCGCTATCCTTCTCACGGACATCCCTGTCGATCCGGCGCTCATCGGCATCGCCCGCGCGACGGGCGGCGAGGCCTTCAACGCGGTCACCCCGGAGGCGCTCAATTCCGTCTTCAAGCGGATCGACGAGATGAAGAAGGTCGTCGTCCTCGAGAAGAAGCCGCGGACCGCCGATTATTTCGACCCGCTCTTCCTGCCGGCACTAGGCCTGCTCGCCGCGGCCGTCTGCGCGCTCTTCGGCCTCCGGTTTACGCCCTGGTAAGGCTTACTTCATCATCATCAGGCCGCGGATGGCGAAGGCCAGGCCGAGGGCGATGAGGAGGTAGGACGACACGTAAGGGGCGCGGGCGGCGACGCGGCTGAACCAGCCGGACTTCTCGGCGAGCTTTTTGAAACCCCAGGAAGCGAGCACGCCGACGGAGATCATCGTCAGGGCGAGACCTAGGCTGAAGGCCGCCACGATGCCGAAGCCCAGGGAGAACTCCTTGAGCTGGAGGCAGACGATGAGGATCGAGACCGCGGCGGGGCAAGGCATGAGGCCGCCGGTCAGACCGAAGATCACAATCTGTCCGGTGGTGACCTGACGATTGGCGAAGCGCTTCTGGATTTCTTCCGCATGCGCTCGGGCGTGCGCATCCTCGTCCTCGTGGCCGTGATGATGGTCATGACTATGGTCGCCTTCGCCGTGATGGTGGTGATGCCCTTGTTCTTCGCGCAGGCGCATGATCGTCCAGACCGCCATGCCGATGACGATGAGGCCGCTGATGAGGAGGAAGTAGGGCTCGGTCTGTTCGACGTTCCAGTGCGAGCCGTACTGCAGGGCGAGGCCCGCGAGGATCCAGATGATGAGCGTGTGCGAGAGGGCGGCGCAGAAGCCCAGCAAGGCGGCCTGCCAGGCGGTGCCGCGGATCGCGATGATGAAGGCCGCCATCATGGTCTTCGAGTGGCCGGGCTCGAGTCCGTGCAGGGCTCCGAGGACTATGGCCACCGGGACGTAGAGCCAAGCTTGGGCGGTTCCCTGTTGCAGCAGCTGGGAGAAGTCCATGGCCAGACCTTAGCAGCCTAGGTCAGGCTGTCGACCTTGGGGATAGGCTTGCGGCAGGGCGGGGGCTTTACTTGCTACAGTCCGTATGAAGACCGTCACCCTCGGCCAGAGCCCGCTCACCTCCAGTCGCCTCGCCTACGGTTGCTGGCGGATCGCCACGAAAGGCGACGCCGCCGCGGACTACGCGACGGCCAAGGCGGCGGTCTTCGCGGCCGTCGACGCCGGCTACACGCTCTTCGACCATGCCGACATCTATTGCGACGGCGAGGCTGAGCGCGTCTTCGGCCGCATCCTGAAGGAGAACCCCGGCCTACGCGCCAAGATGACCATCGCGACCAAGGGCGGTATCCGTTTCAAGAACCGTCCCGCCGGCGCCCCGGTGCGCTATGACTTCTCCCGCGCCCATCTGCTGGCCCAGTGCGA
>Ga0214163_1000349_pt1 | contig 21870 bp, 18 predicted proteins | sample LakMenepilimnion_2_FD_153001 | JGI IMG/M metagenome (GOLD analysis project Ga0214163, IMG submission 153001) | Freshwater microbial communities from Lake Mendota, WI - Practice 15JUN2010 epilimnion v4 | ecosystem: Environmental > Aquatic > Freshwater > Lake > Epilimnion/Euphotic zone | place... | reverse complement strand
CGCCGCAACAACAAAATCAGAAACTGAGACTGATGAAGTCAATTTTGATGCAATTGAAATAAAAGATGATGCGTACGGATATATGTATATACTTCAATGTGTGGATGGGAGTTTTTATACAGGAAGTACAAAGGATTTAAAATTGAGACTTGAGCAACATAAAAGTGGTGAAGGAGCAAATTACACATCAAAGCATTTACCGGTAAAATTGGTTTACTATGAAGTATTTGACCGAATTGATGCTGCATTTGCAAGAGAGAAACAATTGCAGAAATGGAGTAGAGCAAAGAAAATAGCTTTGATTCAAGGTGACTTAGAGAAACTAAAGTACCTATCAAAAAATGAAATAGCCAAATCGCAGGGTTATCTTAAGGCGGTGGGTGAGCTTGTCGAACCCACCTACAATTTCGGACAATACCCAAAAGACTATTTTGATTTCATCATCATTGATGAGTGTCATCGCGGTGGAGCAAATGATGAAGGAAACTGGAGAGGAATTTTAGACTATTTTGCACCTGCGGTACAATTAGGTTTAACTGCTACACCTAAACGAAAAGATAATGTTGACACCTACAAGTACTTTGGCGAACCAGTTTACATTTATTCCCTTAAAGAAGGCATAAATGATGGCTTTTTAACGCCTTTTAAAGTAAAGCGAATAAAGACAACATTAGATGATTATATCTTCACCAGTGACGATCAAATCATTGAAGGAGAAATAGAAGAAGGCAAACTTTACACGGAACCCGATTTCAATAAAATTATCGAGATAAAAGTAAGAGAAGCCAATCGGGTGCAAATTTTTATGAATGATGCCAATCAAAAAGAAAAGGCAATTATTTTTTGTGCGACGCAAGACCATGCAGCAGCAGTCCGCGATTTAGTGAACCAAAATAAAAAAAGTACCGACACCAATTATTGTGTTCGAGTAACAGCGAATGATGGGGAAATTGGTGAAAAGTTTTTACGGGATTTTCAAGATAATGAATTAACCATACCAACCATTCTAACCACATCCCAAAAACTATCAACGGGAGTTGATGCACGTAATATTAGAAACATCGTTTTAATGCGACCTGTTAACTCAATGATAGAGTTTAAGCAGATTGTGGGCAGAGGAACGCGAATGTTTGATGGCAAAGACTTTTTTACCATTTATGATTTTGTGGATGCCTATCATCATTTTGCAGACCCTGAATGGGATGGGGAACCGTTGGAACCTGAAACAACTACCGGAGTAAATGAACCAAAACCACCACAACTCGAAAGAGAGCCTAAAGCAGAAGAAGGTGGTGAAGCAAAAGAGAAACGTAAAAAAATAAAAATCAAATTGCGTGATGGTAAAGAGCGGGAAATCCAACACATGATGTCAACTTCATTTTGGAATGCTGATGGCAAACCTGTTTCCGCAGAAGAATTTTTAAATAGCCTTTTTGGGGAATTACCAAAACTATTTACCAGTGAGAATGAATTGCGAACCATCTGGAGTAATCCAACCACAAGAAAAGTATTATTAGAAAAATTGGATGAAGCAGGATTTGGAAAAGAAGAACTTTACACCCTCCAAAAACTTATTGATGCCGAGAAAAGCGATTTATTTGATGTACTGGAATATGTTTTTAATAGTGATATAAAGCCAATGACACGAGAGGAAAGAGTTAGAGCAGCAGAAGCCACTATTTTCGCCATTCTAAACGAACAACAAAAAGAGTTCATTGAATTTGTTTTAAGAAAATATGTTGAAACCGGAGTAGAAGAACTCGACCAAGACAAACTACCAATTTTGCTAACCAACAAATACCAATCACTAGAAGACGCAAAAGAAATCTTAGGAGATGTAAAAAATATCAGCTCATTATTCATTGACTTCCAAAAGCATTTGTACTTAGAAAAAGTTTCCTAGATTTCAATCCGGTTGAATAATAAAATTTGAGAGTAGAGTATTGTTGAGGTGTTTACGCTCTTTAGTAATAAAATTGGTTAGAAATCGAAAAAGGAATAACTAAACTTGTTAGCAAACAAAATGTAGTAGAATTAGATAGGATTTGAAGAAAATAATCCCATTAACGTACAACAATCGTACAAGTTACAAATAAAAAACCCGTAACTTCTTGTTTATCAAGCATGTTACGGATTTTTAAAGTGGTACCTCCAGGGATCGAACCAGGGACACATGGATTTTCAGTCCATTGCTCTACCATCTGAGCTAAGGTACCGTTGCTAATGCGGGTGCAAATATAGTGCGATTTTTATTTTATCCAAAACAATTATAAAAAAAAATCTATTCGTATCTTCGCCTTTTTAAAATCTATCGGAATGCTTTTAGCTATTGATGTTGGAAATACTAGGATTAAAGGTGCTGTTTATGAGAGAAATACACTTATTAATCAATTTGTATTTTCAAGTTTAGAAGTTAAAAATACTATTAAAAATATTTTAGAAAATAATCCAAAAATCACTGATTTAATTGTTTCTTCGGTTGGAAATGAAAATAGTATTGCTTTTAATTCGTTCTCAGAAATGATTTCTATTCATTTTGTTTCTCACCAGGATATTTTTCCGTTTCAAAATAAATATGCAACACCAACTACATTAGGAATTGATAGAATGATACTAGCAACAGGAGCTACTTTGCTTTTTCCCAAAAAAAATAAATTAGTTATTGATGCAGGAACTTGTGTTACGTATGATTTTATAGATGATGAAAACAGGTATTGGGGCGGAGCTATTTCTCCCGGACTTCGATTGAGATACAAATCATTGCATCAATTCACTTCAAAATTGCCATTATTAACCCTAGAAGAGCCTCTAAATTTTATTGGAAATTCCACAAATCAATCCATTCATTCAGGTGTTGTAAATGGATTAATTCATGAAATAGATGGGTTTATCCGGCAGTATAAAAACAAAAATGAAAACTTTACCATAATTTTAACGGGAGGAGATGCTGAATTTTTGGCAAAAAGATTAAAAAATACCATATTTGCCAATTCAAATTTTCTGTTAGAAAGTTTAAACCAATTTTTTCAATACAAAATCAACAATGATTAAAAAAATTCTTATAATTTTTTGCTTGATATTTTCATTTTTTTCTAATGCTCAAAATGCATCATCCTCACCCTATTCTTTTTACGGAATTGGAGATTTAGTGTTTAAAGGAAATGTTGAAATAAGGTCTATGGGTGGAATAAATATGATAAACGATTCTATTCATATCAATATCAATAATTCAGCGAGTTTGCCTGATATTATGTTCACAACATTTACAATTGGGAGTAATTTTAATTATACAAAATTTAAAACCGAGAGTCAATCAGAAACAGCTAATCGTACTTCAATAGATTATATCGCTTTGGCAGTTCCAATTTCAAAAAAATTTGGTGCCGCTTTTGCTGTTATGCCTTTTACTTCTGTTGGGTATAAAATTCAAAACATTTATACGGATGTTTCAATTCCAAGTATACGTTATACGGGTACTGGAGGAACGAATAAAGTTTATGGAGGTGTTGGTTATAAGATTAATAATAACTTCAGAATTGGAGCAGATATGAATTTTAATTTTGGAAATATTACTACCAACAATATTAGTTTTGTGTCGGATATTCAATACGGAACCAGAGAATTGAATACAAGTGAAATTACCGGATTCAATTTTAATACCAGTTTGATGTATAATAAATTGATAAATAAGAAAACTACTATTTTTGGAAGTTTGATTTATTCTCCTGAAAGCACTTTATCTTTGTCAAATGAAAGAAAGATAGCAGTAGTACAGTTTTCAGAATCCTTTGGAGAAGTAGTGATTAATGAAGAAGATGTTCCTGTTAATGATGCTAAAGTAAAATACCCTTCCAAAATTGCAATTGGATTTGGTATTGGAGAAGTCAGGAAATGGTCTGTTGGAGCTGAATTATCATTTATACAAGCCAGTAACTTCGGAAATAGGTTTGACGATATAGACGATGTTTCCTATGAAAATGTTACTAAATATAATTTTGGAGGTTACTATATGCCGGATTATAGTTCCTTTTCCAGTTATTTCAAGAGAATAACTTATAGAGGGGGTTTTAATTATCAAAACACAGGATTAATTATCAATAATGAGTCGATTAATAATTTTGGCATAACTTTTGGATTAGGCCTACCACTTGGAGGGTCGTTCTCCAATGTAAACGTTGGTTTTGAATTTGGTAAGCGTGGAACAACAAATTCAGGACTAATACAAGAAAATTATTCAAACTTAAGTGTAAGTTTTTCATTGAATGACAAATGGTTTATTAAAAGAAAATATGACTAAAAGAGAAATTTTTAATATTATGAAAACTAAAGTAATTATTTTATTTGCCTTTACACTTGTAACGTTTAATGGCTTTGCCCAAAGTGCTGCAAACTGTGCAGAAAAACTATCAATTTTTGCTGAAATGGCAAAAACAAAAAACTATGGTGAAGAAACCTATAAACAACTTCAAGAGTTAAGAAAAGATTGCCCTTCCTTTGATAAAGCTATATATATTTATGGTGAAAGAACTATCAATTTCAGAATTGACAACGCTAAAACACCGGCAGATAAAGAAAAGGAAGTACGTGATTTTATTAAATTACAAGAGGAATTTAAAACTAATTTTCCGGCTAAAGCATTAGGAATTGAAGTTAAAAAAGCAATGGTACTTTTTGAAAACAACAGTGGTACTTCCGATGAAGTTTACCAACTTTTAGACACAGCTTTCAAAAATGATAAAGATAATTTCAGTAATCCAAAAGCATTATATGTTTACTTTGAAATTTATGTAAATGATTTTGAAGCAAATAAAAACGGAATTAAATTACAAGATGTTTTCACTAAGTATGACCAAATTTCAGATAAGATTGATGAAGAAGAAAAAGTAGTTTCTGATGCACTGGATGTTTTACTGCAAAAAGAAGAAAGTGGAACAGAATTAACAGATAAAGAGAAAATAGCAAAAAAAAATCATCAAATTAATTTAGATGCTTTCGAAACTATTCATTCCAGTATGGATGCTAAGATTGCCCAATTAGCAACTTGTGAACGTTTAATACCATTCTTAGGAGCAAGTTTTGATGAGAATAAAGGAGATGCCGAATGGTTAAAAAGAGCAGCAGACCGTTTAGATAAAAAAGGATGTTCTTCTGACCCGTTGTTTTCAAAAATATCGGATGCATTACATTCTTTAAATCCAACGGCTGAATCTGCTTATAATTTAGGAGTGTCTTTCTATACAAAAAAGAACACAACAAAAGCATTAGAATATTTTAATCAGTCAGCTGAATTGCAAAAAGACAATACTAAAAAAGCAAATGTTTATTATACAATTGCCAGAAGTATTTATGGAACCGGAAATAAAGTTCAAGCCAGAGCTTATGCTGAAAAAGCGTTAGCGGCAAAACCATCCTTTGGAGAAGCTCATGTTTATATTGCTCTATTGTATGCGAATAGTGCGAATGACTGTGGAAATGATCCATTTGAAAAAAGAGCAATTTATTGGTTAGCAGCTCAAACGGCGAGAAAAGCAGGAACAACATCCGGAAATGAAGCGGCTTCCTCTTACGATAAATTAGCTCCTTCTAAACAAGAAATTTTTAACTCAGGAAGAGCAGGTCAAAGTATCTGTTTCAAATGTTGGGTTGGTAAATGTGTTACAGTTCCAAATTTGTAATTAAATGCTTTGCATAAAAAAAATAATAAATTTCAGTGTCACAGTATTTGCTGTGACATTGTTTTTTGCGTGTGAAAGTAATTTTAAAGAAATTCAGAAAATTAATATTTCTGAATTTATGGCTTCTGGAGAAGCGGATTCAGTGAATTTAAAATATACCGATTCCGGTAGAATCAAAGCCATTTTGATCAGTCCGAAAATGTTTGATTACGGTACTGTTCAATACCCGTTTACGGAGTTCCCAAAAGGAATTGAAGTAATACTTTTTGATGAAAGGGGCAAAAAAAACTTCATCAATGCTGATTACGCAATCACTTTTAAGGGCACCGATATTATAGATTTACAAGGAAATGTGAAAATGACTTCTGATGGCGGGCAATTTTTAGATACAGAACAGTTGTATTACGACCAAAAAAATGAATGGTTTTTTACGGAAAAAAAGTTTAAATTTACAGATCCTAATAAAGGACTTTCAACAGGTGAAGGTCTAGATTTTAGTAAAGATTTCAAACGAATTAATTTCCAAAAAGTGTATGGTTTGATAAATAATGCAGAGTAAATCAAATTCAAAAACCTTTAACCTAATACCTTTCATTAAATTATGACTTACCTTAAATACATACAATACTTTTATCTTTTTGCAGCAGGATTTTTTATTTACCAAGGATTTATAAATTTAAATTCTGAAGAAGAAAGTCCGTGGATGATGTTCTTTTTTGCGGCCATGGCTATTTTTATGTTTTTTTTCAGACGAAAGTTTATGAAGAAAATGAATAACCAAGATAAAAAGTAATTCTAGATGGAAGTCAGTATCATCATTATCTGTTTACTGCTTTCAGCATTCTTTTCCGGGATGGAAATTGCCTTTGTTTCCTCCAATAAAGTTTATTTGGGGATCGAAAAACTACAAGAGGGTTTTGTTGCTAAGATTTTGACTAAAATTACTGAGAAACCATCCATGTTTATTGCGTCCATGTTAGTGGGGAATAATATCGCACTGGTTGTTTATGGATTTATGATGGGTGATTTAATTATCAAATTATTGTTTACGGATTATTTAGAAATTCATAATTTGCCTTTTCAGATATTGATGATTCAAACCTTGATTTCAACAGCTGTAATTCTTATCACAGCAGAGTTTTTACCGAAAGTATTTTTCCAAATTTACGCTAATAATTGCATGAAAATTTTTGTTGTTCCAGCCTATTTTTTCTATCAATTGTTATATTTTATTTCCGCATTCACTATCTGGATTTCAGATTTTGTTTTGAAAAAAGTATTTAAAACACAAGGAGATGAAACACAATTGTTTTTTAGTAAAGTAGAACTTGGAAATTTTATTTCAGAACAAATGAATTCTGTTGAAGACCACGAATCGGTCGATTCTGAAATTTTAATGTTTCAAAATGCATTAGAATTTTCCGCTGTAAAAGCTAGAGATATAATGATTCCTAGAACTGAAATTGCAGCAGTAGAAATTCATGATTCCGTTAGTGAAATAAAACAATTATTTATAGAAACAGGTTATTCTAAAATTTTAGTATTCCAATCTTCTTTAGATGATATCATTGGATATGTGCATTCTTTTGAACTTTTCAGAAAACCAAAAACAATAAAATCAGTAATGATTTCTGTTGAGTTTATACCTGAAACGATGTTTATCAAAGATGTACTTGATTTGCTTACCAAAAAAAGAAAAAGCGTTGCCATTGTACTCGACGAATATGGCGGAACATCCGGAATGATTACAGTTGAAGATATTGTCGAAGAACTTTTTGGAGAAATTGAAGATGAACATGACAAGGATGAAACACTGGTTGAGGAGCAAATAAACGAGAGGCAATTCCGTTTTTCAACACGTTTGGATGTAGAATATATCAATGAAACCTATAAATTAAATATTCCTGAAGAAGATTCCTATTCTACCTTAGGAGGTTTTATTATAAATCATACCAAAGAATTTCCTTCTAAAGGAGAAAAAATTTCGGTCCAAAATTTTCATTTTGTAATTGAAGATGCTTCGAATAGAAAAATTGAATTAGTGACTTTGACAATTACGAATTAAAGCATTACTGCTCATACTATCCCTATATTTAGGTATACATTTTCTTAGTATTAAAACCAATCAAATTTTATTTAAGTTGGAATAGAGCGTGACATGCAAAAATTAAACAAATTATCTCGATTTCTTTATAATTATTTCATAGATAATTGTATTTTCGCAAACTGAAATAAAAATAAAACATAAATAAAATGGCGATTTTAGGAAAAATTAGACAACGTTCATTTATTCTAATTGTGATTATTGCTTTGGCATTATTCTCTTTTGTATTGGCTGACGTAATTCAAAGTGGTGGCTTTGCTCAAACTTCAACAAATGTTGGTAGTATTAATGGAAAGGATATTGCTTTCGAAGAATTCCGTTTTAAGGTGGGTAACACTGAAAAAGGCGGTCAAGGAATGTCTACCATTCAAGCAGTAAACCGTGTTTGGGATCAAGAAGTAAATGTTGCTCTTTTAACAGAAGAATTAGAGAAATTAGGTATTAGAATAAGTGAAAAACACTTAATTGAAACCTTGAAAACCGATCCAAATTTTGGTCAAAATCCTAGTTTTCAAAATGAATTGAAACAGTTTGATATCAATAAATACAGAGAGTATATCAAAGCAAGTTCTAATCCACAAGAAGTGGAATATTTTGAATCTACTGAAAAGAATGCCAATATTAATTCAAAATATCAAATTTACAGCTCCTTAGTAAAAGGTGGATTTTTCACAACTCAAAACGATGCTAAATTTAAATATAACTTGCAAAATAATAAAGTTACGTTTGATTTTGTAGCGGTTCCCTTTTCTTCAATTAAAGACAGTGATGTAAAAGTTACTGATGAAGAAATAATCGAATATATGAAAAAGAACGAGAAAAAATATAAAGCAGAAGAAACAAGAGAGATTGAATATGTTGTAATTGAAGACAAACCTTCCGATGCTGATAAAACTGAAATTAAAAATAATGTAGCTACTTTATTGAATTCTAAAGTGATTTACAATAGCGAAACATCTACTAACGATACTATTGCTGGTTTTTCAAATACAAAAAATGTAATTGAATTTGTTAATGCAAATTCTGATTTCCCATATGATTCAACGTATGTAGGTAAATCAGATTTACCCGCTGAACATTCTGAGCAAATTTTTAATTTACCGGAAGGACAAATTTATGGTCCTTATGTATATGGTGAATATTATGCCTTAAGCCGTTCTATGGGTAGAAAAGCTGGAGCAAAAGCTAGAGCAAGTCATATTTTAATCAGTTTTACCGGATCAAGAGCCCAACCAAAAGAAGACAGAACAAAAGAACAAGCTAAAGTAAAAGCAGAAGAGTTATTAGGCCAAATTAATGCAAACCCGGATTCTTTTACCATGTTGGCATTTACAGCCTCTGAAGATCAAGGTTCTGCTCAAAAAGGTGGTGATTTAGATTTCTTTGGCCCTGGTCAAATGGTACCTGCATTTAACGATTTCGTGTTCAATAATCCAATTGGAAAAGTTGGTTTAGTAGAAACAGAGTTTGGTTATCATATAATTAAGGTGACGGATAAACAAGATGCAATCCGTTTAGCAACAATTGCTCAAAAAATTGAAGCTTCTGAAAAAACAGCTGAAGTTGCCTATACTAATGCCGTTAAATTTGAATTAGCAGCATCCGAAAAATCATTTGAAGTAGCAGTTAAAGAAGCAAAACTTACTGTTGTTCCCCCTGTACGCGTAAAAGCGTTAGATGAGACATTAGGTCAAATGGGAGCTCAAAGACAAGTAATTCGTTGGGCTTTTGAAAGTGATACTGAAGTGAACGACGTAAAAAGATTTGAAATTGCTAAAGTGGGGCATTTAATTGCAAAACTTAAAAAAGTAAATGAAGAGGGTTTATTGAATATTGAAGATGCTCGCCTTCAGGTGGAACCAATATTGAAAAATAAAAAGAAAGCTGAAAAAATAATGGCAAAAATGAAAGGAACTACCTTAGAAGTTATGGCAACAGCAAATGCTGTTCAGGTTCAAAACGCTGCTGATGTAACGTTAGAGAATCCTGTAGTGGCTACTTTAGGTTATGAACCAAAAGTTGTTGGTTTTGCCTTTTCAACTCCTGCAAACAAGCTTTCAGCTCCAATTGAAGGAAATTCAAGTGTTTTTGTTGTTAAAACAACTAAACTAACAAATGCATTGCCAACTCAAGATTATTCCGCTCAACTCAATGCGTTAAAATCTCAAAATGCATCGGGTGTGAATCGTGTATTCTCAGCCTTAAAAGATAAAGCAGAAATTAAAGACAATAGATTCCAGTTTAATTATTAATTCAAACTATATGTTTAAAAAAAATCCTAACCTTTATAGACTGCACCCAAAAGTTTAGACAAATTTATAATTAATTTTGATAGTATTGAGCTCGATATTTTATTGGGCTCATTTTGTTTAAATTTGATTTAATTCTTTCGTTGTTGCAATAATTAATGTACTTATCAATTTCTTGTTTTAATTGTTCTATTGATTTAAATTTTTGAATGTAGAACATCTCAGATTTTAATATCCCAAAGAAGTTTTCAATAATGGAGTTGTCTAAACAATTTCCTTTTCTTGACATGCTTTGTATGATTCCTTTTTCTTTCAATAAGTACTAGTATCTTTTCATTTGATATTGCCAACCTTGATTAGAATGAAGCATTAAACTTGTGTTGTTTGGTATTTTCCTAAATGCTTTTTTAAGCATCACAACTACTTGATTAAACACTGGTCGTTCTGTTAGTTCGTAACTCATTATTTCTTGGTTAAACAGGTCAATTATAGGTGATAAATACAATTTATTTCCGGACACATTAAACTCAGTTATATCGGTTGCCCATTTTTGATTTGGAGCTGTTGCTTTAAAATTTCTTTCCAATATATTTGGAGCTATTTTACCATTTTCGCCTCTATAAGATTTATATTTTTTCACTCTAATAATGCTTTTTAATCTCAGTAATTTCATTAATCTAAGTACTGTTTTATGATTGATAATTATTGCTCTATTTTGGAGTTCATCTGTTATTCTTCTGTAGCCATAGCGACCTTTGTGTCTTTGATAAATGGCTTTAATTAACTCTTTAATTTCTTTATATTTATCAGGTAATTTATTCTGCTTCTGATGATAATAAAAGCTACTGCGTGCCATATTTGTTAGATCTAGAAGTAATTCTAAATCAAATTTATGCCTTAATTCGGTTATGGCTTGGGATTTCTCCTGGCTTGAGTTAAGGCTTGTAACTTTTTTAGCAATTCATTCTCACAACGAAGTCTTTCATTCTCTTTTAATAGCTCTTCCTCTCTTGTTAAAGGTTTGTCTGATTTGCGTTTTTTACGTTTATAATCACTCATAGAAATTGGTCTGCCTTTAGGTTTTGGTCGTAATCCGTCAATAATAAAGTTAGTAAAATCTTTTTTCCATTTAACAACAATAGCTACATCAGAGATATTAAAACGCAAAAAACTTGCTCGTAAGGAAAGTGATTCTTTCTTGATGGTTTTGAGAACAAGTAATTTAAAATCGATAGAATAACTTTAGTTTATCCTTGGTAATAATTCAACTTGTCCATAAGTCTTGTAGAAGCCAACCCATTTACGAATATTCGATTCGTTTAGACCTCTTAATTTTGAAACATATCCAATTGAATGATGTTTCTTCAAAACTAGTTCTACACATTCTAACTTAAATGCATAGTCATACTTTACTTTTCTTTCCATAAAAAATGCCCCAAATAGTGTATAACTTTTTGGGGCATGTTTATTATTTTTCTACAACGTTTCTTTCAACCAGCCAAAAAATTCTCGTTGCCAAACCAGTGCATTTTGTGGTTTAAGTACCCAATGATTTTCTTCAGGGAACAACATAAATCGGCTTTTTATTCCAAGTAATTGAGCTACTTGAAAAGCCTCTTGTCCTTGCCCAATGGGTACACGATAATCTTTGCCTCCCTGAATGATTAAAATAGGTGTGTCCCATTTTGAAACTAAATTAATTGGATTGAATTGCGTATAGGTTTTTTGAGCAGCAGCATTATCTTTTTCCCAATAAGGGCCGCCATTATCCCAATCTGTAAAAAAAACTTCTTCGGTGGTGCCGTACATACTTTCTAAATTAAATACACCACAATGTGAAATAAACGTTTTAAATCGTTTGTTGTGTATGCCGGCTAAATAGAACACCGAATAACCACCATAACTTGCTCCAACGGCTCCTAAACGCGTTTTATCCACATAATTCTCTTTCGCAACGTCATCAATAGCTGCTAAATAATCATCCATCACTTGTCCGCCCCAATCTTTACTGATTTGTTCATTCCAAGAAACCCCATGACCCGGCATTCCTCTTCGGTTCGGAGCCACTATGACATATCCTTGCGAAGCCATCAATGAAAAATTCCATCGAAACGAATAACTTTGTGTCAACGCACTTTGCGGACCACCTTGGCAATACAATAAGGTGGGGTATTTTTTTGTTTTGTCAAAATTAGGTGGAAGAATCACCCAAACTAACATTTTTTTACCGTCGGTTGTGGTTACATATCGCTTTTCATAAGTAGGTAAAGACAATTTAGCATAGGCTTTGTCATTTACTTCGGTTAATTTTAACCATGTATTTTTCTTTAAATCATAGGAATAAATTTCTTTAGAATGATTCATGTCTGTTCGGGTTACAATGATTTTATCTCTGGTGAATCCAACCAAATCATTCACATCAAATGTACCGGTTGTAATTTGACGAACCATTACAGCTATTCGGGTTAAGCCGGGAAAGTTAACTTCAAATAATTGTTTTGTACCATCCACAGCAGCGGTAAAATAGATTTTTTTACTATCCGGACTCCATTTAAAACCATCAACTGTTCCATCCCAATTGGCAGTTAAGTTCATGTCCATTCCTTTAAATCGAACAATGATATCATTTTTATCAGCTTCATAACCATCACGTTTCATTTGCAACCAGGTCAAATCACCGTTAGGGGAAAAGATGGGATTTGTATCGTATCCTAAATTAGATTCAGTTAGATTTTTGGTTGTTTTGTTTTCTAAATTATACTCATATAAATCAGTATTTGTCGATGTGGCATAGGCAGTTCCAGATTTCTTTTTACAAACATAAATGATGCTTTTCCCATCGGGCGACCAAGTGAAATCTTCGTCACCACCAAATGGCTTTTGGGGAGAATCATAAGGCTCTCCTTTCATGATGTCAATGGTAACAGATTTGTCATTCCCATTTGCATCGGCATAAAAAACATGATTATGATTTCCATCATTCCAAGTATCCCAATGGCGATAATCTAATCCGTTATAGACTTGAACATTTGATTTTTCAAGTTCAGGATAGAGGTCTTTACCCAATATTTTTTCATGTTTAACTTCTTTGTTGGAAAGCAAATATTTTCCGTCGGGAGAAAGGTTTTTATCTATCAAAAGTTCTTTAGTTTCAGAAATTTCGGTTGAAAAGCCGCCATTCACAGAAATGCTGTAAAATTTAGAATCAGATTTATTTTCCTCTAACGAAGGTACAGAAACTTTGTAAATCACATTTTTCCCATCTTTAGAAATGCCTAAAGCAGAAACTCTTCCAAGTTTCCAAAGTAATTCAGGACTTAAAATTTGTTGTGCTGAAACTGCTGATGCTCCCATTAAAAAAGCGAGGATTAAAATTATTTTTTTCATTGTATTTGATTTTCAAAGTATAAAAGTAACTATTTTTTTTCCATAAAAAAAGCCACCTCAACGAGATGGCTTAGATTTATAAATGAATTACTTATTGTTTGATAAACCTTTTCACAGCAGAAGTTTCATTGTTTGACACTTCTAATAAATAGGTTCCAGAAGCAAGATTTGAAACTAAAACTGTTTTGTTTTCAATTTTTCCCTGAGCAATCACTTGACCCAATAAATTCAAGATTTTAAAAGTTGTAAATTGCGTTTCAGCATAAATATGAACTAAATCTCCTTTTATTGGATTTGGATATAATGTAAATGACTCTTTAGAAACAGGTTCTAAAACAATTTCCTGTTCTCCTCTCGCAGTAGTAACTATGTTTACCGTATAATCTTCAACTTCACCAAATGAGAACGTTTCACAGGCTGCTGGAGAAGCATTATATTTCATGGAAACTCTCATTCTTGTTTGACCTAAAAGAGCGGATGTTGGAACAGTTAAACTTCTTGCGATTGGAGTTGCTGTTGTTCTGGTTACATTAACCACTTGCTCTCCACTATCAAGAAAATCCCCATCTCTATTCCAATCAATCCAAACGCGATATCCTTCTCGAAATGCAGTACTAGTCCATGCGGGTGTAATAGTAATGGTATTACTAGTTCCTCTCACTAAATTAGTTGATAAATTAGTAAAGTTACCGTATCCGCCGTTGTTTCCAGATAAATTATTAATAGTACCCAATTGTACTCTATTGATAAACTCATCCGCTGTACTATTTCCTCTTGAAGTACAATACGTAACAGTATTGGCTAGTGTAGTTACGCTTACAGTATTGCTATTAACAGAACTATTTCCTGCAGCATCTTTTGCTCTAACATTAAAAGTGTAAGTTGTAGAAGCTGTTAAACCCGTTACAGAAAATGTAGTAGCTGTGGTTGTAGAACCAATTAATACAGCGTTTCTATATACATCATAACCTGCTACACCCACATTGTCTGTAGCACCAGACCAAGATAAATTAGTAGAAGTTTGTGTAGTCCCAGAAGCTGATAAAGTTGGCGCTGTTGGCGCTGTTGTATCAGGAGCAGGAGCATCAGATGTTGTTACTGAAACGGTATTGCTATTGGCAGAGACATTTCCGGCAGCATCTTTAGCACGAACAAAGAAAGAATAACTAGTTGATGCAGTTAAACCTGTTGCAGTGTAAGTTGTTCCTGTTACAGAAGCTAAAAGAGCACCATCTCTGTACACATCATATCCTGTAACACCAATATTATCTGTTGAAGCAGTCCATGATAAATTTGTGGATGTTTGTGTTGTTCCAGAAACGGTTAAATTCGTTGGTAATGTTGGTGCAGTAGTATCAGCTATAGCTGTTGTCAACGTAAAATTAGCGTTAGAAACATCAAAGAAAATGTGATTATTTCCTTTTACCATGATGCGACAAGTTGAGCTAGTAACGTTTGGCATTGTTACCGCTTGTGACCCATCATTTGGTGTAGCAGTTAATAAGGTTGACCATGTATTTCCAGCGTCTGTTGAAATTAAAACATCAACATTGGCACAATTTACATTGTTAGCAGTTGTTCCGGCTACATTCCATGTTATAGCTTGAGAACTTCCACCCGCATAGGAAACCGCTGTGTTTGGTGAAGTTACCGTAAATGGACCTGCAGTAGCATTAACAGAAACGATCATATCATCACTATTGTTAGCAGAACCACCCGCTCTGTTGTCACGAACAGTTAATCTGAAATTCATTGTTCTTGCAACAGAAGGAAGAGCTTCTACAGTTATTTCTGAACCTGCTGTAGTAATAGCACCAGCTAATATAGATTGCATTCTTGGGAAATAACGTACCTGCGAAGTGCTTGAATTGTATGATCTGAAAGTAGGTCCTGTAGTTCTGGTTGCACTTGCAGCAGAACTTGACCCCGTTGCAGTTGAAGCAGCATTGTCAAATTGTTCCCAATTAAAAGTTAACACATCTCCATTTGCATCAGTTCCTGCCCCGGTTAGCATAAATGGAGTACTTTTAGGGATAGTATAATCTAAACCGGCATTAGCTGTTGGTACTGTATTTCCGGTCGCAGTATTGGTTTGACAGGTTTTGTTTTTTACATTATTCGTTACTTGTTGAATACTGAAAGCATGAAAATAAACATCAGAATTTGGTTGAACATCCTGATTGGTAATTCCGGCATAGCCCATAATGGTTGAACCTGAACCCGGCTCCATATTGGCACCCGTTCCTTCATTATTAAATGAAAAAGTATGATTGGCTCCAAATTGATGACCCATTTCGTGAGCTACATAATCGATATCAAATAAATCTCCAGTTGGAACGGTTGCTGCTGTAAAAGCACTACCCTTTGAGCCATTTACACATACACACCCAATACAACCTGCATTTCCATTGTTAGAAGCTCTTACAAATAAGTGGCCAATATCATAATTAGCTTCACCAATTACAGAAGTTAAGGTGCTTTGAACTTGACTATTATAACTTGTTGTATATGGATCTGTGGAAGCATTAGTATAGATAACCAAATCAGTATTGGCAATTAAAATCATCCTTACGGCAAAGTCTTTCTCAAAAACACCATTTACACGAGTCATAGTTGCATTGATTGCCGCTAATGCTTGTGCTTTTGTGCCACCAAAATAAGCCGTATATTCACCTGTTGTAGAAACAGCTAATCGAAATGTTCGCAATGTGCTATCATCAGCATTTGGACGTAAAGTAGAGGGGTCGATCTGATCTGCTACCGTATCAATTACACCACATTCAAACGGAGAAAAGTATTTTGCTTTATCCGCTTTTTTGTAAACGGAATACGTTATTAAATCTTCTGTTAAAGGCTCAATAAAAACCGCAGCTTTTCCTGAATTCAACTGCATAGATTGAAAACCTAACGGAGAAATACTAAAATAAACTGTTGAGGTTGGATTATCTATCCCAACACCGATGTAGGATTTAATTTCGGGATAATTAGCTGCCAATTCTGGTGCCAAAATTGAGTTTTCATACACCGTGAATCGTTCCATAGTTCCCTCTGCATTGGGAAAAGAAATTACTTTACCGCTCTTAGTTTGGGAAAATCGATTTGGAGTTGTGGAAAGAAACGTTTTCATACCTTCCACATCTAATTCAAAAACATTGTTTTGTGGAACTCCTGCCTTGCTTTCTAAAAGGGTGGCATTACTATTTAAAGCCGAGGTTTTCCAGAAATTGCTTTTCTCTTGTGCATTGGAAAAGCATACACTTGCCAAAAGTGCAATGGTGAGTAATTTGAGCTTCATAAATCTTGGTTGATTAGTTAATATGTAGCCAAAAGTAAAATTATTTTTATGCCTTTAACGGATGATTCTACTAATTTATTAACAATTTTAAAATTTTATGTTTTAAACATTGTCATATTAACAACACATTTGTTAAAATTTAGTTTTTACAATGGGGGTATAATTAATAAACAACATGTCTTTTGGAAAATATTTTCTAACAAAAAAATAAAAAGTACATTTATGAAAAATTTTCAAACAGATGCAATTAAGTTTTTGGGAACTTAAAAATTGGTTTACAAATGTAGATTTCACTATTGTTGGTAGTGGAATTGTCGGGTTGCATTGTGCTCTTGAATTGCGAGAAAAATTTCCTTCTGCTAAAATTTTGGTGCTTGAAAAAGGTGTACTTCCGCAAGGTGCGAGTACAAAAAATGCCGGATTTGCGTGTTTTGGATCGGTTTCTGAAATCTTAGATGATTTGAATTCGCACACGGAAGAAGAAGTGTTGAAATTGGTTCAAAAAAGATGGGAAGGATTGCAATTACTTCGCAAACGAATTGGCGATGAGGCTTTAGATTTAAAGCCGTACGGCGGATATGAATTGTTTTTAAAGGAAGATGAATCTACGTATGAAGAATGTTTACAAAAGCTTCCGTTTATCAACGAACTTCTAAAACCGTTGCTTAAGAATGACGTTTTTTCGAAAGAAATTGATCGATTTGCCTTTCAGGGAATTCAGGAATATGTACTTTTTAATCCGTATGAAGCTCAAATTGATACCGGAAATATGATGCAAAAGCTTTTGAAAATGGCTACGAATCAGAATATTCTCATTCTAAATCAACAAACGGTTACTTCCTATATTGAAAAAAATAATGAGGTCGAAGTTGCTTTAAGCGATTTTTCTTTTCAAACCAAAAAATTGTTTTTTGCTACCAATGGTTTTGCCAATGAATTAACCAATGGCGAAGTAAAACCCGCGAGAGCACAAGTTTTGATTACTAAACCTATTCCGAATTTAGACATTAAAGGAACGTTTCATTTGGATAAAGGCTATTATTATTTTAGAAATTTTGAAAATAGAATTTTATTAGGTGGCGGAAGAAATTTAGATTTTGAGGGAGAAACCACAACAGAATTAGCTCAAACAGAAATTATTCAGAATAAGTTGGAGCAATTGCTAAAAGAAGTAATTTTGCCCAATCAATCGTTTGAAATTGAACATCGCTGGAGCGGAATTATGGGCGTTGGAAATCATAAAAACCCAGTCGTAAAACAACTTAGTGAAAATGTTTTTTGCGGTGTTCGCTTGGGCGGAATGGGCGTGGCGATTGGTAGTTTAGTTGGAAAAGAATTAGCAGACTTAATTAGGCAGTAATTATGATAAAAAAAATACTCCGTTTTCTTTGGAAAGCAGCCTTATGGTTTTTTGGAATTTCTATTTTTATGGTTATTCTCTACAAATTTGTTCCTGTACCGTTCACACCTTTAATGGGAATTAGAGCCATCGAACAAAAAAAGGAAGGTAAAGAAATGATTTGTAGCCACGATTGGATTCCAATTGAAGAGATTTCACCTAATCTTCAAAAAGCGGTAATTGCCAGCGAAGATGCTAATTTTTTAACCCACAACGGCTTTGATTTTAAAGCGATTGAAAAAGCAATGGAAGCCAACAAAAAAGGCAAGAAATTGCGTGGCGGAAGCACTATTTCGCAACAAACCGCCAAAAATGTTTTCCTATGGCAAGGAAGAAGTTATTTACGAAAAGGATTAGAAGCCTATTTTACGTTACTAATCGAACTCATTTGGGGAAAAGAACGAATCATGGAAGTTTATCTCAATAGTATAGAAATGGGTAACGGCGTTTACGGAGCACAAGAAGCTTCGCGTGTTTGGTATGGAAAAGATGCTAAGAATTTGACTCCACGAGAAGCTGCCGGAATTGCGGCAATCTTACCTAATCCGAGAAAATTTAAAGCTTCAAATTCATCTAATTATATCAATAGAAGAAAAGGATTTATTGTGCGGCAGATGAGTTATTTGGGGAAGATTGAGTATTAAAAAATAAGTTTTTTATAAAATAGATTAATGTTGATTAAACTATATTTTCTTAATCCCCATATTAAACAACGTAAATGCTTGAATATCGGCGTTTTCCTCAATGGTTTTAGAAATTGGTTTTCCTGCTCCGTGTCCGGCATTTACATCAATTCGTATCAAAACTGGGTTTTCTCCGGCCTGTTTGTCTTGCAATTCGGTAGCAAATTTAAAACTATGAGCCGGTACAACTCTATCATCGTGGTCACCAGTTGTGACTAAAGTTGCCGGATATTTTGTTCCTTTTTTCACGTTGTGAACCGGTGAATAATTCTTTAAATAGTCAAACATCTCTTTGCTGTCATTGGCTGTTCCATAATCGTAAGCCCAACCTGCTCCGGCTGTAAAAGTATGGTAACGTAACATATCTAACACACCAACTGCTGGCAAAGCTACTTTGGCTAAATCAGGCCGTTGTGTCATTACTGCACCCACTAATAAACCACCGTTTGAACCACCGCGAATTGCTAAATAATCTGATGAAGTGTATTTTTGAGCAATCAAATATTCACCAGCTGCAATAAAATCATCAAAAACATTTTGTTTGTTCATTTGCGTTCCGGCATCGTGCCATTTTTTTCCATATTCACCACCACCACGTAAATTGGCTACAGCATAAATTCCTCCATTTTCCATCCAAACCACATTGGCAACACTGAAACTTGGCGTTAAACTAATATTAAAACCACCGTAACCATATAATACAGTTGGATTTTTACCATCTAATTTCAATCCCTTTTTATGTGTAATAATCATCGGGATTTTTGTTCCATCTTTGGAAGTATAAAACACTTGTTTACTTTCGTAATCGGCAGAATTGAAATCTACTTTTGGTTTTTGATATTCTTTTGATGATCCCGTTTTTGGGTCATACGAATAAATTGTTCCGGGAGTAATGTAATTTGAAAAGGAAAAATACAATTCTTTATCGGTCTTTTTCCCTCCGAAACCTCCAGCAGAACCAACTCCCGGTAATTTCACTTCACGAATTGCTTTTCCTTCATAATCATATTGAACCACTTGTGAGATAGCATCTTTCATATAATTTGCAAAAATATAACCGCCTCCGGTTGAAGGAGATAACACATAATCGGTTTGCGGAATAAAATCTTTCCAGTTTTCCGGTTTTGCGTTTTTAGCATCAACAGTCACCATTTTTTGATTGGGTGCATTCAGATTGGTAACGATATATAACTTTGAACCTACATTATCAATAATGTAATTGTTGCTGTTGAAATTATCAACAATCGTTTCTAATTTACTATTTGGATTACTTAAATCTTTTAGGTATAATTCGTTTCCGGTGGTAGAATTAGCAGCTGTTACTATCAAAAATTGCTGATCTTCGGTCACACCACCACTTACATATCTTCTCTTTTCGTTTAAGCCAAAAATCACTTTGTCTTCTTTTTGAGAAGTTCCTAATTTATGGTAATATAATTTGTGTTGATCAGTTTTGGCAGAAAGTTCACTTCCTTCCGGTTTGTCATAACTGGAATAAAAGAAACCATCATTTCCCATCCAAGAAATTCCGCTGAACTTGACATCAACAAGCGGTTGTTCCAATACTTTCTTTGAAACGGCATCCATGATAATGATTTTGTTCCAATCGCTACCGGCTTCAGAAGTGGAGTATGTAACAAGCGAACCATCTTTTGAGAATTCTAAATTAGCCAATGAAGTCGTTCCGTCCGCCGCAAATGTATTTGGATCTAGGAAAACCTCTTCTTTTCCGGCTTTGTCTTTTCGATATAAAACCGATTGATTTTGCAAACCGTTATTTTTGTAGAAATAGGTATAATCACCTTCTTTAAAAGGTGCAGAAATACGTTCGTAATTCCACAGTTTCTCTAATCGCTCTTTGATTTGATTTCGATAAGGAATTTGAGAAAGGTAACCAAAAGTAACTTCGTTTTGGGCTTTTACCCACGCACCTGTTTCTGCTGAACGGTCGTCTTCCAACCATCTGTAAGGATCATTTACTTCCGAACCAAAGTAAGTGTCTTTTACGTCGCCTTTTTTTGTTTCGGGATATTTAATAGGAGAATTTGTTTGTGCATTCATACTAATTACACAAACAATTGCCAATGCTGAAATAGATTTTTTCATTTGAAAATTGATTGATATTGACAAATATAATCAACTCAAATGTTAATTTTAGTTAAATAGAGGTCTGTATTTTGGCCAAAGCTTATACATCAAAATACCATTTAATACAGTTACTAGAAGTGCTCCGCTAATTCCCGGAATGTCTAAAAACAAATGAAACAACAAAATATTCGCCGAAATCGGAACTAAAACAACCAAGGCAAAAGCCACCCATTTATTCAACAGTAGCAGAAGTCCAATCAAAATCTCAATCACACCAACCACTTGTAGAACATAACCGGTTGAAGCTAACGAATTAATAAAATTGGCCGCATTTTCCGGTAATTCAGGAGCCGGAATAAAAGTTAGAAATTTGTTAAGTCCGAAAACAACAAGGATTGCTCCAAGCAGGATTCGCATCAGTTTGGTAAATTGTGAATTCATAAGCTGTCGTATTTTTTGGTTAGAAAATTTAATAAAATAACTAAGTTAGTAAAAAATACTTTATAAAATTCACAAAATGAAATAAAAAAACCAAACCCTAGCGTTTGTAGGGTTTGGTTGGAAAAGATAATTTTTAAATAAATTTAGATTATAACGATAGGAAAAGAAACCTCAACATCGGTTGAACCACCGGCATTACTAATGTTGCCATCTGAAACACCATCGGCATTTTTGTTTGGTAAATGTCTTAGAGTAATTGTGATTATTCCAGTTCCAGGATTTGCTCCTGTTGCAAATGTAAATTCTAATCCAAGTGGATTTCCTTCAGTATCAAAATCCGAATAGGTAAAGTTTCCTAAACTGTTTGGAATTTGATAAAACACTTGGTGTTCCAAATCTTTCTCTTCAATTTCTTCAGTGATATTTTCAGCAGGATTTACCAACTCATTCAAAAACTGAACAGAACCGGAATAATTGGTTGAAGCGGCAAAATTTCCACTTAGGGTAATTATCGGTGCATTTGGGCCATCGCCATCAGCATCTCGTGAA